>Ga0247832_1007901_pt1 | contig 10853 bp, 7 predicted proteins | sample LaCruzMarch2015__10_FD_192407 | JGI IMG/M metagenome (GOLD analysis project Ga0247832, IMG submission 192407) | Freshwater microbial communities from meromictic Lake La Cruz, Castile-La Mancha, Spain - LaCruzMarch2015_4m | ecosystem: Environmental > Aquatic > Freshwater > Lake | place: Spain...
ACACTCGCTGCGCTGGACGAGGTTCCGCTTGAGACGATTGAAGGCCGCGCGCCTTTTGTTTTGTTTTCTAGATTGACACCCGGCGCGCGGATTGCCCCTCATACAGGCTTTCTAAATTCGCGTTTGGTCTGCCATTTGCCCTTGTTGGTTCCAGATGGCTGTTGGTTTCGGGTCGGCAATCAGGTCCGCTTGTGGGAGCGCGGCAAAGCGTGGGTGTTCGACGACACGATTGAACACGAAGTCCGAAATCAGGGCACCGGGACACGTGTCGTCCTCATCTTCAACATCTGGCATCCGGACTTGACCGAGGAAGAGCGTCATCTGGTTGGTGCGCTGATGAATGCTGTCGAGACCTTTGAGGTCGGCTAAGAAAAAGGCCAACCTGCCGCGTGACAGATTGGCCCCAAAGTCTTGCTAACGAGGCTGAAATTCAGCCTGCGAGAGCTTTAGTTGCCGGGAGAGACGGTGAAGCTGTTGCCAATGGCCGCTGTGGTCAAGGCGATGTTGCCAGCCACATTTGTCATGTTCAAGTTAGCCGTAGCTACGTTGATGGCACCATTGGTTTGTGTGTTGTTCAACGTCAGTGTGGACAGTGGCAATGCGGTCAACGAGAAGGTGTTGCCGATTGCAGCCGTCGTGAGGCTAACGTTGCCGCCGACATTCTGAATGGTCGCGTTCAAAGTAGCGCTTGGGTCGATGTTGCAGACTTGGGTGTTGTTCAAGCTGATTGCAGCAGCCGTGGTCACCTTAAAGGTGCCGCTGTTGCAGATTGCAGCTGAGGTGCCTGTGACATCACCGCTAACAGTATTCACGGTGGTGTTCAGTTGGCTGCTCACATCACCCCAATAGCCTTGATAGGTGTTGATTGCGCTAACTGGGCCGCTTACTTCAGCAGAGAACGAGTTGCCAATGGCAGCAGAAGTTTGTTCAACTGACCCGCTGACACCAGACAGGTTGCTGTTCAGACGAGATTGAACCCCGCCCCAAGCACGTTGGGTATTGGTGAGATTGATTGCGTCTGGCGATGCAGTATTTGTAACCTTTACAGTAGCTGAGTTTGCGATGGCGGCCGAGGTTGCGGTCACGTCCTGCACATTGGTGACAGAAGGGAGGTTCAAAGTGGCCGAAACCAATGGTTTATTGGATTGTGTATTGGTGACGGTTGCTACGCGGCCAACGTCGATCGATGCCGTGTTGCCAATAGCTGCCGAAGTTGCAGTAACTGTGCCGCCAAGGCCCGCGTTCGTGCGGGTGATCCCAGCGTTGGTTTCAGCAATCGCCTTAGCAACATTGTTTTGGTTGGTGTTGATCACGGTGCGTTGCGCCATGGCCGATGAAACAACCGAAGCGCTAAGAGCGATGGCGGTTGCGGTGATGAAGAGTGATTTTTTGTTCACTGGATACTTCCCTGTTTATTGCCGATGAGACGTTTTGTTCCAACGGACTGGTTACAAACTGTCGCAACGTGGTTTTTTGGTATTAAGTCCAAACCTCGATGCGTGTGGGTTCAACAATGCCGCTAATTCCCCTCGCGACGCAGACGTTCCTGCATCGTCTCATTGTTGGACCGGCCCCCGGGCGCGAAGGGTTGATCTAATTGACCTGACTGAAGACCCCGCAAGGGTGTGTTCATTTGGGTCTGCCCGAAGTTTGTTTGACCGTCTGCCGATTGCGGCGACTGGGGTCCTCGTTGTGAATGCGCAATTTGCTGCTGGCCTTGACCCATCCGCGACTCTTGCAGCCAAGGCGCAAGCGGGACGGAAGGCGGGGCCAAAGCAACTGGTGCCCTGTCAGAATTTTGGCTCGTTTGACGTGGGGCCGGCGCAGCTTGGGCGATTGGCTGGCTTGTCGCATTTTGCGGCCCAGCAGCAAACTGACGGGTTTTGGTGAAACACGGCGCAGCATCATCGCCATAAAGTCCAGCGGTAAACTCAAAGACCGAGCGATCAATGATGCTGCGAATGGCCATTTGGATCGGCTCATTCTTACGTCCGCCGATACCGATGTCGATGGTATCAGAACCAGATGCCAGCACGGCGCCTAATTCGCGTTGTTGGCCACGTACCTGCTTGCGGTATGATTTGACGGCGATCACTTCGGTGGTCCGCGCATCGATCAAGCGCAAATCCATCCCGACATCGACCACATAATCGCCATTAGTGGCAAAGACCGAACCGCCTTTGTTGCCAGATTTGCTGATGGAAGCATCTTGGCCGCGGGATACAAGATTGTGATTGTATTCGCTGATACCGCCGACGATATAGAGGTCGACGCCTTGGATTTGGCCTTCCTGCGGTGTCCGGATCACGGTGGCGGAGTCGCGCAAGAGTCGGTTGTTTGCAAAGTCCAGATCAACTTGGGTCACGCCGGTATCAAAGCGTTCAATGACCCGCATCCCGGCATTCGAAACGGCGGTAATGGCCATGAGGGTGGCCCCTTGTGTCAAGCGGCGACCCAAATAGAGGTCATCAGCCCCGGTCATGTCGGTGATGTGCCCAACAGCGACGCGCGGAGCGGGATAAGCCTGGCTCCCTGCAATATCGGCAACGCATCTCAGAGCGGGTGTATAGTCCGTCTGAGTGGTGGCAACCGGGCTACCCTTCAAGGTCGCAACTGGCGCAACGGGGGCGTCACTGGCACCTGTGCTCGCGCATCCCGCCAGCAAGGTGCTCAGGGCGGTGCAGATCAAAAGGACACGGGCAGCTTGATAGGTACGGGACATAGGTTTCACCAATGCTGGCGCGCGATTTTATCGCGGCGCGTTTGTAGTCGCACTCACGCGACCATTATTGATTTGAGTGATCGAAATTGTGGAGTTTCGGACATTGCTGATCGAAACAAGGTTGCCGATAGCCGTCGAATTGGTCAGCGTAGAGTTGGGTAGGCGGCCTGACCGCGTTGTGGAGGAAAGCTGGCCACCGAGGCCGCCACCGGCATCGGACAAACGTGCAGGACCGGCTGAACGGGAGCCACCGAGATCAACCGGGCGACCATTGACGATCAGACGAACGCCATTTTGATCGCGGCTTGGGAACCGATAAGGACTTGCCTCAACATCGGGTGTAACGCCGTAGGTCCGACGCATTTGATCGGCACCCTGTTGTTGGGCCGCCGCAAAACCCGGCGCCAAACTCATCGCAATCACAAACATCCCAAGGGATTTTTTGCTGAAACCCCTAGGCTCTGCAGCGTGTACCATTCTGGAACATCCTATCCTATTAACGCTCTGGTAATCGGATAGAAAGCAACGGCCATGCCATTGATGTTTATGTAATGAAATCAGATATATAATCTGTTACAATTTTGGGTGCGGTCAGAACCTGTACCTAACTGGCTTTGCGTTTTGCCTGAAACTGACCGTATGGCTTAAAACGGTACAGATAAGTGGGTACGATTGATTCAACGCTCTCTAAGGTGGTTACCCTGAGATCGGCTAAAGTCTTGGCACCAGCGCTCACCACATTGTCTGTTTTCAGCATGACAACCTGGTCGTCGGTTAGTGGTGGCCCGGCAAAAGGATAGAGTTTGAACACCGCATCCAGCACTGCGCCTAGAGGCTGCGCGATAAAGAATGGCAAAGGTGCCAGAAAGCGCGGCCGCTCAATTTCCTTTAAAATGTATTGTAGCACTTCTTTGAAACTATAGACGCGTGGTCCACCCAGCTCATAGGTGCCGCCGCCACTGTCGAGCGCATTGACCGCCGCTTCGGCGACATCGCCCACATAGACCGGCTGAAACTTGGTGTGGCCACCACCGATCAAGGGCAGGGCAGGTGACATGCGTGCCATGGCGGCAAACTGGTTGAAGAAATTATCTTCTGGTCCAAAGATAATCGAGGGGCGAAGAATGGTCGCATGCGGGATCAGCGCTTGCACGGCCAACTCGCCTTCACCCTTGGTGCGCCCGTACTTGGAAGCTGATGCAGGATCAGCGCCCAGTGCAGACATGTGAACATAGCGGGTAATGCCGGCCTTGGCTGATTCGGCGGCGACGATGCGTGCGCCTTCCAACTGGGTGGCCTGAAAGGATTGCTTGCCCGTCTCAAACAAAATGCCAACCAGATTGATGACGCCAGTGGCGCCTTCCAAGGCGCGGGCTACACTTTCGGGGTTGCGGACATTGGCTTGAACCAGTTGGATCTGCCCAACATCGCCCATAACCCGCAAATCTTGGCCCAAATGGGGGCGTCGCATCGCCACGCGCACGCGTTTGCCCGCTTTTGCTAGCGCGCGCACAATATAGCGGCCGACAAAGCCTGAGCCACCAAACACGACGATCACATCATTGGACATGGTTTTCCCCTACAATTCGACATCGGCATAGTCCGATAGGACCTTGTTTGTCGAGCGTTTGGGACACCCAATCAGCTTAACGCAGCGGTCGATTTGCCGCACCCCCCACCTTGCTGCTATAGGCCCGGCACACTAAGGCCTCCGCCACCTGATTTCGATCATGGGTAGATGGGGCCTCCACTGCAGATTTCCTCCCGGAGCATGACCCGTGACCACCCTTTCTGACGCGCCAGTTTCATCGGCTGCGCTACGCAATATTGCGATCATCGCCCACGTTGATCATGGCAAGACCACCCTAACCGATCAATTGTTGGCTCAAGGCGGTGCTTACCGCGAAAATGAAGCCCGCGCCGAACGCGCGATGGATTCCAACCCACAAGAAAAAGAGCGTGGCATCACGATTTTGGCCAAGTGCACCAGCATTGTGTATGGCCAAGGCGCTGACGAAGTCCGCATCAATATCGTCGACACCCCAGGTCACGCTGACTTTGGTGGCGAAGTTGAGCGCGTTTTGTCGATGGTGGACGGCTGTTTGCTTCTGGTTGACGCGACCGAAGGCCCAATGCCTCAGACGAAGTTCGTTCTGACCAAGGCTTTGGCGCTCGGCCTACGCCCGATCGTGGTGCTGAACAAAGTTGATCGCCCAACGGCACGTCCTGACGAAGTCCTCGATGAAGTGTTTGAGCTGTTCATGGCGCTCAATGCCACCAATGAGCAATTGGACTTCCCATCGGTTTATGCCTCTGGCCGCGATGGCTGGGCCTCGCTCATGCTCGACGGCGCGCGCGAAAATCTGAACCCGCTGTTTGAGACCATTATCGAGCATGTGCCTGCTCCTGATGCGGCCCTGCGCCGGGACGAGCCTTTCAAGATGCTGGTGACCATGCTGGATTCCGATCCCTTCTTGGGCCGTATCCTGACGGGCCGAGTTGAAAGCGGACGTTTGACGGCTGGTACAGTCGTGAAGGGCCTCAGCATTGATGGCAAGACCATCGAACGCTCGCGCATTTCCAAAGTCTTGGCTTTCCGTGGCCTGCGCCGTCAACCGATTGAAGAGGCCGAAGCAGGCGACATCGTTTCCATCGCTGGTCTGTCCACGACCACTGTGGCTGATACCATTGGCGACATGGACGTAGTTGAGGCCATTCACGCAACCCCAATCGATCCGCCAACCTTGTCGGTCACTGTTATGGTGAATTCGAGCCCGCTGGCCGGTCGTGACGGCGACAAAGTGCAAAGCCGCGTCATCCGTGACCGCTTGTTGAAGCAAGCTGAAACCGACGTAGCAATCAAAGTCACCGAAACCGCTGACAAAGACGCTTATGAGCTGCAAGGCCGTGGCGAATTGCAAATCGGCGTGCTCTTGGAAGGCATGCGTCGTGAAGGCTTTGAGATGTCGATCTCGCGCCCACGCGTTTTGACCAAGCTGGACGAAGATACGGGCCAGAAGATGGAGCCGCTGGAAGAAGTCGTCATCGACGTGGATGATGAATATGCTGGCGTCGTGGTTGAGAAAATGTCGCTCCGCAAGGGCGAGTTGCAAGACATGCGTCCTTCGGGCGGCGGCAAAACTCGCGTTACCTTCTTGGCACCTGCACGTGGTCTGATCGGCTATCACTCAGAATTCCTGACCGACACGCGCGGCTCTGGCATTATGAACCGCATCTTCCACAGCTGGACGCCTTGGAAAGGCAATATCAATGGCCGTCACAATGGCGCGTTGATTGCCAATGACAGCGGTAAGTCGGTTGTCTATGCGCTTTGGTATCTCGAAGAGCGTGGTGTCTTGTTCATCGATGGTGGCGAAGACGTCTATCAGGGCATGATTATTGGCGAGAACGCCAAGCCCGAAGACATGGACGTCAATCCGCTGAAGGAAAAGAAGCTGTCGAACGTGCGCTCGTCGGGCAAGGATGAAGCCATGCGCCTCACCCCGCCACGCCGGATGACGTTGGAACAAGCGATTGCTTGGATCGATGACGATGAATTGGTGGAAATCACGCCAAAGTCGATCCGTATCCGCAAAATGGAACTCAACCCAGCCTTCCGCAAGCGTAAGCCCAAGGCCGATTGATCCGATCAAATTCTAAAGGAGGGGGGCTTGGAGCAATTGCTTCAAGCCCTTTTTCATTTGGGGCTGGCGACAATCCTGCCGTCGTGTAGCGAGGCGATCTCGGTGTTGGAAAAGCCGATTTCGGTGAGGATTTCCAGTGTATGCTCGCCCAAGATTGGCGCAGGGGCGGGGGCTAAGCGGGCCACCCCCATGAAGTGGATCGGGCTGCCGGGCATCAGATAGCTACCAATGCCTGGCTGGTTCAGCATCGCAAACATCGGATTGTCGAGGCTGCAATCGGGATCTTCTTCCACAGCTTGCTTGAACGTCCGATACTGGCTCCATGTGACATCAGACCCTGCGAGGCTGGTTGCCACATCCGACAAGGTGCGGGCTTCGAAAAAGGGCTTAAGCAACGCTGTAATGGCGTGGCGATGGATGAAGCGTTCGCCTTCTTGGTCTAAGTCAGCATCGAGCCGCTGGCTTAAGTCTGCCATCTCCGCTTCTGTGCCCGTGGCCGCCTTCAGATTGCGCCATTGCCGGTCAGTGAGGGCCACGACCATAACGCGCTGACCATCTTGGCAGACAAAATCCTGCGCATAGGCCCCAAACAGCGAATTGCCCATCTTGGGTCGGTCGCTGCCATTGATACTGGCTTCCCCGATGATCCCAAGATTGCCCAGCATGGCGAGTGCGGTGTCCTTCAAAGCCAATTCGATCAACTGGCCTTTGCCCGTTTTCCGGCGATGGCGGTCTGCTGCGATAATCGCCATAGCGGCCTGCTGCCCGGTGATGCAGTCCCAAGCCGGCAAAGCGTGCCCAACAGGCTCGGTGGAGCCTTCAGGCCCAGTTGCAGTCGGGAAGCCCACAGCGGGGTTGACCGTATAGTCCACCTGCGGGCCACCGTGACGATCACCCAAAACCGCCATCATGATCAAATCCTCACGATGCTGCTTAAGGCCCTCATAGGACATCCAGCCACGCAGACGCAGATTGGTGAGAAAGATGCCTGCATCTTCTCCGGGGCGACAGATCAAACGGGTCAGGATTTCGCGGCCCTGCGGCGTCGTCATGTCCACGGCTAGGCTGCGCTTGCCCTTATTGAGGCCTGCCCAGAACAGGCTTTTCCCAGATTTGGTGATGGGCCAACGCTCCGCATCAAGGCCACCTTGCAAGCGGTCAAAGCGGATTACATCAGCCCCCATTTGCGCCAAAGTCATGCCAGCCAGGGGGGCAGCAACAAAGGCTGACCCTTCGACCACACGCATACCGTCCAATATTCTATTCATCGTGTTTCCCCCGCCGATCGTCTTTGGACCGGCTTTTTGTTTGTGTATGGGACGCCTTCAGGCCCAGGTCATCTGGGCCTCCATTGTGACAGCTTGGTCGCCATTGGCGGCGTAAATCTGGGTGCTCGCGGGCTCAGACTGCGCGCCGTTGAAACTTAGCGCGTCAAAATCAAACAAGGGGCGGACGCCCTTGAAGCGAAATGACTGAGGCTTTCGGTCGGCTTGTTCTAAGCTGGCAAAATGAAAGCCGAGAATGGCCTGGAGGGGTCCGTGGACCACAAGGCCGGGGTAATTCTCTACCCCCATCGCATAATCACGGTCATAATGGATGCGGTGGCCATTGAATGTTAGCGCTGAGAAGCGAAACAGAAGAACGGGGTCGAGGGGGACATCATGGCGCCACGTACAGGCTGGCAATGGTACGGGCTCTGGCGGAATGAAGACCTTGGGAATATCCATATAGACGATGTCTTGTTCTTCTTCATAAGCAAGGATCGCGTCCACCCGAATTTCATGACGGACCGTAACAAAGAACATGGTGCCTGCGCGTCCCTGTTTCTCGTTGATCTTTAAAATCGTCGAGGTCTTTGTCGCGCGGTCACCAATATGCAGATCATAGTGAAAGGTGCAGCGACTGCCAGCCCACATACGACGGGCTAAGGTAATCGGCGGCAAAAACCCACCGCGTTTGGGATGGCCGTCTGGGCCGATTTGACGACTGGGAGCACGCGGCAAGAAATAGAGCCAATTCCAGACCGGCGGTAGGATGGCTCCCTCAGCAGCAAAGTTTTCTGGGTCCAAGTTTAGGGTTGCCGCCAGCCCTTGTGCCGGTCCGGGGGCAAGTATTTCTTCAAGTGTTTCCTGTCGTCCCAACCAGTTTGTAATGGGTTCCTGTGTCATCGCCGCGCCCCCGTTGGAAAGCTGTTCCAACAAAAGGCGGCAGCGTTCACGAGCCAGAGATCATGGCCACAGGCCTCGCACAAGGCACAACGTGCTAGCTCATCACTCTGTGGACGGCTTGCCTAAAGCCTTTCAATTCAACAAAAGTGAACCACTTTGGTGAACCTTAGCCTATCCAGCCGAAGGCATAACACAGCCTCGGACCACATTGGGATGTGCGGGGAGCGGGTTTAGCTGCCTGTCTCGGCTCAGCATTTTCAAGATGGCGATCCACATTGGAGGTAGGGTGCACCTTACCGATCTGTATGCCTTGCCGCGAGGCGCAAGGTAGATTTCATTGTGTAAGATCGGTATTTTGGCCGCGATCTGAGTTTCAATCTTGGCCGCACAATGAACGAGTTGCCCCTCCCCCAGGAGAGGGAGGGGCTCAATAGCTACCAGATTCGGACCCGGTTTTCTGGTGCGACATAGAGTTTGTCGCCTGGCTTCACATTGAACGCCTGATACCAAGCGTCGGAGTTTTGGACCGCCCCGTTAACCCGGAACTGTGCCGGCGAATGAGGGCCGGTTTGGACTTGGTTGCGCAGGGCTTCTTCGCGTTGTAGGGCCCGCCAAACTTGGCTCCAAGCCAAGAAGAATCGTTGATCGCCCGTAACACCTTCCAAGACAGGCGCTTTCTTGCCATTCAGCGACAGCTTGTAGGCCTGATAACCTACGATCACGCCGCAATGGTCGCCAATATTCTCACCAAGGCCGAGTTGGCCATTGAGTTTCAGGCCGGGCAAAGGTTCAAAGGCGCTATACTGGGCCACCATTTTTGCCCCAAGCGCTTTAAACGCGGCCACATCAGCTGGTGTCCACCAATCACGCAAGACACCATTCTCGTCATATTTGGCACCCTGATCATCAAAGCCATGGCCCATTTCGTGCCCGATGACGCCACCAATGCCGCCATAATTGATCGCAGGGTCTGCAAACTCATCAAAGAACGGTGGTTGCAGAATGGCTGCGGGGAACACAATCTCATTGTAGCTGGGATTGTAATAGGCGTTCACGGTCTGCGGTGTCATGAACCAACGCGTCTTGTCGGTCTTTTTCTTTAAGTCCTCAAGATCATTTTTGATTTCAAACGCTTGCACGCGGCGATCATTGCCGAGTGGGTCACCCGCTTTGATTTCTAAGGCACTATAATCCCGCCATTTATCTGGATAGCCGATCTTGGGATTGAAGGTCGCCAGTTTGCGTTGCGCTTTCACTTTGGTTTCCGGCGACATCCAGGTCAGGCCTTCGATGCGGACCTTAAACGCCTTGCGTAAGTTCTCGACCAACACCAGCATCTTGGCTTTGGCCGATGGGCTAAAGTGGCGCGCCACATAGACTTGACCAACGCCTTCGCCCAACGCCCCATTGATGGCTTGGGTTGCCCGCTTCCAACGCTCGCGCTGAACGGGTTGCCCATTCAACGTCTTTCCGAAAAACTCAAACCGCTCGTCATCAATCGCCTTAGGCAACACGCTCGCGCTTGAGGAGAGCAGATGATAGGTCAAATAGGCCTTCCACGTCTCAACCGGTGTCGCTCTGAACAGTTTCGCCAAGGGGCCAATCGCGGACACTTCGCGGACGACGCACTCTTGGATGTCGTTGAGTTGCGCCGCACCTAGGCCAACGGCCCATGGGAAGTCTGGCGCAATTTCGTCCAATTGCGCACGGGTCTTCAAGTTATAGGTTTTGGTACGGTCCCGGCGATCGGTAATATTCCAATGAAGTTTGGCAATTTCGGTTTCCAAGGCCATGACAGAAGCTGCTTTGGCCTCGCCATCCTTTTGCCCGGCGAGGCTCAACATCTTGGCGATATGAACTGGATATTTCTCACGCAGCGTTTTGAAACGCGCGTCGTCTTTCAAATAATAATCCCGCTCTGGCATACCCAGGCCGCCTTGGCCGATTGAGACAAGGTAGCGGTCTGGATTGCCGGCATCTGGTCCAATACCCCAGCCAATAGGGGATGGCGTGGGGAGGTCGCTCTTGCCAAAAAGGGCCGCAATATCTTCATGCGTCTTTGCCGAATTGATCAACTCAATTTCAGGCTGAATGGGGGCGAGGCCTGCTGCTTCAATGGCGTCTGTATCCATCATGGAGCGGTAGAAGTCGCCAATCTTTTGTTCAATGGAACCTGGAGCACTCTTTTTCGCGGCAAGTTCATCGATGATCGCGCGAACATCGGCTTCGGCTTTCGCGGCTAACTGATCAAAGGCACCCCAGCGGACCCGGTCTTCGGGAATGGGGTTGTTCTTCATAAATGTGCCGCCGCCATAGTTC
>Ga0247832_1007903_pt1 | contig 10852 bp, 12 predicted proteins | sample LaCruzMarch2015__10_FD_192407 | JGI IMG/M metagenome (GOLD analysis project Ga0247832, IMG submission 192407) | Freshwater microbial communities from meromictic Lake La Cruz, Castile-La Mancha, Spain - LaCruzMarch2015_4m | ecosystem: Environmental > Aquatic > Freshwater > Lake | place: Spain...
TAAAAACACTCGAAGCATCATCAACCCATTGATCATCCCCTCTACTCTTTGTCAAGTACTTTGAAATGGCATCCTCCAACTCAGCGGACCTGGACACTTCAGCCTTGGTGAGGATGTTTGACACTGAAAATGACGGCATGATTAGCCATTTCAGTTAGGAGTTGATCATAATACTCCGATGAATTATCATCATCATCATCATCATCATCAATGTAGTCATCAATGTCGTCATCATTATTGTTGTATATATTATTATCATTATTACCAACGCCCAACGCCATATGATTTATTCTTCCCGCACTGCTGTTGCCGTGAATGACAACAATGACTGACGACGATGACGTACCGATGATATCGATTTCGAATCAATTATCATTCCATTGATATTATTCGATATACGATAGCCGCGTATAATCAATTTGCATATATCATTATTAGTACCGCTAAATCTATCGGTCCGTTGCTGCTGTTGCCGTTATTGTCGTTGTCGACCTACTATTCCTACTCCTATTACCGTGGTCGGCAACTTACAAATGATGTAGTGTTGCTTTGCTGAAAGAGGATATTCAGGGTTTTGCTTTGAATCATCTTTCAATGTTCCGTGTGGTTACATATCCATTATCCAGGATTGAGACATTGTTAAATCGTATTGGTACTGATTCAAGAAAGCGGAATGAGCTAATATCCAAATCCGATGATGAAACAAAGACTAGATTATCTGTAAAGTAATTAATAGTATTGTCTTTGAACACAACACCAGATCCAACATTGTCTACGGCACCGGATTCTGTTGTGCTAGGACCCAGTGTATGTACCGACCCATCTTAATTGTACTCATATTCCTCTGTACGTTGTAGGTACCTAGCCCATAATCTTAGTGATTGTAACGGATTCCACGGCTAGGATTTTGTCTTTGAGAACCACTTCCAATCATAGGAAAAACTTTTCTGTTTCCTAGAAAAACTTTTCTTTTTCATAGGAAAAACTTTTCTTTTTCCTATTGGAAAAACTTTTCTTTTCCCTATGAAACAATGCAGCTTCGAGACATAAGTGGAGTTATATAAAATAATGAAATGGAATGGTGAAATAATAAGACATTAAATAATTATAAAATAATTAACCATTCATTATATAACACACACAAACACACACGACACTTTAATATCTCTTAAAAATCACTCCTCTACACCTGTTTCATTAACTAACCTAATAGTGGCATTTTCATCATCACTGGTCCAATTGTAAATGGTAACATTGTTGTGTGGGATGTGAGCAGGGTCACTTGCCATATAGGCAAACAGAGGATACTTGATGTTGTTTGAATCATTTTCTCCATGGTAATCGGACACCGTCGGATAGCTGGTATGTTGGCGACGAAGCATATCGAATTAGCGTGCCTGGGATGAATTTAAAAGGCAAATACTATGATGTATTAGTTATCAGCGGAGGGCGGGATGTAAACGTTGTAAACAAACATTTGATCTCAATCAGTCACTGACGCATCGCCGCTATCGCTATCATCGATCCACAGATAGCAGTAGCAATGGCTAATATTCCTTATCTAAATCGTCAAAGCCTTAATTCTTTTCGTCGACTTCAATGCTCTTTGAACTACATGCATTTTCCCAATAGGCGCTTTCTTCAGTGTGATATTTGCAATCGAAAATATGCGAATGAGGGAACGGAGGCGGTGGCATGAGCTACAAAAATGGAAGCGTTGATAATATTATTCTAGGCGCTTATTTGTAAATTATTTACTTCTCGCGTATGAAACCAACATTTTGTTTGTTTCCTCTCTTGTAGTACTTAAAGCTTCTTGATCTTACCGATTTGACAAAACTGGAAGCATCTCTCCTCATTCCCCTGGACTTGGTACTGAGACTTGAACTGTTTGACAGTACCATACTATTATTATCGCCCTGAATCATCGAAAGGACCTCATCTGCATTTTGCTTATCATGCTTTTCGGCCATCCGAACAAGGACGTGTGGCAATGTCAGTTCCGATCCATCATCTACGCTCGAGCTCTCTTGAATTGTTATATAAGCCACCGGTCTAATGCCATACAGGAAGAAACTTCTCATTTCTTCCCAGAAATAGTTCTCATTCTTCACCTCTCTATAATCTTCCTCAACGATCTCCTTCGAACGCGAATACGATGCTGAAGACGACGATCTGCAGCACATGGTCGAAATTATCGATTCAAATACTCCGCTGTCCTCCTCGCTGATGCTCGATGCTGTTGCTGAAGCATTGCTCTTGTCCTCCTTTAGTGATGATTTCCTAGCTTGAGCCCTTGCCATGCTGCGCTGGATTGTCGTGTCAATTACAGGACAGTGAAATAAGTGAATACTTGTCCCTCTGGAACCCTTATTTCTGAAAAAACCTTAAATTTTCATACCTACGTAGGAATAGTACAATGTAATATTTGATTCCTTCGCACTTCGGAGGGACGAAATAATGGTAATAACGGGTCCACCCCATCATCATTGTACCTTGTCTTAAGGTCATATCGTAAAGCAGACGGCAATCAAGTCCAAGTCAAGGAGCAACTCATCTCTCAACAAAATCTGTCAGCAAGATGAATCAACGTGTCGTAATCTTCCTGCTCGTGTCCATCGCCTCCATGTTTGTCGGAACAAGTGCAGCGGATCACAACCTCCGAGCAGCGAGTGATGCAAATGTAATCGTATCGCATCATCAACGGAGAGAGCTCACCTGGACATGGTGGACAAACATGATGAATTTACTTCACGGACCTCTTGCCCATCACCATGACGGTTCAAGTTCAAGCTCTGGGTCAAGCTCCAGCTCTGGTTCGTCAGGTTCATCTAGCTCCTCTGGTTCAAGTTCCAGCAATTCGTCTGGTGAATCAGACACTTCCAACGAGTCCGATGAGTCCGACGAGTCCGACGGAGAAGTTAGTGAGACATACGGCGACATATCATACACCGGACTTGAATATGGAGAAAATTACAGCGTGGATGCTGGGGTAGGCAGTTCTATCGGTGGAATAAAAGATGCAGCAAGCGTGATGATTTACATCGTAGCGGCGATGGTGGCAACTGTCATTGGAGCCGCAATGGTGGTCGTCTGGGTGAGATCATCTCAGAGCCTGTAGAACTTTCATTACGCTTTTCCTTCTCTCGGTTCTCATTGGGTCACTCTTTGTCCCCTTTGCTTTTCAGAAAAGACGTAAAGAACGCGAACATCTCGCACAGCCTCTTGGCACGAGGTCGGCATTCGTTGAAATTGGGAGTGTTAGAAATAGTATTGCTTACAAGCCTCCCTCCAGCACACGATCGATACTAGTCTCGGAATGTTGAGCATCTAGTACTCTGTTCAGGAGAAAGACACAAAAACGTAACAAATTTTATGTATAACTTTTCGGGAATGCCATATATTATACGGACGGGCAATATGTCTCGTAGTGCTGGAGGTAGCAGTGATGCCTGTTAGGTTTTGTATTTCAAATCTGGATATATAGTTGTTTGTACCAAGTAGTTCGCAGAGCATGAATCGCATTTCTTGTGTAATGAACCAAGAATATTAACATTAACACTATTCCTACCTATTTTGTATCTTTCCCGACCCTTACTAACTCATTCACCATTGCTCATTGCTTATCTATCAGAGCTGCACAGGCTTATCGTCCAAAACAACATCAGCTGGGAATTTAAGTATAGGCAAACGCACATGCGATGCATGCAAACTTCCACCAGTATGAATCCGGTTTTTTGCTACGCGTGTCTCTTTCCAATTCCCCTCCGGCTCACCAGTATTCGGATTTAGATCGAATTGGGGAAAATTGCTGCTGGATATGTCAAGGCGGATTTTATGTCCAACCTTGAATAGATTTGCGGTTGCACTGGGACGGATCGTAATCTCGTATATTCCATCAGGTTCCATGAACGATTCGTGATCCCATCCTTCATGATAACGCATACGAAAGATCCCATCAGTGACATTCATCGCGTAGCCTTCAGGATAGTCGTCGTTGGGTGGGTGAAGATCGATAAGCTTGGCTGTAAAATCAGTGCACGGACAATCTGACGAGACGTGTAAGACAACCTCGATGGCGCCAACGACTGCAACGTCGGACTCGAGAGCGTCGGACTCGAATACGAGTACGTCCGGCCTCAGAGACAAAGGCATCAAAGGAGGACATGGCTTAACAACGAAAATGCCCTCCGATACACGCTGATCAAAGCAGCCACCCTCCATGATAGGCTTACCGGAGGTAACAGCACCGCCGATTGTTGGACACGGATCTTTAGGATCATAGAGAAACTCAGCCACACTTTCTGTCCGGACAGTTTCCGTCGTCAGACGACCAACGCCATCACAGAACTCCAGAAGGAAATTACTGTTAACGGAATTTGCAGGTGGCCAACAGTCGGACCAACACCAACGTCCACCATGTCGCATCCTACCCTTCTCGTCACGTCGACCATCTCCCCCGCCCATTAAGAAGAACCTCACTCGACTTACGTCATCGACACTATTCTTCTGATTCTTGATCCATCGCCCGAACCAATCAAGACGCATCTGAATATAATCTACAGCAACGTTGCCATCAAGTGTCGATTGTGGACCAAAGTCGACGTTGCCTTGGTGTGTCGAAGATCGACCCGCATGTCGCCAGGGCCCCATGAGAAGCGTGACCTTGCTACTGTGCCTTTTACTCAGCTCGATATAGTTTGTCAGGCAGCTAAGGACGTAGGGATCCTGCCACCCTCCTAGGATTGCCGTGGGGACGTCGGGAAACGTGTCATAAAAAGCTTCGTTACATAAGCCAGGTTTTTGATAATACGCCGAGAACGTGCCTTCCTGCCATTCACGGAAGAGATATTTCTCGTACTCGGGCAAAGGGGCGAGGGGTGAATCTCCTGGGCTCCATGGCAAACGACGGAACCATTCGAAGATGTCTGGTTCGATGAGCGCCTTTATCAACTGTTCATCCTTCATATCTCTCGCGTCCTCGAGAGCATGTTTGTATGCCCACGTGACCTGCTTCATCTCGAAGCACCCACCCCGTCGTATCCCGTTGTGATAAGCGTTGTTAAACCCCCCGCAATCGATGTACATGCATGCCAATCCAGGAGGTTGGGAGGTGGCCATCGCAGTCTGAACGTGGGCATCATAAGAAAATCCCATAGTCCCAATTCGACCATCGCACCAAGGTTGTTTTATGAGCCATGCAATAACGTCATAACCATCTTTCGCCTCGTTTACATACTTGTGGAAATGGCCATTGGAGGCGTATTTCCCCCGCACATCCTGCATCACGACAACATATCCCCGCCGACAAAAGTGTCGGGCAATGTCCGAGCGTTTCGCAGGTTGGGGACGTTCGACGCTAATTTCCGAGCCAGACAATCCACACTTGTTATAGGGCGTGCGTTCGAGTATGACAGGATACCGGCGCTGGGGCTCGTAAGTGGAATTACGTCGGACGATGACGCCACCGTGGGGGTCCTCCCGAATCGAAATCTCCCGTGCAAGCACGGGGAATCGCTTAGAGAGTCGCTGGAGTGGTGTTGTCGCAGTGGCAGCTATTGTCGGGCAAATCGGAATGTATACGTCCGTTGCAAGAAGGACGCCGTCGCGCATGGGAACCATGACATCGATTAGACATTCCACGTCTAAGTCCGGTTCGGAAGATGGGGAGGCGTTGGTGGTGGAGGTTGATGCATCCGTCGGGACAGACGCCGACCTGGTACGCCCAAAAACCATGGATGGATCTTGTGATCGAACGACGAACGAACGATCTTTGGGTTCCTTTTTGTAGATCTTCCCGCCGCGTTCCCGCGCTCATTCCTCATGGCGAAATCGTCTTCTACGAACAGGCCGGACCGTTAGCACCACCCACACAACCGCCGGACGAATCGAATATCGCCATCCATCTTTTACAGTCCCTCTCTGGTTTTTATTCACCATCTACCACCGACGTACCTGGTAGTCAGCATCGTCGCAATATCATTATCACCTCCGGAGCCGGAGACCCTCCATTGTGGTCATTATTTTGTCTCTCCGTCCGTCTCCTGGTTAAAAGGTGCACTGAGCCGAATAGGAGATTAAGAACTCGTTGGTTCAATTGGCAATGTATTTGGACATGGCAAGGCAAGTAGCTCTTCGTCGTCGACGAAATTAGCAACGTCGTGGAGCCATCCACCTAGAGACATCACTGTAACAAAGTCGAAGCGTCATCATTCTGATAGGGCTTTTAGCACAAGTGGTACAGCTGTGAGTCACAAAGCAGCGTTGCTTGCTGCGACATCCTTACTCTAGCTCCGCTAGCGTCGACCCTCCAGATTACAAAGAGGAGCTCTTGATAAGACAAGCGAGGAGAAACAATTTGACGAATAATAGCTCTGACTCTTCTCTGGACCCAACTGTTATTGGTTACGATACAAGTTTTTCATCTTCAAAGGATCAGATTTTGCCATTGACGTCAACTATTGGACACAAGGGTGACCAAAAACTATCATCATCGACGAGATCAGTCGAGCTCGCATTCAGAAATGAGAAAAAGAATGTAGCAGCACAGCATCAATTCATGGATACCACATCCTTCACTGCATCTCTTGAAGCAACCAACGAGCATGATCATGAATATCAAGATTGCAATACAGATATTCTGCCTTGTGAAATATTGACCTTGTATGCGCCTTCGTCAACGCTCTCGGACGAGAAGATGATGTTTCACGCCAGACCAAGGTCTCCTCATCCTGTCATTGTTCTAAGAGGTATTGGTGCCCAGCAATCGCAATCAGCCCCAATTATTCGTGACAGTCCAACTATTTCATATATGCAAGAGGGGAAGTCCTTGACAGCAGCTACATGGCATCCCATTTCCAATAGCAGTACGAAGTCATCTTTTGATGTGCCATTATCTCCTCGCCCTCAAATTATGTCGACAACTGATGAGCTGCACCAATATATCGATTACCTGCATTCCTCAAAGATGGAGGCAGAGTCTAAGTTGGCAAGACTTCAGACTGATTTCGACTCGCTTATCTATGGAATACGAACGGCTGAAGAGTTGTTTTGTTCAAATGGGTTTAGAAAATCAGAGATGACAATGGCGTTGACAATGCCGTGACTGACTTTGTAAATAATAATTACCACCATTAGTGGTATCATTATTGTTATACGTAAACATTAGACGAATTTCCTTAATCTATTGAGTACTCTCATGTCAAGAATCTATATCTGATACAATATCCTAAGTGTGATGAGACACACATTAGAAGTAGTAGCTGACACTGTATATAAATAAAAAATGCTCTTGTTGACTGTATAATATGTGATATGCTAATATTTTATGCCATATCTTGAGCTAGGGTCCGAAAGCAACAGTGATGATGTATCGGAACTGATTGATGAAATAAAGACTATAAAACAAGAACAAAGCGTTAATACAATTATCGCTTCAATCTTTCTCACGAGCTCTCCTCGAGAGCAGCAATCAACATCTCCCTTGATCCATCAACATCCAAACCCTTCTTGTGAGCTCTTTGCCGAAGGTCGCTGATGCGTAAGGTGCTGTAATCACCCTCGCTGTCCTCCACCAATCCTACATTGTATCTCCTCGCAACGGCTGCCAACACATCACTTATCATGGAACCAGGAGCATCCTTGAAAGAAACCTGTTTGAGGACGTCCACTCTTTTCTCGACGATAAAATCCATCACCACCTCCTTTAGTAGGGCACAATTCTTCGACTCTGCGTAGAGAAGGAGATCAAGAACATTTTCTTCGCTGAATACTGTCATTTCAACAAGACAAGCTTCCGCCTCCAGCTTCAAATAGGGTATGCCATACCTATCAGAGGCATCAATAATCTCCTTGGCGTTTTTCTTCAGATAGCCTGTTGAAACCCTACCCCCATAAATGTAGTTCAGTAGGCGATGGAAACTTGATGGCGATACGTCAGTAACTTGGATTGGACGCGTTTGATCCACTACTGATTCACATATCTCAGCAAGTGTCGTCGAGCAATGTTGTATTATGAATCGGTGAGCATAAAACATAGCAGGCTCAGTCCTGGCAATCTTGCGTGAACTTTTCTTTCCCGTTGATCCCGATACTTCAAATACAATATCAGCAGATTCTTTATCCATGAATAGGTTTTGAATTACTTTGCAAGCTGATGGATTTGTGGGTATGAATGGGGATACTGCGGAGGATGTGCTAGTCTCGGCAAGTTTCATCCGAATTTCTACTGTTATGGGTCCCCCCTTCCTTATGGCTTCGTGAACTTTCGACCACTTTACTCCTAGATAATTTGACGTATGCTCATATGGAGTTTTTCCGGCTGCCACGAATAACTTGGGTTTACTCCTCATAAGCAAGATGCCTTCGCAATCTATGACACATAAATTAAACATGACGGCAATATCTCCTTTTGACAAATGACGCAATACCATGCTCACGTCGTCATCCTCTAAGTCATCAAAGTCTAAACGCCAACGATGATCTAAGGATTGAAATTCAGGAGATACTCGAGATTCAACTTGCCCATCTGCTACTTCATTCAATACATCCAAGAAAGCCGCACGACAGTGATGCTGTACAGTTGTCACCCATCCTTCGTTCAAGTCGTTCGAATGCATGGAATCGAAGTTATTGATATTGTTCGGAAGCGGCATTGGCGGCGGGGGGACGAACTGTGGCGGACCCTGTGGACCCTGCTGAGGTGCCATTGGTGGAGGCGCCCACCAGCCGTATTGGTGGTGGGGAGGAGGCGGCGGCAGGAACCCGTTCATATTCACGACGCCGTCAAAAGCACGGCCCGACTTTTGTTGCTCAGTGGCACGGGAAGTGAAATGCACGGGAACGAGATTGCCGATTCTATCTACTTGTCTCTCTTACTACAAGCCGATCGGGGCTTCGCCGCGCAGGTGGTTGGATTCATTAATTTGAGGTCCTAGTTTTCACGATGTGTGAGAGTGGATATTTTTCGTACAACGGCTCCGGGATTATGGTGTAGAAGAATAAATCCCTCCGCAAGCTAAAGATGTCATGTAATCACTAGTTTAATTTGGTGTGATTGCAGGCTTTCTTTTTGTAGTTAGTGTATGTGATTGTGGGCTATTTGTTGGATTGGTGTGATTGCAGGCTTTCTTTTCGTAGTTATTTTCTACATAAATGGTTAAGAGTACGAAGGTTTGACAAATTTTTGTCGACAATTTTGGGCCTCGACAAAAATTCAATTCAAAATTGTCGAATCCAGATGAACAATTTTGGGCCTCACATTGTCGAATCCAGATGGACAATTTTGGGCCTCACACGGACGGACGGACACACAGACAGACACACTCTTAATCTTTTCTCTTCTGGACCTTCTACACGACCAGTATACACAATACTTCCTTTGCCTAATACAGATTCATCATCTTGTTGTAAAATGTAATATTTTGGAGCATCATTTTTCTTCACAACATGCTGCCATTCGCCATTCCTCAATGATGAAACCATCATAATTAGAATCATACATAAAATATGGAGTTGGCCTATTAACACTATAGGTTTTCATTAGTTGAGATGCTTTACTTTTTGTAATGTGTTTACAATTAAATGTGTTTGGCAACATTCGATTTTTACCAAGATGTTGTACATTAATCATGTTGTTATTGTACTCTATTTTCCTTCTCTTTTTTATCTGGTTATTGCTCAATGCATTAATTCTGTTAGTAATTGACGACATGATAATATAATAGTGGGAGACGTTTTTATTGTGGTTATTGTTGCTGCTGCTGTTGCTGTTGTTGTTGTTGTTGTTGTGTTGTTGATGTTATATAATTCTGACAAAATAGTCAGCCATCGATATGTGTAAATCGCCCGGAGATGGCAGAAATCAGAGGTAGGGGGACATGGTGTATGCAAAATGCAATAACAAAGTGAGAAATGGGAGCAGTAAAAATCCAAGACAGCCATATCGAAGAGGAGATCAAGACGTACCTGATACATATTTCATATTTTCCATAAGATCCAATACAACGCCGTCAGTGTAAATCGCCCGGAGATTGCAGAAATCAGAGGTAGGGGGACATGGTGTATGCAAAATGCAATAACAAAGTGAGAAATGGGAGCAGTAAAAATCCAAGACGGCCATATGGAAGAGGAGATCAAGACGTACCTGATGATGGGATTTAATTGCAATGGTTAGGATTCTCAACGCATTGTCTCTATTTAAAGTCTACACAAATAACATAAATGGGTACGCATATCAAACACATTAACAACAATTGACAATAAAATCCATAATTCATGTGACAATTGGTTATATAATGTGACAATTGTTACTATTGAAGTAATACTTTGATATCAAAGTGAAAATAATGGTCTCTACTTACAGAGGAATTAATCCAGTCTTAAAGAAGAGTAAAATTCGCGAAATTAAAAAAGGATCAGCGATGATTTTCAAAGGAGCGCGAAAAAACTCGCGATTCTAAGCGAGAACAAGCAGAAATCGCGCCCAGAAAAGTAAGAAAAAAGCAATTCTCGTTCGCCGTGTAGAAACGTCGCCGGCTTGAATACCGCGAACATCACGTGTTTGTCGGGCTTGGAGGTCTTCGACCCCTTCTTCTTATTCTTCTTCTTGCTCGTCGTCGACGCATTATCATCACCGTGATCGGCATCGTCGGTCTTGCTCCCCTTGTTGCTGCGGGTTTTGCTCGCCACAGACCCATCATCGTCGGCCGCGGCATCTTCACGCAAGGCAGCAGCGAGGTTCTTCATTTTCTGGATGGACGTACAATTGTCACGCTCCGTCTTATTCGGGATGGTATGGGCTACCATGGTCGCCCCCACTCCTTGGTCGATGACTCCCGCGATTGCCCTAGTG
>Ga0247832_1007908_pt1 | contig 10847 bp, 10 predicted proteins | sample LaCruzMarch2015__10_FD_192407 | JGI IMG/M metagenome (GOLD analysis project Ga0247832, IMG submission 192407) | Freshwater microbial communities from meromictic Lake La Cruz, Castile-La Mancha, Spain - LaCruzMarch2015_4m | ecosystem: Environmental > Aquatic > Freshwater > Lake | place: Spain...
TCGTTGTTGACTCTTTAGAGTCCTTAACCACCCTTCGAGCGTAGGTTTCGAGCGTTTCATCTTCCTCCTTGGGAAGTGTAAGCGAGGACATAATGGCCTGCTCTATCTTCCAGCTTGTCAGTTGCGGCTTATCCATGATGCCTAGGATGCTAGTGACTGATGGGTACAATCCCATCTGGCGGGCATCGGCAACAGTAGTGTTCCTCTCCTTGCCATTTTTGCCTAGAATAACGTGGGCAGATCGCCCCTCGGCATCGTACCAGTGGCCGCTGCTTTCAACAGTGACCAGCCTGGAACTAGCCGAGGAGCTATCCCACTTACTTGTAATAGTAAGTGCCATATAACCTTAGAACGGTACGACTTCGCCGTCCTCATCCACCGTGGCGGTTGCCTTGGGCTTGAGGTTGGCAAACTCTTTGGACGCACGAATCTTATCCTGCAACCACTCCGGCATCTCGCTAAACTGCCCACCCTCACCCTGTTCGATCTCATAATACATTTGAGCGTTGGTGGTGGCTTTAGGTGCGGTCATGCCCTTGGGCAGCTTGGATGCACCCGCAATGGCGCAGTACTGCCTGCCCTGCTGGCTGGTCTTGTGGATGAGCGTGAGCATGGCGGGTTTACCCAACAGATTCTTGAGGCTAAACGCCTTTAGCTCTGCTGCGGTAAAGGTCTGCCCGCGCCACTGCTCTAGCAGTTTGCGTAGGCTGGCCTTCTCGCCAAGCGAGCGGGTCTGCTCGATGGATACCACCATCGGCTTGACCACCTTGGTGCGCTTTCCGTTCTCCTCGACTTCAAACTCATCGGTCTGGTCGGGTAGCTCAAAGGTCAATCGCACTTTGGGCGACCACTTCTCTTCGTTGTCCCAGTTGGTTTTCTGCGTGCCTAGGTCAACTAGGCTGTAGAGCATCCCGACCGTAGCTCCCGCTTCGGGTAGTTTGCGTTCTTGTTTTGCTGATTCACTTAATGTTAGTGCCATGTGTATTTTCTCCTTATTTTATGTTGTTGGTTGTTGTTGGGGTAAGTTGGTCTAAATCGTGGGGGCTAGTGACATAAAAACCTTTTATATGGGTGGCGGGCATGTAGTCGATCTTTATTTCTCGGGCTGGGGCAAGTTGCCGCGCCAACTCGCAAACGTCATCAGCGGTTAGAACGACCAGCCACTCCTTGCGCCCATTGCGGCGGAAGAATACTGCGGGGATCTTACCAGTAGGACAATCCCGCTTGGCCTGCGCCATCCACTCCTCGGGTTTGAGTGCTTGGCATCGCTTGCCTTCGATGTGGAAAGGAAAGTTTTCGCAAACCACATCCCCGCTCCCGCCCTCTGGATTGCCTGCGTACTGCTGGGTACGCCTAGCCTTCTGCCAGCCCTGTTCTCGCAAGTATCCCGCTAGCTCCCTCTCCCCCGCTGCACCCTTAGCTCGGCTATTGATCTTGCCCATCCGCTGGTGTTAGCCAACCACCCTTACCCCCGTCAACACAAAATGTACTTATCGTTTAATTGCGGTTATACTTATTAGCGTCTCTAATGTCTCTATTAAAGTTTCTAATCATCTCGTACACAGTCAGTCGCTCTCGTATTTCTGGATTCTTGTTTAACCACGCCATCGCTTCGTCGAATGATTCTACGTCACGCATAGCCATTTCAAACTGCTCCCATGCCTGTGATTCAGTCATAGGTTCTGGAATACCCGCCAGCTTTGCCCTGTCGATGGACAAACCTTCGTCGTAACCGATTTGCACTTGGCGATGGGTAACAACCAAAACAAGTCATCAGTCATCGCCCACAAGGCCACATAATCCACGCCAGCGATGGGTCGCTTGGGGATGTTGAAGCCATTGCCGGTGCTGGTGGTGAAGCGATACTTGGTGCGGCCAGCCTCGACTGCCTGGGCGGTCTTAATCTGGATACGCCAAAACTTACCCTCCTTCTCGGCTACCACATCATAGCCCGCAAAATCCTCAAAGGGGGTAAGCACATTGTACCCGCACCGCAGCAACGCGCCGGTGACGCGAGCCACTCCGACTGCTCCTACTTGGCGGGAGGTTAATTTCATGCTTGCCGGGTTGCGGTTTGTCCTAGAGAGTTTTTATATGAAAACAATAAAAATGCTATTGATGTCAGTGTTGGTATCTGGGGCGATGGCTGAAGATGAAGGCGAGATGGAAGCCTTTGTTGGCGGCGTATACGGAAAGAGTGGATACGCTGTGGTGCTGGACAAGGACACCGCCTTGGTCAACGGCCAACTGGTTATCCGCAATGGTTATGTCTTTACTACGCCTCAAGGTAATTACTCCAATAACAACGGCGTGTATTCTGGACCAGAAGGCACCGTAACCAGAAACGGCGATGTGTTTGCTGGTAGTAACGGCGTGCGGTTTGACTCTGGTGACGCATACTTTGGTGAGGGTGGAACTACCATTGTGACAAGGGTAAGTGCCACGATGCGTAAACCTTAACCCTGCCCAAATATCGCCAATCTATTCCTAATTCTGCTTTCTAATCCTGGGATAAATTTTGCAAAGTCTGGATCTTGACTGGCACGCCTATATTCAGCATCCAACTGCGCTTGACTTGCCGCCCGCATCAACGCTTTTGGCTCAACCTGGTTGATGGCCGCCAAGGTCTTTGGTCCCATCCCGCCATCCACCTCCACCTTCTGCCCTAGCGCATTTAATCCTTGCTGGAGGTACTTCGTTGCACCGCCCAGCCCGCGATTAAACGCAACATCCTGCGTGAAGGGCTGGATGGCTTGGGGGAGTTTCCCGACAAGTGGCGCGGTATAGCCTTGGATGTACTCTGCCGCTGCTTTCGCTCTTTCTTGCGGAGGCAACGCTGAGATTCTTTTGTACGCTTCGGGGTGGTATCGGTCATTGATGCCAGCTACTTCATAGCTTCCACCTTGATCGCCGGATGGCAACTTGTAGACGGCTGGATAGCCTTGCTCGTCCTTGCGAGCCTCGAAATCTACCGTTTTCATAGCAGCGTTGGTTAAGTTGGAGTAATCGGGTTGTGGTGATTTAGGTCCCACAAAATTTTTGTTGGACTCAAATAGTGATTTTTCTAAACTATCTTTACTCATCTTGTCCTCCAGTTCTGTAAACCTTGCGGCAGACCGCATTTTCTCTTGCATCTCGACCAGCTTGCGCCCCTTTTCGTCAACATAGCCAACGCCAGTGTTAATAGCTGGGGCGGTGTAGTCGGATTCTATTTCGTCCCTAATCTTACTTTTGGATATTCTGGATTCAATTGTTGCCATTATTTTGATTGTTCTTCAACTTCTTCAAGAAATGCGTTAATGTCTGGATTTTTGTCTTTTTTGTTTATATTTGCCAGCGAGGTGAGAGCAGCAGCGGAAGAAGACACTGGCGTGTTAAGGTTGTTGGCGAGCCAACTCACATATTTAGGGCTCGTCATAAGTCTGGCTGCTTGGTCTGCCTGCAAAAGCACGCCAAGCACTCCTGCCGCAAAACCAAACTTACCCGCAGCAAGAGAACCTTCAAGGCTTGCAATAGTTGCGGGGCCAACAACAGCACCAGCCGTCCCGCTAGGATTGGCCAGTATTTGACTAGATTCACGAATCATGGACGAAACTTTAGCTACATCATCTATGTTCTTTTGAAACTCTGAACCAAACCTTCCGAATAGTTCTTTTCTTGCCAATGGGTCTAGCGATGCGTAGTTAGTTAAAAACCTTGACGTGCTAAATACCTCTCCAGTTTCGTCCTGCGCCCCAGGCAGAGCGCGGCCCATTCTTGCAACAAATGTTGAAACAACAGCCTTTTGATCGTCTTTTTCAACTGTTCGCAAAAGTTGTCTTAACTTGGATGGACCATCCTTTGACCCGCTGATAATTGACTTATATACGTCCTCGCCATTGTTTTTGGTCAATATATCTCCAACATTTTCAACGCGATCATGAAAGGCGCGGGTGTAACGATTGGCGCGATTGTAGGCATTTCTTGCTGGTTCGTATGGCGCAACCGCATTATCTATATCTTTTGTAATTGATTTGTAGAGTGCCTTGTATTGTGATTGAGCAATTTTATCTGGCACTGGTCCGACATTCGCCAATTGCTCACCAACTTCTGTTCTAAAATCTCTTAAAGTTTGGAACGGAATCATGCCCTCTTCGTTCTTGCTGGCTCTGAGAGCTTTTTGAATTGCCAGTATTTTCTTATTGGCAAAAATGTTTCTCATTTCTGGAGACTGCTCAAACCTCTTTGCAAGCTCTCCCAATACACTCTCGGTGTTACCTACAGTAACCCTGCCCTGCGGAAATAATTTATCTGCCTTATTATATAATTCAGACTGTACTTTTCTCGCTGTGGGTAGAAATATATTTTTATAGCTTTGACTTGCCCCCCTGCCAGCAAGAACAGGTTCTTTTACTCCAGATAATTCTGCTCTTATTTGTTCAACACGACCCCCAACCTCAGCTTGTTGCGTCAATGCTTTTTCCCTGAATTTCATTGCGCCACTTGGGAATTTCCCAAATGTAGTTTCCATTTGCTGTATGTCTGGCGATCTAGTTGCTTGCCCTGCTGACGGGCTTGTGCCAGCCGCCCTATAGTCTTGGACTGTTTGCGCTATTTGTGCGGGGGTTTTGCCACCCCTTAAAATTCTTATTGTTGCGCCCCTAGTCGATTCCATTATGCCAGCAGGAGCAAGAGCCAAGGCTCCTACCTTGCTTAAACCAAGTTCTCTGCCTGCTTTGGCGACTTGTCCCATGCGAGTGACTGAGCCAGTAGCCAATGAGCCGGCAACGCCAGCCGCAGCCTGCACTGGAGCTGGAAGGTCTGCATCTTCAGCCAGACCAACAGCCATACCGCCCGTCATTGCTGAGGCTGCTTGCGTTCTGGGAGATGTGGATAAAGCCTTTCCAATTTCTTTTAAGAATGGGCTTTTGGCAACGTCTGCCAAAATTTTGCCTCCAGACATTACTGGAATAAGTTCTGATGCGCCTTCAATTGCTCTTTCTTGCATTGTCTCAAGTGCGCCACTTGGTTGGGGCAATCCAATCTTGTTTTTTACCTCGTCTAGCACTTCGCTTAACACGGGCAGCTTGGTCATGCCGGTGTTTTCGGCAAGAATTGCGTTATAGACTCTGGCTCCAATATCCGTTAAAAATCCAGCAGCCGCTCCTGCTTTTGCGCCCATTCCTGGCACTCTCAGCGGAGTTCCGAGAATAGCACCAGCAGCAGCCCCTACCGTTGTTGGATTTATTGCTGCGCGAGCAAGAAGCCCTGCCTCTCGCATTGCGTAGTCAGAAATTCCTGCCTCTTCTGTTGGAGGAGCAACTTCCTCGACTTCGCTCTCTATAGGTCTAAACGCCATATAATTTACGGTTCAAGTATTCCAGGCTGCCCTCCAATTATGACCCTATCGCCGTCCTTTTTTCCTGCCCTTCTTGCTTCTGCTTCGTTTGCAAATGAGTTAGCCGATGCAGCCTTAGGTGACGATATAAACGAATTAAAATCCTCTGGCTGTCCGCCTGCACTAATAAGATCAGAAAGTCTTTTCACCCTAAAACCATTAACAGATGCAGCAGAGACAATTTTCCTTGCTAGTGCTCCCTTTAATGCAAGCAGTTTCTCCTCTGCATAGGGGAAATATGGGTTTGCGACTATCTCATTCATTATCTCAAGATCTTGATCCGACATTGCGCCTGGACCAGCAATAGCCAATCTTAACTGGCCTCGTAATCCGCCCCTAATTGCCTGCGCCTTCGCATAATTTTCAAGGCTCTCGTCATCCTTTAATTTAATTAGGTCATCTATATTTTGAGTTGCAGACGAAAAATCAACTATCGCTTTTCGCATTTCATTTGTTGATTGCTCGTCTCTGCCAAAACCTTCAAGGCCAGGTATAGTGCGCGATGACTCTAAATCTTTTTTGAGTTGCTGTTTCTGGATCGGCTCAAACATTGAGTAAGCAGTTTGCAATGCTCTAGCCTCTTCTGGAGATCTCGCATTTTGGACTCTTTGTTCGTATTCTTGCACTAATCTGGCGGTGTCATCAAACCTTCTGCGGATGGTGGATGTTTCTCCAGCAGCGTATGTACCTCCAGTCGGTAGCGGAACGGCTCCTGTTAAACCCTCTAAATTTTTTCGTATAGCTTCCCGCTGGGCTAAAGACGCTGCGCGATCTAATTGCATTTGCTCCTCGGCAGTGCCAATTCTGTTTATCTCGCTAATTGATGCCTGTTGTGGCATAACTGGACCAGCAACTTGCGGCTGTAACGGCGTTGCAGCGGAACCTACGTTTTGTTTTTTTTGAGCAAGATCAGACAGAATCTCGTCTTCCAATTGCAATTTCCGCTCGGATTCTTCAAGCCCCCTGCCTAAACTAGCAGCAGCTTCGGCAGAGTAACCAGGTTGTAGTTGTTTAACTTGTTCCTTTAGAATTTGCACTCGCAAATCCCTTTCTTGCTCTTCCAATAATCGTTTTTTACGCCCCTCTGGACCTTCTATATTTATTTTAATAGGCATAACTACTCCTTAGGCTCCAAAACTAAATGACGGAACAAGACTCCCAATCCCACCAGCAATTGAGCCAAACTCTTGCCCAAAGCTACGATAGCTGGCCGCCTTTGCCCCAACCTGCGCACCGTAAGTGCTGGCTTGGTAATTAGCCTGCGAGCGATAAAGGTCATTAAACGCCTGCGTCAGCGCAACTGGAATAGATTGGTCTACCGCCTGATAAAACGGTGCAGCCGTCGAGGGCTGTTGGTTAAAGCCGCCAGGGAGAGCTTGGTTGGCTTGGATGTAGTTTTGGAAAGCGGCTTGTTGCTGACCCGTCCTAGCCTGCGCCAAGTTGCCAATGGAAGGACCACCGGCGATAAAGCCAGACGCTGCCCCCAGCCTGTTCTGCTGGAGTGCATCACGGAAAGCCAAGTCAGCTTTGAGTGCGTCGCCCGTAGTCTGGCCTGAGCCTAAGAAAGCTTGGGCTGCGCCGTACCGAGCCAGCTTGCGTTGCTCGCCCGCTGCCCCAATCTGCGAGGCTTCTTGCACGGCTGGTCCTAGCCCAAATATGTTGCCCCTAGCAGTCTGTGCTCCACGGATGGCTTGCTCGTACCCACGCCGTTCTTCTGCGCCAATGGTCGATCCAAGGCGAAGCTGGTTGATGGCTTCCTCTTCGATGGTCTGACGCAGTTGCTCAGTCTCCGGCGTAGTGGTCGCACCAATGGGTGCTTCCGCCATCTGCCGGTAGCTTTGGCCAAGTGCAACCGAGGTGCGGTAGGCATCGGGATCAATCTGGTAAAGTTGCTGGGAGGCGCGCTCTTCGGGCAGTTGAACGAATGAACGGAATGCAGTGATCTCCTTTAACGCTTCAGGACTATCGGCGGTAATGGGCTTGAAATTCTTTTGCATATCCTGCGCGCTTGTGATCGCACTGGTTACGGCAGTCAAATCATTTTTTAGTTGATTGATAAAAACTTCTGATTGCGCTCTGGATGGATCTTTGGCAGGGATATTATTGAGCAACGATTCGGCAAATTTGATTCTTTCATTGATTCCCAAAACCTGTGCATTCCCATCTTGAATAATTTTAGAAAGTCTATTTTGTTTTGATGTATTGATGTCATTTAATATCTGCTCATCGCTAATTTGATAATTTAATTTAGAGGCCAAATCAGATTGACCGTAATTGTCTTTTGCTGAAAATACTAATTCGGACGGAACCCTTGATTGCCTATCACCAGGGACTTTAATCTTTTCCAGGAAACTCTCAAGTGGTGGTATCTTTGCTTCAATTTCTCTTATTTTTGCAGCTCTTTCTGGCGAAAGCCTACCAAATTTAGTATATTCTTCGTCCTCATTTCTGCTCGCACCTCTCGCTCTCCCTTGCCTGTCGTAATGCTCTTGTGGGCTTAGGCCACCAGTAAAACTACTCAATCGATATGCTTTTGTATACCATTCGGGATCTAATTGTGCCTTAGGTGGTGCATTTTTAATATCTTCGATTTCATTTTTATATGAATTTATTTTATTTACATAAGAATTTATTTTTTCATCACTTACGGCATAAGAGCCGCCAGTAATTTGTTTAATTTCATCAGCCGAAAGAGATGCTAGGGCCATAACTATTTATTATACTTTTGGTGTTTTTGATGGCTGTAGATTTGTAAAGTACGGATCGTATGGGTCTTGCTGTTGGTTAAACGCCACATTCTGTTCAACTGATCCGTAGGGGCTGGCTCCATAAAGACGCTCAAATTGCTTGGTCATTTGGTCCCCAAGCCCACGATTCAAGGCATAGGCTTCTGGGCTTTGTTCGTACTGCCTGCGCAATCCCTCCAGCGTTCTTTGAGGTCCATATTGACGCTCTAGTTGCAAGCCTGCCTGCACTCCAGCCCGCTGATCCAATTCAGATAATTCACGCTCTAGTGCGCGCTGTTTAGGCATATATTGAATACGCAATTTATTCTCAAGCGCAGCCATCGCCGGATTTTTCTCAATATAGGTATCAACATTCATTCGGTACGCATCTGCATTAGCCCGCGCCGTCTCCCCAGGATCGGGCTGGGGCGGGGCTGGGGGAATGCGAGGTCCGCCACCCATATTAGCTCATAGCCTTTCGCATAAAATTCATGTAGTCGTAGCTCCTTGGTTTACCAGAACGATTAAAGGTGATCCGTCTGCGCGGACCGAAACGCTCCCACAGGAGCAACAGCAGACACCTCAAGGATTTAGCACCTTTCGAGGATATAGTCAAATCCACAAACACATCTTCCCCATCTTCGCTATGCACATAATGGTCAGGCTTTTGCCCATCCTTTAGACACCTAGCCAAAGCCACCCCCGCTATCTCCTCCCCATCCCTGACTATGCCAACCATGTCCTGCTTCTCAAACCAGCCATACCACTGCGCCAAGTTAGGCCACATTGCCTCCGGCACGCCACTCTCCTCAATGTACTCTACCGCCGTCATATCGTCTTTTGCACCTCAATGGTATCGGGATTGGCGGCTGCGGTAATCTGCCTGACTGCCATCTTGTTGGCCTCGGAGGTAACGCTGATGTTAATTAACCGCCACTTTTCGTACGCACGCAGATCGGAAGCGATGCGTTTCTTAACCGAAGTAGGCAGGACGGCGGGCAGGACAAAAGGCAGCACCAACACCGTGCTGGCAATGTTTAGGTTGGGTTGTACTTCAATATCACCCACATCGCTGTCCCGCTGAATGGCTATGGTGGCGTTGCTGGAGAACGAGTCATCAAAGATAATCTCAAAATTGCTACCATGTTTTTGGGCAAATGGATCGCCAAAGTCCATGTCGCGGGTACGGACAGACGAGCTAAAATCAAACGTGCCGACGCTTGTGCCGTTAGATTGTATGCCAAAGTCCACATAGTCAGCCGAAGTGGTTTGGGCGGGTGTCTTGTACCCGCTGTACTTGTTAATCTGCCCAGTGGTCAATTTCATCATTAACCGCAAGCCTTCGCTTTCAAAATTGGTCAAGGCAAACTGCATTACCTTTGGTGTCCAAGTTCCCTCAAACGCACTCAGGATTGTGTTATAGACCAAGATCGTGTCGTTAAAGTTATTGGCGGCTGTAGGTACGGCTAGAAAATACCTATTATCGTAGTAGGCCGCTGTGCTAATCCCAACTTGCGCCGTATTGATTTCTTGAATTACGTCTTTAACTACTTCCGAGATAGGCAAGCCGACTGAAGTAAAGTCATCCGATGCAGACCGAATAAGCGATCTGATGCCATCGTCAGACAAGAAGAATATGTCAGCCCCCACCTGGATAGCAGTAGCTCCTGCCACGCACCCGATGTTATTAGAAATAATTGATATGGTCCAATCAGCCGCGCTGGTCATGTTGGGCGGGATGGTGACTTGGAATATCCTGCGCCGCTTAAACACAATAATTCGATTCTCAAAGTAAGGCACAATAGCGGTGATCTCATCGCCATCATCGCCGTTAATTACCACGCTGTTTGTCAAAGCCCACACGGAAGGATCTAGGATGTCTGAGGCGTAAAGTGTGTTGCGGTTTAATCCAGAGCCAACGCCAAACAATCTGTTACCAGCATTGATAATTGTCTGTAACCCTTGGGGTGGTGCGCTGACTGTAGCCGTAGCCGTAGCTCCAGAGCCGTCACCAATAATCGTAACTGTAGGGGTGTAGCCGTAGCCAGAACCGCCATCCACTACCACTACTCCCGTCACCGCTCCGCCCGCTACGGTGGTAATTAGGGTAGGTAATTGCCCGCCCCAGTTGGGGCCAGTAATAATAGCAGTCGCGCTGGTGTACCCAGAGCCTGCGGTTGTGACGGTGATTGCCCTTACCTTGCCGCCCTGCCGTTGGACAATGTTGCCATCAAAGAAGTGTAAATCGTCATCGCCATCTGCCAGAAACATCTTGTTGTTAAACTGCGCCATGGAGACTTTGGCGGTATAAGCCACAACATAACCATCGGCAAACTGTTGGGCTTCCGCATCCCAAGTCCGGTTGACCGCACCCCAAAGTTCGTCAGTCGGATGGATGTCGGCTGTGCCGTTAGAATCAATCGTGTACAGCCTGCCTTGGGTCACAGTCACCAGATCTTCCGTGCCGGTAGTATCGTAGTAAGCCATCCCACCGATTGAACCTTCTTGGGATGTAGCGGTCGTATTAAAGCTAGTTACCCCGCGCCGAGTCTCCAGATTGCCCTTTGGGGAAAGGGTCATGTTAACCAACCGTTGTACTTGGTTCTGGGCTAACTGATCAGATTGGAGTCCGCTGGCTTGTCCGCCGGTAAAGGAGCGGATACCATCAAACGCCAACACATCGTCGGTGGCATCTATGAAATACGCCATGGCGGTTAGATAATCTCTTCGATGCCTAAATCGCC
>Ga0247832_1007912_pt1 | contig 10840 bp, 9 predicted proteins | sample LaCruzMarch2015__10_FD_192407 | JGI IMG/M metagenome (GOLD analysis project Ga0247832, IMG submission 192407) | Freshwater microbial communities from meromictic Lake La Cruz, Castile-La Mancha, Spain - LaCruzMarch2015_4m | ecosystem: Environmental > Aquatic > Freshwater > Lake | place: Spain...
CTTTACTAGTAAACGTTACTGGAGTAGTCGCGGTGGAAAGCCATATCTAGTGGAGTTCATTATACGCCAGTACGCAGGCGGTTTGCAGCATATTCCGCTTCTTAAACTTGGTGAATACATAGATATCCCACCTTCAATAAGCCGTCAAATCGAATCAGAAATGGAGGACATCGTCAACAACGCCAACGATGACTTGAAGAACTGCTCCCACCGTCGTCGTTTTACTTCAAACAGCAAATGTCGTCACATCAGCATCATGCCCAACACTACGCTAGCATTGATTCGCAACGAAACACGACCTCTTAGCATTATCATCAAGAAGGCTGTTACGCCATTCACCACTAATGATATGACACTCGTAGACGTGATGCGATGGAATGGGGTCAAGGGTGCTCTGGCGAGGAGTAAGACTGCTGCCAAGAGGAAGGCCGACAGCATATCTACAGCTCCCCCACAGCAGGTTTCATCTCAACCTCAGGCGAGGAAGAAGAGGACATGCGAGGTACATGGCTGCACCAATTGGGTTAAACGTAGAGGAGCTTGCATCGCGCATGGTGCAGTGGTGTCGAGGCCAAAGTGCAGCGTTGACGGATGTACCAGCAATGCAGTGAAGGGTGGAATTTGCATCATGCATGGTGCAGTGGTGTCGAGGCCAAAGTGCAGCGTTGACGGATGTACCAGCAATTCCCGGGGGAAGGAAGGAGTTTGCTTCAAGCATGGTGCAAATAAGTAGTCACTAATAGATAAATTAGGGTGGACTCCTTTATCATTACTTCTTCAAAAGTTGAACATTGGCTGGCACAATGACGATGATGTGGGTGAAGAGACGACGATGGCGGCTAAACTCCATGACATCGACCACACTGCGAGTGGAGAAGAAACGAAGTTGACAACTGGATATTTGAGCAAGTGGGAAGATGTGTTGGGAGGACTATTGGACAAATTTGGCTGTGGAGGCAGTGGTGGTAATGATGAAAATTGTTCCAATGACGCTGTTGGATTCGGGCCTACAAGCCAATGGCGCCTTGTGTTGCGAGAGGAGCATTAGATGTCACCCTGTTCCTTTTGAGTTTATGTCCGTGGGAGATACGCTTGTGATCATTTAGATTTAGATTCCAATCACCATTGTTTTTGTTAGAATGGCTGATATAAATCCACTAACTCTTTCTCAAGCAACACAATGGAGGCATTAGGAGGGATCGCCTTCCCGGCTTCCCAATCGGCGACGACTTGAGATTTCACGTTCAAGACTTTGGCTACATCCTTCTGTGATAGTTTCTTGGCCATGCGAGCGCTAGAGATGGCTTTGCTTATTCGTTGATGGGGGACTTCAATGGATAGGCCGGTGAAGTCAAGAGGGACAACATTTTTGGATTTGTTGTTGGTCTTCGCAATGGATCCGATAGTGAAAATCAAAGGAAATAAGCCGAGAGTTAATAATCATCTGAATGTGGGGATTTTATATGAGGGCTCACCTTATTGCTGCCTTTTCCATTATTGGCAGCGGTGTTTTCGTCGGTGGTGGCGTTGGTAGGGGGATTCATGATGATGCGGTGGAGTAAGGAGTGGTGTTGTTGGGAGCGGAGCGTATTATTTGTGAGCACAGCGTGTTATAGTTGCGATTGAGTCGCACTTTATTGAGTCCCCCCAAGCCCACGGGCCAAATAAGAAAGCTCTCTCCTCACAAACGCTGATTCACAGCACAAGATACGTCTACGATGATGGTACCCAGCGATACTCCACCGAGCTCTCCATTGGCTCACTTATGCATTAACAGCATCGTCGTTGACGGCAGTCCGTCGACGGTTGAAGTTGTGTTGACGCAGAAGGAGGAGGTAGATGAGAAAGGGATCCAGCACGGGGGCTCGCGGGTTGCCAAGTTCCAAAAGGGAGTAGCAGCGTTGCGGTCGTCATCTCAAAAGAATAAGAAGATGATGCAGGTTGTTCCTACACCACCACCCGCGCCTCCTAAGTGGAGGTTCGAGCCACTCACTCCGCCGTCTTCTTCACTCTTCAAATCGCAATCCTCACCAGTGATGGGGAAGAAGACCAATATTATAACAACGTTGGACTTTCGTCGTCCTACAACAATTTGGAGTGAAGTCGACACTCCAACCATCAACCTTGAGTTGTTATCCACGTACAAGGTGCCAAACACATTATCCACGTTGGTGGAGACAACGCTAAAGCATGCAACATCTACTATCCAGCACGACGTCGCGTGTTCTCCTCCTTCTTCTTCATGGTCGGAACCTGTGGCATCCACAATGAATGTAAGAGGAAAGGATTACAAAAACGACCGGCTGAAGACGCCGAGTGAATCATCACTATTTACTGTGTTGGGTGTGGATAGTTTCGTGAATAGTGAAGAGGTGAAGGATCATTACAATGCATCCTGGGGTACAGATAGCTTTAGGGTTCGCTGGAATGAAGCATGTGACGAGTTGGGATTAGCACGTGCACCGTTCTTGTAAGTATAGTATGACGTGCAACAATGGTGAAAATTGCTGCAGACCCACTACAATTCAATTTACTTTATTGCTATATCGCATTGATCCTCGTCCTCATTTTGATCCTCTCAGGCTCGTGATAAACTTCATTGTCCCTTGGGGTAACTTTCAAGCATATTTGATTCGAGCCGATGCCGACGACAACGAGGATGATGGCGGTCCATTCATATCGCGTCATATCATTCGTCCATCGGAGAGGTCGTGGCGAGCCTTCATGGAAGGATCAACGGTAAGTAGTTTGCTGTAAGTTTCCGTGCGCTCAATTATCCCCCCTGACCATCACATACCACATCGTAATGTAACTTAGGATTATCGAAATGAGCATTTCAAGCTTATTCCACGTGTCTGTGCAGGGCCATGGATGATCAAGAAACTCGTCGGTTCGACCCCCGCCCGTATAGGCACCAAAGTCCCCGTGACATATCGTGGCTCGATTGATGAAAATTTCCTCGAAATCATCATTGATGTGACCAAAGGCCCCGCACTTGGTAATAACATTGCCAGCACTGTCGTAGGAAAAGCTGAGCTAGTAACCGTTGACCTAGGGTTTGTCATCGAGGCACAGGAGGATGAACAGATGCTTGGTTTGATTCGTTTCCACCATTTGAACATGAAGACGGCGCCGACGCATTCGCAGTGGAAGAGGAACAAGAATACCATGGGGTGAATAAAACTTGCTGTATATTGTCAAAGTTGGTCTGAGAATATATGTAACTTGCAAAATTGATTGGTAGGATGATTTTACATTGTGTGACTTCTCTATGATGTCTTCTTCTTTTTCATCAACGCCTGTCGAGTGGCTTTACATACAACCTCCCCTCGTTGGTTGTATGCCACATGCTCAAATGTGACAATCCCCTGTGTGGGACGACTTTTACTTTCTCTCCTATCAAGCACGACTGTTTCGGCACGTAATGTATCTCCAGGGTAGACTGGTTTCGGAAACAACACCTCCGAAAAGCCAAGATTCGCAATTGTTGTGCCATGCGTCACTTCGGGTACGCTCATACCAACAAGTAGGGCAAGTGTAAACATGGAATTGAATAGTGGTTTCGTCGACGTCGTCTCCTCCCCACCACCACCCAGTAGAGGATTATGTTTCGACAGTTCATGATCTAAATGTATCGGTGCTGGATTGAGCGTCAGGCATGTAAAGAAGACATTATCCGACTCGGTCACGGTACGGGTAAGGTAATGCCGGATTTTTAATCCCGGAGTTAGGTCCTCGAAATACTTGCCCATGTACACTCGTGGAAATATCTCCTCTTGCAGCAGCTGCTGCTGCGGCTGAATTGATACGTCACTTTCATTCTTGATAGTGGTGGTAGATGGTTGTACTTCCTTCTTTGGCATGAAAATCACAGCACCACGACTGGTGGTATTGCCACTGCCACTGCTCCTCCTTGCAACGACCTTCTTGGCACGGACATAGTGTGGCATATCGATCATCCGGCCATCGAGTTCCATCGATGATCTATCACTACCATCCTCCCACATGGATATTATCCTAACCGCCTCATCCAATTCACTCTGTGTGGGTTCAAATGCAGCATGCACTGCTTCAATCTGACTTGGGTGTAACGTCAATTTGCCATCAAATCCCATCCTCACGGCTTCGGCCGCTTCGTTAATAAAACCCTCCGTGTCGCGTACATTCTGATATATCCCATCAATGGCCTGTACATTGGCAGCCTTGGCCGCCAATAGACACATGTTCCTACAATGTTTGTAAATATCTAAATACTCACCCGTGATTTCATGTCGAGTAGTAGGACTGCCCAACGTCGCAGATAGGTCCTCACATCCCCATGTTATTGCACATACACGTGGACCACGTGCAATAGCGGCAATGTTCAGCACTGCCAATGGCGTTTCCGTTGCTATTGGGAATACCACTTTTGGAGTACGACGTGCTCTTCCACCTCCACTACTACCCTCTGATTGTTTTCGTTCCATATTGGTAAGGTATTCATCGAGCAACCGTAATTCATCAATCGATTCGACCTTGGGGATCATAAAACCATCACATCCATGATGTGCGGCAATTATATCCTCTTTCCATAATTCACCATTTGATAATGGATTGATTCGCACTAATATCTCCGTCGTCTCTTCTTCTCTGGGCATTATTGTTGTTGTTGTTGTTGTTGTTGTTGTTGTTGTTGTTGTTGTTGCATCATGGTCATCATGTTGTAGTGGTAATGAATCGAGGTACGAACGCAACACTTCTCGTCCGTGATTTTTATCTCGCACAGAATCCTCGAGATCGTATATTACCGTATCGGCGCCCAATGCGAGCGATTTGGTAAGGAATTTTATATTGTCCGCGGGGACGAAGTGTACGGACCTACGACGTGGTGGTGGTGGTACTTGGCCTAAATTATCGTTGTTGTTGGATGAAGTCGAAGTAGAATGAGAATGTCGATTGCAAACTACTAATCGCGGTGATGATGACTTCGTTTGCACTGACTTTCTAACATTGATGATGATTGAACTGGTAGCACAGCGAAGCGGAAGTGTCATTATTGTGGAGTTGGGATGTCAGCAAAAAATGCAACTTTCCTTGAATTTGGCGCGCTGGCTTCAGGGTAAGAGTCCTCCAATAATCATCGCATGAGTCCTCGCAATGATGATAATAATCGTCGTCGTAAGAAGTTGCCGTGGTTCTCCGACACCTGTTTGAAATTATCTGTCCTACTCCCTCTAACAATTCTTTGGATCCGTGTTGCCGTACACAACTAACAATGATGAGTTCTTCTTCTTTATCATTAGCGGCATATTATTGACATCATCATCCCTTCTTCGTTATCAGCAACGGAACTATTGTCGTCGCCATCGCCCCAACAACCTTGTGTGACTAATTAAATGTGCCGACTTTCGAATCCCTCACCTCGGGATTACCCGACGCGGGCGACGATAATTACGACATTCGATCCCATCCTACATATCCAATACACGGTCACCTACATTTGGGGTTCTAAGTATGGTTATATCAGCTATTTCGCCATAGTAAAACATATATGTTCATTGAATGACTGCCGTGTGGAGGCAGTGCGTTCATTCGATACTTTGCTACTTTCGACGAAGTTATTGACGAGAATGCGATAGATAGATATAGTGACTGTGGACACGGCGTGGTGGAATGGTCAATGGTCGTTTAGTGGGTTGTGTATGGAACATCCGTGTTGTTAGAGAGGTATTCATATTACTAGTGTGTATCAAAAAGCTCAATATCACTTTCTTGGTGGATGTGACTTGTTTCTTCAGATCGACAACTATACATTTGAACTTGCAGCAAATAATAATACTCTATAATGGTATGATCACTTTTATTATATTCTGCTGTACAACTAAGGTTTTCTGGACACAATGAGGTTTTCTGGACACAAAGTAAAACAATGAAAAGATAGATTCGTGGCACTCATTCTTGCTACTTGGGCCTGCCATAAGGTGTTGCTGCTACTACTTCTCACAACATACTAATTGACAAACTTCGATGCCACCCATTCTATCGTACAATTGGACCGTTGATCTTGGCTAATATCTGCTTGGATTTACGTTCAAATGAAGGACTGCATACTGTGCCCATCGGATTCTCATCAATAATGCCTTTCTTGTGATCTTCTAGTCTTGCCATTGGATTTACAGTCTTGGGATCAATTCCATTATATTCACCCTTACATTCCTCCGGTGTAACAAGCTTGCGGCAATCAACAACTTCATTGGATCTGGCGGGTAGTTGATAACTCACCATTGTGGGACCATCAAAGTATAGCAGAGTTGGTTTTCCAGACTTTGTCTTGTGTATACGTTGATGCAATTTGATATTGATCGCCGCAGCTGTATCATACCAGCTTGCTCGTGACTTGGTACTCTTGAAGCAAACCAGGTACGACCAAGGCGCGTAAAATCCACTCCGACCACCCTCGTCAAAGGAAGTCATGCTTTCGAACCCAACCTTCTCCAATGTATTCATGAAGTGTTGTGTATCCTTCGTAGGACCAATCTCAAGACTAGGGTCATCATGTTCGACAGACGAACCCATCTGTACTATAAATATTCCGTCATCACTCAAGGCTTTAAATAGTGATATAGTAAATGCATCATCCTTGTACAGTGCTCCCACAATCTCAACAAATTTATCTGGATCTAATGCATCCATAATAATAACATCAAACTTCTCTCTCAATGGTGAGTCACCACCAAAGTTTGTAATGAACCATCCAAATGCATCTTGGAATGAAACATTGGCACGTGAGTCATCAAAGCAGGAATTGGCATCACTCCCAATAAAGTCGGAACAGTCCGACCATTCCGGCAAGTGTTCACGACACATCCCTACTAACTCTCCATCAATTTCAATCATTACCACTTCTTCAATGGTGTTATATTTTAATACCTCACGCAATGTTGCACCCTCTCCACCACCAATAATTGCAACACGTTTTGGATTTGGATGAGTAATCATGGGTGGATGAACCAATGCCTCGTGGTATGCAGCATCACCATAATATGTCGACTGTAACACTCCATCGAGGTAGAGTATCTTATCGGGTCGGTACATTTCTCGGTGAAGTGACTCGTACGATCCATCGTTTAGCAGCGACTGCTCATACATTGCCATTGATCGTTTCTTACCCACGCATCCATTCAAATTCATCACCTCATAAATGTCAACATGTTGAAACATGGTCTGTGCCGATACTAATTGTACCTTTTTATCCAAGTAATGCAACTTTAGCATATCGGCACCTAAATCAGTCTCGAGTGGATTGGTGTAGCGTTTATAGTTGGCAAACCCATCACGGAAACCACGTAATCGGTGTGACCAAAGTATACTTGGTGCGGCGGGTGTAACTACATCATTGTCATTATCACTCATCTGTTGTGAGATAGCGAATAGCATTGTAATTGTATCCACAAATGATATCAACTTGTCTGACTTGCCAAATGTGAATACATCCATAATCAGCACACCGTCCATTGGCCAAGTACGGATAGAGATATGACCTTCGTCTAACACGCCAAAGCAAGTTACTCCTCCTACTCCTTCGTCATCGCTACTGCAATGATAGGAACGTAACACCATCTCCATGTCGTTGTCTTTGATGAGATTCACCATTGCCGATGCAATATGCTCCTTCGAGTTAAGGAATGTAGAATCGACATCTTTCATGTCAATCATTAGATGTTGTCCCGAGGGCAGAGGCTCATCCTCCTCATCACGATCGTCATCATGGGTTGACGACGGAGAGGCCGTAGAGATGAAGGTCGTGATCTGATTACCGAAATTGCTATTCGAACCAATAGTAACAAGAGGCCTTGCCTCCTCGTACGACCCATTGCTATTGAACAATCGAATGCTCGGGAGCGACGACGTCGACGTCGACGTCGCGTATTCCATGCTGCTCATTTCCTCGACGGAACACGACGACGAGTGCGGGTATGCGCTCGCTGGCCTCGTCGTCGTTGCGATGCTATCCAAAAGGTGATTCCGAGCCACAGTCCCCACCGCGAAACCAACAATGACAACTAACATGAGTGAAATTACCATACTCTTCACCGTTAGGATAACAGTCAACGGATGCATATCATCATCATGACCACCACCAACGATCGTTTCATCGAGATGAAAAGATCCATCCCCGGCGGTTGATGACCGTTCGGAATCACTACTATCATCGGTACCGGTCGTACCTGGCGTGACGATGACTAAATCCACTTTGCTTTTAGACATGCTGTTGCTGTCGACCGAATCGTACTCCTTTAAGAATCAGGTTAATCCGTTGTACGTATCTTTGGCCTGCCTGCGTTCGACAGACAGCGTTGGGACACTTCGGCGAAATTTAAAGATCGTTGTTGGAAGGAAAATCAAGAGACGTTGGGTTGCAACAAAAAGAAAGGAAAGATTTGGAGTTTTTACCTCCCGGCTGGTTAGGGTTCGCAAGGTCTCGAGGGCTTTTTTGCGAGAACGAGACTTCTCGTGAGACCAACCTTGCGAGACGAGACTTCTCGCGAGACTAGAGTCTCGCATGGTCTCGCGAGAATAGTAACTGCGAGACCACCCAAAACTTCTTTTAAGACATATTTTAGACACAATAATGCATTAATAATCTGTCTTAGGCAGTATAGTGTCTTAAAAATAGGTCTCGAATTTCTCGCGAGACCAGCCCTTGGACCAGGCTTGCGAGACGAGACCACGGTCTCGCGGTCTCGTCTCGCGTCTCGTCTCGCAAGGTCTCGCAGCGAGACCCAACTCTAGTAAATACGATACGATAGATATTGATATTTACCTCATCATCAGAGGAGTAAAGTCGACCAACACGCAGGGTGACACGTAAATAATGTTTAACAACCAACGAGGTGAGGTTGTTTGTAAGGCAACTCGATACAGGCGTTGATGGAAGAGGAAGAAGACATAATTAAAGTCACAATATTAAAATATAATACAAATAGCCTATGTCCAAACACGCATGCTTAGTATTGCGACTATATTTCCATCACATGCTCGTCCACCATACAGCACTGGCGCTACAACGATTGTGTCGGAAAAGTTCAACTCAAAATGGTCCGTAAATTCATGCACCATGATTGCAGTAATGTCCTTTATTCTTTGTCGATCGCTGCTGCTGCTATTGTCGTTATCGTCATTATCATATTCGTCATAGTCCGCAGTACTGTAGCAGAAGCCATGGGTAACATGTTGTGCATAATCTTTCGGAGTCAAGGTTGCTTCATTGAGGAGTGTGATCCCATCAACCTTATCTTTGATTCCCAGTGCCTTCAGCAAGTCTGCTTTACTTGGTAACATACTATTTTGATCATTATCATTATTAGTATATTCAATCCCAGCAATAACAACGACATGCCCATTAGTATCACTTTCACTCGCAGGGAGAGTTACACCAATTAATTTCTCATGTATACACTGTGCTATCTGTCGTGATTGCATTCCTGGCGCATGTGCGATATCATTATGTATCACTGCTGAATTTGCAATGTTGTTATCGGATTCTCCACCGATCATCCAGCCTGAACCACCTGACGACATCTCAGATAGATCAGCTGCATTTGTTGGATTGTACATGTATAGTAACGGCATGGCAGCCATCCTGTTTGGTGGCCGCCCTTAGACCTCACGTTGGCGCCAAATTCCTTTCCAAATTTTCACATGAATGCCGTAAAAGATCGCGTCAAGGGCAAGCTATCAAGTACCTTCCTCCCCGGTGTTGATCCCGATGGGTCCGAACGACGCACCGTGGCCGATCAAGCAATTGTTATCTACCGCCCTACGAAACCAGTGGCAGGATTGACATTTGTGGTAACGGCTGCCAATATCCCCCTATCAAAGTATAACTCCATTATTAGTACACTTACATCATCTGCGGATCATGTAGTTATTGGTTTCTTCGTGAATGTATTAAGTCCACCACGGAATAATCACCGGATCAAGGCGCAATTAATAGCACGTATATTTGATGAAATAAAAGATGAGTTTAACGTACGGCAATATAACATTGTGGGTCACTCCATTGGAGGCAAAATTGCCTTACTTGTTACAGCATTGTATGATGAACAGAATTATATATGTAACATACTTGCCTTGGACCCAGTGGATCAAACACCTGTAGAGTTTACAAATGATGTCTCTGGAGCTAGTGGTGGTGGTGGGGGTGGTGCGAATGCGAATCCACGTGCCAAACTTAAGGCACTTATTGCCTTTCATAATGAGAATAATGGTGCTGGTGCTACACCTACTCCTACTCCACAAGATGTTCAAGACAATAGTGAAGAAGGAGGAGGACGTACCACCAATCTTACATTAGAAACATCTAAGGCAAATATAACACTCACCTTCACAGATACTGGATATTGGATTGACAAATCACATAACGCACGTGCGATACAAAAATCGAATCCCAATATTAAACTAATATTACATCGTAACTCCTATCATATGGTCTACTGTGATGATGATGGACTGCTATCATGGAAATCATTAATGGGGAAGGGCACGAGTAAAGATCGTAATATAGTTGTTCGAGAAGAAACTTTGACACTTGTGAAAGAAATGGCCATTTCGTCAACAACAACATCATCATCGGGAGCACAACAACGTAATGTTGCTGTTTCGGGTGGCAAACTAATGTCATCAGTTGTGGGTAAGGCCAAACAGGCTGTAACTACCGGGATTGCCGATTTGAAGGGTATGAGTGATGAGGCACAAAAGAAGGGTACGGCATTGGCGGGGGTTGCCAAGTTGTCAAAAGCTATGGGATGACAAAAATGAAAAAGCTATTTATAAGGGAAGAGATTGAAAGAACTCGTAG
>Ga0247832_1007914_pt1 | contig 10836 bp, 8 predicted proteins | sample LaCruzMarch2015__10_FD_192407 | JGI IMG/M metagenome (GOLD analysis project Ga0247832, IMG submission 192407) | Freshwater microbial communities from meromictic Lake La Cruz, Castile-La Mancha, Spain - LaCruzMarch2015_4m | ecosystem: Environmental > Aquatic > Freshwater > Lake | place: Spain...
TCACCCTCCCCCCCCCCCCACCCCCCCCCCCCCTTCTTTAACACAATTGCAATTATCATATTGTTTTCTACCCTATGCCATATTCTCGTGTATCCCCATTGTACACAAAAAAATAAATATATAATATATACATAATGAAACACACACACACAAACGTAACAGCCATGACCACTCGAGTAGCACCACAGCAAATGATCATTGATGGATCCATTATTGAATCGACCGTGACACAGGCAACTAACCTAATTGCCACATCCGGTGGTGATAATGGTGGGTTCTTCTTCCCAGTGGCCGGGATTGGGAGTTTGGCGGCACTCATCTTATTCTTGGCCCCACCATTGAAGGAGGATTAAAGTATATTGTGAAAGTTGAATCAGTAATTTTGGGGTGGTGGGATCTTCTTCAATCATATATATATATATATATAATGATGAGACTAAGTGAATATGAGGAGAGAAGGCAATGGAAGATGATCAGGTGGATGGGTGCTAAGCAGTTGAAGAGAGAGAGAGAGAGACTGGTGGGGGGGGAAGGGGGTGCCGAGTATGTGGAAAATGGATATGATCCCCCCATTTAAAATAGAGAGCGAGGAATTTACCATTGTACTATTGCACATATGGGCATTTATAAGATGCATGTCTTTGACTGCCGATTTAATGTAGTACACTTTACTCGTGTTACAAATGAAATTATTTTGCTTCGTGCACAAGATCTTATTCTCTTGGGAACAAATCCAGGTAGTGAGCTGAATACTCCTCTCTATTGAATAGAGTAAATTATTTCCACACAGGATATACGAGTTACACCAGACTAATGTTGACTCTAAATTATTCAAACATTTTCTTACAAAGGTAATATAATTCCATACACAAATGTAACATCAGGACGATAACATAATATCCACATACAGAGTTAAATTTATGGCGTTGACGTTGCAGTCGAGACCGTGCCTTCAATAAACGTCGACATGTCCTCTTCAAAGGCATGCAAATATTCTGCTGTTAGTGGATTCAATCCATGAAGTCTCAAACCCAACATCATTTGCTCAGGTAGTTCCTCACTGGTTTGTCCTTGAATACAAAAACCAAGATCAATTGTTAATACTTGTGTATAACTCCGTACAACTGCCAAAATATTCCTCGCTGCTGCACTGGATACAATATCTAAATCTGCCTCTAAATAATCAGCAAGGCCATTAACAGGCGGTTGGTAGACATAGCTGACAGGCAACTTCGTACCAATCAACCCAGGTTTACCACCCACCACCTTCTTTATTACCCATGGCCCATCCACGACCATTGGTATTAGCTTTAACACTTTATTCTTTGTATCACTGTCTGATAGGAGAAAGTTGCACACACCTCTTTCTCCAGCAGTCATATTCACCATCGCAGGTAATGGCATTGTACGATCTCCATACCCATTACCACGTCGGACGAAAGGAACGAAAAGTTCAGGAATTTCATAATATGAAATAAAAACTCCCCATGGTAATCGATAGTTGATAATAAATGTGGGTACATCACGTAATTTGCCACCCAGGATGCTACGATTGCGTCCAATATTGATAGGGGCATTGTCTGTTAAAAACAAATCACATCCACGACAAGGGAAAAGAAATTCATCCGATGATACCTTGACTTTATCATTCAAATAGTTTGGACCCCTAACATGAAAATTGGTACATGGAGGGACACTCCAACAGCTACTGTGTGACCCAATCTTGGCCCCCTCGGGAAATTTGGAATATGTCTTGGCAGGGATGACGGTAGTTTCTGGATTTATACGTGCACACATAAAATGAAGTGACCTTCGTAGGAGATCCCCTGATTGCTGCTGCCGACTTACAGGACTGAGTGATTCAGAGGTCTGTTGTATCCTGGACATGAGAGATTCATGCACAACATCATTGTCATCATCCTTTTCCATAACTTGATGCGTCGTTGCAGTGATGTCGTCCTTTTGACTTCGAACTATCATCGTGTCGTGACATCCTACTCGATATCCCAATACTCCACAAATTATACCGAAAACAACTAATAAATCCCATTGGATATTATTCATAGAACAACCTTCAATTGCTTTAAAGAATGAGGCACCACATGCAAAAATGATACCAAACTGAGTTGGATTATTAGGCAGTAATAATCCACTCTTCATTCTCTCCCATCCACCACTCTCTATGATGTTAGTTGAATAGTTGGTAATACTTGCTACTATTCCGCCTTCTCCAGCCTCCTTAGTAGTCTTTGACGGCGTCACAATCTCTACGTCGTCACCAAAACTATGAAAACTTTCCGCCGTCATCCGTTCGTGAATACTCGATCTACGCCTTGTAGTCTTTGGTCGCGGAGCATCAGCAGCAGAGGTAATATCAGAGATGTCATCCCCAAATAGAGGTGATTTTGGTGCAGCAATCTGCTGCCCCGAGACAGTAGTAATATTGTGTGACACCTCCTCCTCTCCTTCTTCCGGTTCAAGGTCGACGATTACATCCGTTAGTAGAAATGTTTCCAACGAATGTATCACCGACATCAACGGAGCTGGTAGTAGCGGTATCAGTTGATGATCTACTGTCAGGTCGACGGAAGCAAGCGCTCGTATCAAAGAAGAGAATGCATCATCGATTCTACATCGACGTAGATTCGTCATACTACTCACATAATGCCAGTCGGTATACTTCCTCGGGCCTTTCTGTCGTTTCGCCGAGTTGATGATTTCGTAATAATTGTCTATACCCGCGAGTACGGCACGTACGTACATGGGCGAACGTCGTGCATCCAGGATATCGGATGTACGCATCATCGACGTGTGGTGTTCGGCGTTGCCGGAAAAAATGTAATGCGTCATCCTATTAAAATATCCTCCAGCGCCCTTGGACTTGAATTCAAAGGAGGAGGCATCATCATCAAACGCTTTCACAACCTCCATGGCATGTTCCCGAAGTGTGGATGCGAGATTTCGAACATCCACGTAACGTTTCGAAACATGATACTCGGTTGCAGCAGCAGCAGCAGCAGTAGTAGTAGTACCACCGATGATATGAATCTTTATTATATAATCTGATTCTATTTTAGCGGTGAGATTATTTGTTATATCACGTCGTATATCCACATCGACGACATTTACTGCAAGTTTCCCGCTCAATAAGGCTTCATGGAGTGTTGTTGCATCGCCACCGCCGCTTCCACTACTGTTCATGATGATGATGATGATGACGACGACGATGAAGACGACACCAATCCAAGGCAAGAGACGACCGCCTCTCTCTTCTTTCTTCTTTTGGATTTGGATTTTTGTTGTGAGGTATTTAAGTACGTATTCGCTTCATCATTTTTATTTTTTAGTAGGTAGATAGTACGATACGATACCATGATATTATCATGCCGTCGTCGTCCTCCTACCACCATGACGACGGTGGTGTCATCAATGATTGTCAACGCGGCGAAAGCTACTGCTTTGATCCCTCGACGTCGTTATAATAATACCAATAATAATAATACAATCATGGCCCCGATTATTATAATTGGGCCATCATTATCATTCCATCATCGTCATCCACTAGTAAAGCAATCTCGCTTTACTTTCCCCGGCGGACGTCGATGGTTCGCGTCTCCATCGGCCACTGATACTGGGGGTGTCACAAAATCAACATTGCTGGTAGATTTTAATGCGAACGATAATTCCGACGACGATGATGAGGATGATGATGATGATGATGAGGGATGGTTACCGCCGGATGATTCACCATTAGTTGTCAACACGATGACGAAGACGAAGAAGAAGAGGACGAAACAACGATCGCCTCCTTCTCTTGCATCGTCGGAGGAGGAAGGAGTGGAGGAGCCGTTGACGGTATCGTCATCACTACGACTAACGGAACAACGACAACAACAAAGACAATATGAAAACAACGACGACGATGAGAATGACGACGAGGAGGAATTCATCCTACCATCCGAAAATAGTATCATTGAAGTTATTGATATCGAGGCTACACTCGCCAATGAGTATAATCAACAATTACTTAAACGTAGTGTTAGTAGTGGTAGTACCAAAGACAACGACAGTGGAGGAGAAGAATCCTCATTATTGCTACGACGAGGCAGTGTCAAACATAGTAGTGGTCGCAGTACCAACGACGACAATAACAGCAGTGGAGTAGCATTATCATCCAGAGAAGAAATCATGGGTGAAGAAGAAGAAGATGAAGAGTTTCAAGTACAATTAAGTGATATTGATTCATGGGGTGATATATTGCAAGAATTATATGATACAAAACAAATGGATGTTATACATCGATTAGTAAAGGAGTATAATTTACATACTCTATACGAGAGCATAGTAGCAGCAGCACAAGACAGTTCTGCTTCTGCTGCTGCTTCTACTAGTACTACTAACGACACTGTAGTAAAAAGGATGAATAATCCAAACAGTATGAGAGACGATGAGGAAGATGACAATAGTAATGACAACGATGATGATGAAGAATTAGTATATGATGAAGAATTCATAATGTCACTACAGGGGTTAACAAAGGATGAAATTATTAATGAACTTATTGAATATTCGCCATCATTAACGCAGCTTGAGATGGAAATTATATCCTCGGAAATGAGTAAAAATCGATCATTACTAAGGACGAAGGATGATGATGATGATGATAGTTTGGATTTAAATACTATACCTGAATATAATGAATTTCGAAGCATGGTGTTAGATGATTATTATCAAGAATTAAAAAAGATGAAACAACAACATGGTGAGCACCAGATGACAACTGATTGGAAAGACTATGATACAAGAGTAGCATTACAAAATGATTTTGCTACTTCTGATATTATTGATAACGACAACATTCATGATAAGGAGGGAGTATTAGAACCACCTACGTCGTCCTCCATGGTAGCGGATGATACTCTCGATAGTACAATTGATTGGTTACATGCACGACGATTGCGGTTAGGTGGTGATACCAATAACAACAGCAAGAGCAATAGCACACCCAACAAAGACAACAACAACAGTAGCAATACGACACCCACTCAATTACTAACACCAGGTCAGGCTGAAGTATTCCAACATCAGAATAGTCACATACCCATCCACATGTATACACTATTTACCACGTCCGAGTTGTCAATGTCACTTCTAGCACAGGGCGGGACTGATATACACATTATTAACACCTCCTCTAATCATCCTCAGCATGTCAATAGTACTGGTGGTGGTGGTGTGGGTATTGGTTGTGACTATATATTACTATGTACTGGACGTAACCCAGCACATATACGTACATTGGCAGATTCTATTGTACGTAATTTAAAATTACGCAAATTAAATGAACGTAATGTGCTAGGTGCCATGCATGGGATTGAGGGTGGACAAGATATATTCAGTAACAAACGCAGTCGTAATCGTGCACGTAAGTTAGGTGGTGGTGGTGGTCCAGGCTCCTCCGGACGGATGGATGATGATTGGATAGTAATTGATTGTGATAATATACACGTACATATATTAGACGATGTGACACGTAAATGCTTGAATATTGAAAGTTTATGGGATTTATCTAATCCAAACTCAGAGGGGTCGAAGTTGCGACGGATTAATTTAAGTGATGATGATGAAATGGATGAATATGTAACACAAAATCCTATCCCGGATGAGTATGCAGTAAAGTTATTTAATTATAGTAATGATGGTGGTCGTGGACGAGATGGTTGGTTTACGGGTGGTGCTGGATCAAGAGTACAAACTGTACTGTCAAGCTACAATAGGAAGAGTTTTAGTGATAAATGGAATGGAAAAGGTAGTAGTAGCAGTAGTAGTGGTAAAAAAGGAAGAGGGAGTCAGCGCGCAAAGTCTGTAAGGTAGTTTAATGAGATAACAGACTTGGGAGAAGAAATTAATACGCCTTTTGATTGTGCGATGGTTAAAGTAGCAGAGGACAGCACTAATCATTTGTTTTATCTTTCGTCTAATTCTCATTCTTATTATCCCCTCTTCCAACCACTATTGTAATATAATTGAACCTTCTCTCCCCCCTTCCCCTTTACTCTGTCCCACGTAACCACCAACCTTCTTTCTTCATTTCATATTGACCAACGTTTAAACCATGGTACTAATTTACGTAATTCATCTTTGCATATATTTATTTCTTCATGCATGTCATCAATATTACGTAAACTATTCGAATCATTAATTTCAGCTTGTATTTGTTGTATTTGATATTGTAATTTTTGTATCAATAGCTGTTTATCATCTACCTTGTTAGTAGTAGATGATGATGATGACGACGACGAACCAAGTGATGAAGCTAATGGTGCTGTAGTAGTTGTTGTATTATTTGGAAAGTATGTCCATGATGAATGTATAGCTGTATTCCGACGAAGGTGCAATGCCGACGCTGCCGCTGCTGCTGCTGTGGCTGAAGATGCAGTTGGAGTGTTATTAGTAGAGGCCAATGCTCTTCCCCGATATTGATTATTATCAGAGGAAGAGTAGAAGGTGCCATCATTCATAACAACAATATCATCATCATCATCAGTTGTTGTTGTTTTTACTGCTGTTGTTGGAGTATCTAATCTATCATCGTTATTATTAATAGAAGCAGCAGCAGTAGCAGTGGCATTATCATCATCAGGGAATGAAATGATCCAATAACAATCTTTCATCCATCCATGTGTACGTATACGTTCATAGTCAGTACTCGCACTAACACTGGAATCTTGCTGTGCAGATGTTGCGGATAGTAATAAATCACGTATTGCAGCTTGAGCATTAGAACCATGTATTACAGTACGTAACTTTGTCGGTGTGATATTTGCCGGGACTGAGCATTCCGTTTCATAGCATGGAGTAGTAGTACTGCCGATATCAATAGGAAGTAAAGAGAATCGTACCTTAATCAATCCTGTATTTAAATATTGATTTATTAATGATTGATTCTGTCGTACTTGTTGACATGGTTCATTCTCAAGTGACATAGGTATATCATACCTCGTAGTCTGCTGCTGCCGCTGATGCCGCTCTTTCGTCGTCTTTTCGGTAGGATATAAACCAATCAAATGTAAGAAGGAGGAATAATCATCGTCCTCCCACTTGTTACGAAAACCAGGAGTGGCTAGACCATTGTTGTTGTTGCTGTTGTTGTAGTATAATTGTAAATCAATGGGAGGAACGTATTCTTCCTTGCCCCAGTACCATCGAACATAGTTTATCATTCTTGTCGTCATTGCAATTCCTCCATCTTTGCTTTTTGCTTCATCGGCATTATCGTACTCTTCATCATCGTCAACAATGACATAGTCGTCGTCCCCCATCGTCAATAGCGATTCACGCAAGCGTGGCGATAATGCCAATGCCTGACCTATACTCCCGGGTATGGCCAGCATGCACGCTACGTAGAATGCGTATCGGATGGATGCCGGCCACGGTACCTCTGCTGCTGCCGGCTTTGGAATATTAGTAGTAGTAGTATTGCTATTCTTATGGCTTTTTTTATCATTGTTGCTGCTACCAAGTCTTCGGGCTAGGGCCTGAGCCCTACGTGACATTATTCGCATCATCATACCTATTATTATGCTACCTTCTATTATTTTGTTGCTGTGACGGCAAAAGATAGCTAATGTATTCCTTTTTGATTCTCCTGTGTTGTTGTTGATGTTGTGAGGTGTCTGTGTGAGAACCCCCCCCTGGCTTATCACCTTCGTCGACGTCGGTGAGTACGAGTATCTACCTAGCCATCTCATCACACAAGGAAGAAGAAGTGAAACTGTGCTGCAATTAAACGACGCCTCAACAATCTCCCACGAAGTGGAAAAAAAAGATAACGGGTTGCTACGATATGCCATAGTGCTAAAGAGAAGAAAAGATGTACCAAAACTTTATTGTAAATAGAGGTGTGGTGTGTATTACACATGGCGCAAAGGCGAAGGTGAAAAGATGCAGCTTTGAAGGGTGTACCAATGTTGTCGTTAAAGGGGGAGGTTGCATCACACACGGCGCTAAGGTGTTGCAGAAACGATGCAGCCACGAAGGATGTACCAATTATGCACTGAAGGGAGGAGTATGTGTTACTCATGGTGCTATGAGAGATGTGAAGCGATGCAGCTTCGAGGGATGTACAAATTATACTCAAAAGGACCAACTATGTCCAGAAGGGATAGGGGTCTGTGTCATTCACCCATGTCGCAATTAAAACTAGAAAACGTTGCAATGTCGAGGGATGAATTAATCCAGCCCAGAAGGGAGGGGTATGTATCACTCATGTCGCATGGAAGAAGCGAAAGTGTTGCAGCTTCGAAGGATGCAAAAACAATGCCTAGAAGAGAGGAGTCTGTACCACTCATGGCACGGAGGTGAAGCGATGCTGTTTCAAGGGATGTGCCAACCAAGTCCAGAGGGGAGGAGTTTGTATCACGCATGGCGCCAAGGTAGTGATGTAGCGATGCAGTTTTGAGGGATGCACCAATGTACCTAGCCAGGAGGAAGGGAGGATTTTGTTCACGCAAGGCACACGGCACGGCCGCCGCATCGCCCGGTAAATTATGATATGTGTGATGTGTGGTAGTACCAAACATACCACATTGTGAACTTCTCAAGAGATTTTGCGGCAAAAGACTATGAACTAAAATGTTTTCACTAGTACTTACATTGACTATTAAATATCTATTTTTCAGTCGACATGATTGATTAAGCTTGTCATTTCAAGAATGGCCACAATTTATTATTCACAGGTTGACACAGGGTCGAACAACTCTCTGTCCCATCGTTTCATTATCTATCCTCATCTCAACATTGATATCATTCTTCATGCCACTCGTACTACCACTGCTACTGTTTTCTTGGCTTTGTCGTAGCAGCCGCAACAACAACTGACAGTCAAAGTCCCGTGATGTGATATAGTCCAAATATGACAATTTACATTTCGAACTTTGATATCGTGTACAACGTATACTTGCCATGAATTCATCATTTCTAATACTGCTACTACTATTACCACCAGATGATGGTTGATATCCTGATTTACGTACAAGTGCAATAATAGTATCAAGCTGATTCCAATTTTGTTCATACGCCACCTCCGGTAAGAAAGTGGCACTGTAATAATTCTTCCTTTGTTGCTTCTTTCCTCCTCCCCTACCACTACCATTGTCGCATCGAGGAGTCTCGAATTGGATATGTATACCATGTACACCCACAATCCAATCTAGGCAGTGAGAACATTCTTCATACTTGACTAATAGTGAAACACACACTTTCAATTGTGACACTTCTTGCAGTACTACGGGGTCAAATCGTGTATCATAAAAGGCACTTGTGATTGCAAATTCAGATAATGCAGTAGATAGTGACTTGGGTGTGAGTGTGCCAATACATCCACGTAAATTGTACATTGTTTCATCCTCGTCGTCGTCATCAGTACCATTATTGTTGTTTGGATGACAAGAACGTTTCGACCATGTAATGAATAATGGACAGGTCTCACTGGGAGGTATGTAGGATGAGGTATGATATGTTAATGTAGCTTTCATTTTATCCAAGTAGGAATAGTAATCGTCCACATTGTTGCTGCTATCTTCTTGATTGCGAATGTCATCGTCAGTAGTACTAGAATTAGACAAATCCATCTTCTTTGGTGGGCGTTCGACCTTCTTACCACCATGATCATTCGAATGTTTGAATTCTTGGCGGTGGTGCAGTTGCTGCGGCGACGAGGGAATGTTGGTTAGTAATTCGTTAAGTAATGTATCGAAACAATAGTAACACATATCAAGCGTGGCCACCGGACAACTCTCATCATCATCATTGTTGTTGTTGTCATTATCGTGTCGTTTCATCATTGACTGAAGGGTATGGCACCACCAATGAAAGATCGGCTTAAGTCTCAGTTTTTATGGAAGAGAACTGGAAGGAGATATTATTGAAGCATCACATCATCACAGAAGCTGGTCTACATAGGAAGGTATGATGTTGAGGAGAAGGAAAAGAAGATTTTAGTTTATCTACATATGTAGGTAGTAATGTAGAGTGTGATGACGGACTGGAAGTGAAGGTGGAAGCTGAAACAAAATTATGGCCGACCAAGTAGGAGAAGTACCCGACATTGAGGAGCAGGAGCAGGCGGCAGTGGTTGCTGCTGTCCCCGACGACAGCAATGTCATCGTCGAGCAGGAATCGAGCAGTAGTGGTCTAAAGAGGGGATCATTATGGTTTATTATCATTGTGCCCATGATACTACTCGTCATTGTCATGTACTTAGTTGCAATATTCATACCATCTTCGACTTCTGCAACAAAACCAAGTGATGACACTATCATCGCTACCAAGTTTGTAGTGTATCCTGGTTATGATACTACTGAAAACGCTGCATTTGATACGTCAGGCGAAGTGACTGTAACATTCTCACACGGGACGACACATACTTTCATTCGTTATGATCTATCCGGTATACCACCAAACTGTATTAATTGTGGAATACACATTCATCAAGGCGAAACATGCAATGATGCCAATGCTGTGGGTGGACATTATTATAAAGTAGGTGTTGATCCATGGACAACAGAGGGGGGTGCCATTTATACCTCTGATGGTGATGGATTAGCCATGGGGTCATTTACTTTAATGACGGGGTATGATACTATGAGTCAAAATTTAGGACATGCTGTAGTAATACATGATCAGGAGGGTGTACGTGTGTCATGTGGACTACTCGTCACCGACGCAGCAGCACAACCGAAGTAAAGAACATCATAGAGCGAATCAAGACAACAACAAAAAATGAGTGTGAAATGTGATAGTTAAGTCATAATCAAAAGATCCTAGTAATATATT
>Ga0247832_1007922_pt1 | contig 10824 bp, 18 predicted proteins | sample LaCruzMarch2015__10_FD_192407 | JGI IMG/M metagenome (GOLD analysis project Ga0247832, IMG submission 192407) | Freshwater microbial communities from meromictic Lake La Cruz, Castile-La Mancha, Spain - LaCruzMarch2015_4m | ecosystem: Environmental > Aquatic > Freshwater > Lake | place: Spain...
TGAGGAGGAATATCCATAAGCATAAGGATAACCCTTGTTTGGATCATCAATCGCAATGTTGGATACACATATTGAGTTTTCAAGATCTTTAATGAGTTGATCAATCATTTGATTCATAATCAGCAAGCAGCAATGTGATAGGTTTGAGGTGAATTAATGTTATCTCCAGTGAGAAGATAATCGTGATTCAGTCTATCTTGAATTTCACGTTGAGCATCACGATTGGTGCGCAACTTGGTGGAGATGGTATCAACTCCTTTCCAAGTTAGAACTTGGAGAGTGAAACGAGTAGAATCAACTACAGGATAGAAACTAACAACCATTGTGCCGTCTTTTGATTGTAGTGTGGGAAAGTCAATCATTTGGGTAGTGCTCATACTATAGGGACACTTTGAAGGCCCCAGAGTTATTGTAACTCACTTAAAAGAAACATTAACCGCAACAATTTTGCAAGTAGGATTTCGCACTTTTGCTGTTTCTTTAGCACTTTTTACATCATTGGAATAAACTTCCTCTGTGAAAGTTCTTCCTCCCTGATACATCGTCACAATGTACTTCATGAGAAAACCTTTGGTAAACCAGCAACAATTAAGAAAGATAAGAGAGCAACAATGTCCCAACACTTATGGCGAATCATATAAGGAATGGCAAGAGAATTGCCCACCAGATATAATCGGCAACCTAAAGTTGTGTCATGATACATTGTGACGATGTAGGCAAAACAGATAATAAAACTGGAAAGAATACGGGCACGATTTTCAATCATCGGTAAAGATATCCTCCAGACCAGTCAGCATTCGCAAATAAGTATTCACGATCTTTAATTAATCGCAGGTCGAATCTAACACCTCTGGCAGGTGATTTCCAACCGGCAGACTTATAAACTTCACCCGTCTGTTTATCAACGAAGGCATGAACACTTTTATGCCCACCACCATCAATAAACACAATTTTGTGATACTTTCTACCACTCTCAATCACATAATCAATCGGGCAAATACCTGCCTCAAGATCTTTTTGGGCACTCAAGTGATACTCTAAACTATCACCACGATTTATAGAGTGTTGGTGCCCACGAATAGAATACTCACGAAAGTTATCTTTGAGAGCATCAATCAACTGATAGCAATACTTAACTATATTCAGTTGGATTGTGTTACGAGCATCCTGCCCAGCAACATAATCAGCAAACAAATCCCATTTATTTGATGTAAAGAACTCTTGAGTTGTTTGAGTGGTGAGTGTCATAATCAGTTAGAAGGTTCGGTGATCCAAATAGCACGATCAGTTCCCATAGTGAACTGATTATCCCAGATAAAGTGACAAGATTCTTGCCGAGTCCAGTGAAACTTTTCAACGAAAAAGTCTACTGCCTGAGTCATACAAACAAAGCGGTGAGTTTGTCTCATTTTAGAGATTTGAGAAGAGGTGTTCATACTATAGGGACACTTTGAAGGCCCCAGAGTTACTAACTCCAGGATTTCTCCAGAGTGAAGTTGAGTCTGCTAAACTCTGTGCGATTCACAACTTTGTATGAACCATACTTATTAGTAATCACATAACCTTCGTGTTCACTACTGCGACCATCAATCTCACAGGAAATGTTTCTGTCAGCACGAATGTAGAAGAACAAATCCATCTTTATGCTCTCCACAAGTTTCCACAATCTAATCAAGTTTTTGTCGCAATTACACTTCTCGGCAATCTCATACTCACACACTTTGCGATTCTCACGAATACAAAGGTTGATCTCTTTCTTGATCTTGATTGCTTCTTTTTCGGACACAAATTCACACAAAGTGCTCATCTGTCGGGCAAAGTTACAGAAGTCAAGAATATCCTCACGATCCGCAGTTAGAGACACTCTAGGACGCACCCATAAGACTGTAGAACAGGCACGAACTTTCGCACCGAAGGATGCACTACAATCACGAAGATTGCTCCCAGAATAGGTTGTATGAGGGGCAAAGATAATCGGTTGAGTGATTACTTTTGGAAACTTATAGGTGATAGTATTGGGGCAATAAGTATCGGAACCACCATAACCAATAAAGTCTCCCTGAATAATACCAGAGATTCGTGGTAGATTGTGAAAGCAAGCAATCAGAATCTCTGAGACACGAACATTATTACCGTGATTACGAAGAATATCTTCTACGGAATAGTTGATTTTGATCTTGACTTTATTGAAGACACTTTTGGTGCCCACGAAGAACTTACCGTTCTCTGGGTTTGTACCAAAAACGATTGCGGGACTTCCATCAATTTTGACGGTAATCTTTGATTTTGATTCATACATCCAGTTGAGAACCTTAAGATTTCCAGTCAAAATCTCATCTTCTGGGTGTTCTAGGTGTGTGTTCTTCATACTATAGGGACACTTTGAAGGCCCCAGAGTTCTTACATAAATGCTTCTATTCCTATAGGTTCACCAAAAGAGTAATCATAAGTAAGTGCATCGTGACAAACATAATGAGGATGATTTATATCAACACCAAGACGTTCACACATTTCTTTGTGATTATCTGACATCAATTCAACAGCATAAAGCATATGATTGAGAACTTGATCTTCTGAGTGATATTGTAAAAGTTTAGTTTTGAGTGCAATCATAAAATTTCCGTTTCCTGCTGCTGGATCTAAAAAAGTAGAGTTAGAATTTTTGAGTTCGTCCTCTGGTATGTTTTCGTCAATCAGTTTCTCGCACAATTCAAGAGGAGTAAAGACTTCTGCGGTGAGTTTAATTCGATCATCTGAACGTTCAATTTCAGATCCTACCTCCAAATTATGCTTGTTTTTCATCTTCTTTTTTTGAAAAATTGTACCATTGCCCATTTTCAATGAAAGATTTCTCTTCCTCTGTCAAATTAAATCCATCAGGAGGAATACAAATTCCGTTAATTTGTCTTTGTGATATTTGACTGTCAACTCTGCGAAGATAATCAAATAACCATAAACCAAGTTTGGAACTTAAAAACTCATAGTCCTTATTATAAAAGTTGATTCTCCCCTTACCACCGAGTTGTACTTTAGGATAACCAAACGTATGAATTGTGCCGTCCAGCACTCTTTTTTTATCACTACGAATCACTTCAAGAGGTTCTCCAATTTTATTTGATATAATCTTATTGTATAAATCATATTCTACCTTACTTTTGATAGCTGGGGGAAGATAATAAATTTGCTTTGGATCATACAATCCGTTAATTTCTGAATTTGTATGAGTAACTTTGACTTTTTCTTGTGATTTTTTATTCTGATATACCCAACTACAAATTGGAGATCCCACTGTAGGAAAATAAGAAGATGTAGTATAGTCGATTGAAGTTACTGATCCAGATTTCATCAAACTATTAAGAGTTTCTGTTGGTTTGTTTATAATTGTAGATTTGGTGAGTGCTGAAGGCGGAGTGACATAGATCATCATTCCATCCTCTCTCAAAAGATCGAGTCCAAGATTAATAAAATCAATATACAAAGTATTCTTTCCATTCTTACCCTTTTTTGTCTTGTCTTTAGGAGCATTGAAGGGGGGATTAGTAATTAATACGGTAAATTTCATTTGTGTGTTCACATATAGTTTTTTAGATTGGTGAGAAAATTTAAGGACTTTGAATCCAAGTCTCTTAAGGTGTTTTATAAAGTGTGGGTGGTATTCAACACACACAATCTCTGCACAAGGATATTTATTGCGAATCATTAGGGGAATAGATCCGTTCAAAGCATTAATCACCACAAAAGAAATCTTATCTTCGTCAATTTCAGAAAGTTTTTCTTTCAACTCAGTAGACTCAACAAGTTTTGTTGCCAAATCAGTGGGAGTATAAACTAGTCCAATATTTGCCTTTTCCGAAGTATTGGTATAGACAATATCAAGTTTTTCTTCAATAGGCAATCCCTTAAATGCTTTTTCCTTATCATTTATATGTTCTTGTAATTTACCTCGAAAGGATTCATTTTCACACGCAGCATCAATTACATATTGAATATCAGGAAACACATCTCTCATGCTCTCACTTTTAAGAATTTCAAGCAATTTGTAATTTCCAGTGGAATCTGCAATCCAGTTAGACTCTACCATCACATTCTGCACCAAAGTTGCAAATTTTTGCTTTATAGAATCTTCTTGTTTCTCTGTTGGTGACTTGGTATTGGGTTTGAACACTTTTGCGCCATTTACACTATTCAGAGAAGTCATTCCAACATGATGTTTGTCAGACACCTTTTTAATTTCTGAAAGATTCATAGAATCCCAGAAAGAAGGTTTGAACTCTCCAAAAGTAGAGTACAGAGTAGATACATGAATAGTGTCCCTAGAAACACTTTGATAGTGCTGCTGAAGAGAATTTTGAATTTCTTCGTAGGAAATAAGCACTCCATCTTTGATTGAAGAGTATTCAGTAAGAGAAATGTTATCAAACATTTCTCTTGGATCTTCCCCGTTTAATTTGGCACTACGATTCACCATTTCTCCCAAAGTGAGTCTGATTTCACTACCGGGACACATATTATAAAGCACTACTGATTTTTTTCCATCCAGAGTACGAATGGATCGACCAATCAGTTGCTCAAAAGAATCAGCACTTGAAATCTTATCAAACAAAATGATGTGCCCAATCTGAGGAATGTCAGTTCCAACCATGAGTTTTTCACAGGTCAGAATTATGACTCTCCTATATTTTTTGAGAAGACTATCAACATGTTCTTTTGGAGAGACACTGGATTTGGTAAGTTGATACGCATCAATGAAATGAATATCCTCTGGTGTACTCTCATTCCATAGTTTTGCCAACTCAGGAATATAATCTACAGCAGAGTTATCTGTCTGTCCTGCGGGAAGTTTTATCAGACCAACTGATTTACTGACTGAAGAAAGTTGAGTGTCATTTTCAACATTAAAGGCATTTCTATTTTCTGGTTTCCAATCATCATACATCAATCTCACAAACTTGACCAAATCTGCCCGATAGACAAATTCTTTGTTTGAACATGAAAACAATTTGCGAGGGTCAAATCCTTCTTCAAGATTATACTCAGACTTAAGTTCATCACTCAAACAAGAAAAAGGAGTATTCAGACTTTTAATCAAAACCTCAGGAAGATTTGTTTCAGCACGATATTTCAATCCCCACATAAGATTGCGATTCACAATCATGTCGTCGGAGTAATTTCCAATGATTTTGTATGGAGTTGCGGTCATGTCAAGAACTGCCCCCTCTTGAATTAAATCCAAAAGATTTGAAGTTCTGTTTCCAACATAGTATTTGTGTGCTTCATCACGGCACCACAGATCAATATTTTCCTTCAGATAGAAATATTTCTCACGAAGATCAAACTCATCATCACCCTCAAAGAAAAGATCTTGCGCCGTGAGAAGAATAAAAACAATTTCACCTTCCTCTGCTCTCTTTTTGAGATAATCAAAGGAACTTGCATTTAGATCTTTTGCTGTTACACAACTGTATTTTTGATTTCTATTCGACCCCAAACAAACATTACCATTAATTTGATCCTCAAAAGACAGAAGAGTGTCTTTAACAGGACTTGTTATGAGTACAATACCACCCCGTTCGGTCAAAAATTGAGTTGCTATTACTACACTCAGAAGAGTTTTTCCTATTCCAGTATATCCTACAAGCAGACACTTGTTATTTTTTTCAAGAATCTCTACACAGGCATTGATTGCCTCTTCTTGCCCAAAACGTGGAGTATATAGTTTTTTAGTATTGAAAAACGATTGAATACCACAGTATTGCTCAATACAACTTACAAGAAGTTCCATGTGGTCGGAACCGTTGAAATTGACTAGTGTTTCTGTATTATATCCAGGTTTTTGATGTCCTGGATATAATGCATCAAAAGGAATCTTATCCTGTAAATAAAGTTTATGGATTAACTTACGAATGTCATCATCATAGTCTTTCTCTTTATGTTCTTTCTTGTCAATGACTATGAATGCAAGAATATAGGTATTTTCAAATTGATCTCTCTTATTACGATAAGAATATTGTATTACTTCTTCTGGAGTTTTACCAACACCCGAAATATGAATTTCTCCTAGTTTGACATTTTTTCCATCAGTCCGAACATAAAGTAAAAGATGATGTGATTTAATAATTCCTTTGTAGGAATCACTAAGAATGTAATATTTGGACTTTGACGTGTCAAGTGTGAGCATTTTGATTAAATACTAGAATAGTACTATACACGATTCATCAGACATTTGGGGAACTAGTGTGGCACTAAAAGAACTGGTTGAATCCAACCAATTTCCCAAAGGAATAATCGTATGAAGATTGTGCTTACAATATGGTAGCATAGTGTGAGTCAGCGACACGCTCTGAATCGTTGGGAATCTAATGCTTTCAGACTACTCAAAAGACCGTTAGCATAATCCTTGAATCCGAAGACTTCGGGCATCCGAACATCAAGTGCTGCACAGGAATATGCAGCAAAAGTGATAGCATCATCAGTATGGCGGAGGTGTCCTTGATCACGGAAGTAACGGAGACAAGCAACACGATCTCGACCGTGTAATAGATATGCCTCTGCCATGGCATCGTATTCTTCAGCAGTCCAACGGGTGTTGCCAGCAGTAGTAAAGGTTTTTGTTGAATCAATGATCTGTTGAGCAATACGCTTGCCTTGGTTAAACATACGGCGATCATCCTGCTCTAGATTAGACAGACCAAACCCAGCAACATAAGATGTCAATTCCTCATAGAATGATAGAGCAGCAGAGTCAGAAGCAGTGAGAGTCATTGAGTAGAAGTGGTTTGGATTTTGTGCTTACACTATAAGGACACTTTGAAGGCCCCCAGAGTTCTTATAGAGAAATCTCTGCAAGACTCTTACCTTTTTTGTGGTCACTGATATACTTTCGTGCCGAACTTTCGGTTCTACAAAGTTTCTCAAGTTGCTGCCCGTTGTGTATGATAATGTATCCAGAGTTTCCATATGGAACAGCAGCATATTCTCCCTTGTTGATTAGAAATCCGTCTTTCATTTGTGTTACTTTTCAAAAAATCGGTGTTTTCGTTTGTGGTGAATGACCTTTCATACCCTCAGGGTAGAATCGTCAAAAAATCAGGTTTTTTATTCAGTGGTGAACTAGGGTCTCATTGGGTCTCAACTGCGAACCACTGATATTGCTGGTTCTCCCTTATTGAAGATTGTATCAACAACTGCCTGAATGGATCGTGAAGTTGAGATACCAACTTTATCATACACGGGAACAACAACCAGACCAAACTTCTTGGATGAGTCACCCAAACGAATCACACGTCCAATAGTTTGACTGATGCCAATGTAGTCCATATTGCGCATAAACAATACTGCCTCCAATCCTGATACATTAATGCCCTCAGATAGAATGCTATGATGAATCACAACAAACTTCTTGGAGGAATCTTTGCCCCAGGCATTGAGAGTATCAAAAAATACCTCACGATTGACTTTCTTGCCGTCAATGACAGCACCAGTCTTAGCAGTAATCATCATCCAGGAATATCCACGTTTCTGTAGTTCAGAACAGAAAGGAGATTGTGATATCAACCCAACGATTTGCTTGGTGCTGCGAGCACAAATCAGAATCTTGCTGACCTGATTATCAGCAATCGTTTCCAGTAGATTGTCTGCATCTCTCTCATATATCATCTGCTTGTCTTGCACCATCGGAAGTTGCTTGATGACAACTTTAGGGGGCAATATGTAACCTTGATTCACCAATTCAGGAGCAGGAACTTGACAGATGACATTACCATAAACCTCAGGAAGATTCATTCCTGGTTTAGACACCGTAAGAGAATGTTTTGGAGTAGCAGTCATAAAGTAGCAACGATTTGCATTCGCAGAGAAATACTCTGTTGCGGGGAAAAAGTTACGTTTGACGGAATTATGTGCCTCATCAAAATATATTGTGTCCACATCAATCTCGGCATCAACCAGACGTTGGAGAGAGTTATAGGTTGTAAATAACAACTTGTGACGAGAGTTATGAGTATCCACCCACTGACGGATTGTATCCGGATTTGTGGTGGATTCGTGATGAGTTTCTCCACTGTGAACGTGAAGAACTTCTGCATTCACAATAAACTCAAGAAACTCACTGGATAACTGCTCTGCTAAAAGTATCCTTGGTGCCACTACAACAATGGTCTGTGGAGTTTCTGACTGAAACTGCCTTACAGTATCCATAATCATATTCAGGGTTTTTCCACCACCCGTTGGCACGATTATCTGCCCTTTGTCGTGTTGCTGCATTGCAACATCACCACGTTCTTGATGTGGACGAGGAACAAGTTGCATTGGATTTGTGCTCATAATATAAGGACACTTTGAAGGCCCCAGAGTTCTTATTTGGCAGATTCTTTCAGATTCTTAAGTTGCTCCTGAATACTGAGCATTGCCGAACGACTATATCCTGTCGCATAAGGATAAGATAGTTCACTACGTTTGGATTTGGAATCTACATTATGGCAAACATTAATCGCATCTGCAAGATGCTCAATCAGAGTCTCCAGAGTTGTGATCGGAACATTCACAGTTTTCATAATTTTGGAGTGGTTATACTATAGGGACACTTTGAAGGCCCCAGAATAAAAGTTACCAGGTTCTATAGTCGTTCTTGAGTTTAACATCTTCTGGTTTTTTTCCTTGTTTTTGTGCTTCAGATTGTCTTACCAGTTTCTCAAGTTTCTCTTGACCTTTTCTTGTAATCCGCGATCTTTCTTGCCTGGTCATACCAACAACGGGTCTTTTAGGTTGATCTGCGGGTCTCTTATCTACTTCGGCAGGTTTAGTTTTAGAGAGAATCTTTGTTGCTTGTGCCGTTAAATCTTTTGGTTTTGCTTTTGGTTTTTCTCCACCACTTTTTGCTGCTGCTCTTTCCTTTGCTAACTTTCTACGTTCTTCTTTTGCTGCTGCTGCTGCTCTTTCTCTTACAGCAGCAGAACCACGTTCTTGTTCTGGTTGTTGAACTCTTGTATCTGCCTGTTTTTGTGTTCCAATATCTTTACGAGGTTTATATTCGGCAGGTTTTCTTTCTCCTCCTGCTTTGGGTTGAGATACTCTACGTAGTTCGGCAGGAGTTTTCTTTCTCTCTCTACCGACACGTCCACCTTCACCGCTCTGACGAACTTGTGCTCCGGACATAAAAGAAGCATCGTAGGCTTCTTTACAAAATTCAGGGAAAGTCTTCATTTACAGGTGAACGTATCTTCTAATATTTATCAATATTCTTCGTCTTCAATCACCTCCTCGGTAGGTGAGACTTTAGGGCCTTTTGCTACGAGATCATTTTCTTTGAAGAAACGTATTCTTTCGTGTCGGGCAAGAGTCAAAAGTTCATACTTTTCTTTTTGCTCTTTTGTGAAGTTGAAGTTTTGCTTCCTCCAATCAGCACGAAGTTCTTTAAGATGTGGTAGAACGTTTACAGTGTCGGTCATTTACTTGTTGAGGGGGGATTTGTAGAAACGTGTGAATGCAGTTACAAGAATAATCAGTGTGGAGATAACACCGACAAAACCCAAATAGGTTACGGCATCACCAGTGAAATTGAAAGTGTCGGGAGTCATCATTAGTAATCAATGTTTGAGTTGAGATATTCTTCAAGGTTGAACTTTTTCTCTTTTTCAAGAGGTTCATTCATCTCTTCTACGAAATCAAAAGAAGAGAACTCTTCAATTGAAAGATCATCAAAGTCGTCCATTTGTTTTCGGTGCTTACACTATAGGGACACTTTGAAGGCCCCCAGAGTTCTTATTTTGCACTTTCCTTGAAAAGATTTACATTATTCCAATCCTTTTTATACACAATCACGCATATATCAGCAGCACGATGAACTCCTACAGAGGTGCAGACACTCATATAATCATCACAAACAAATCGGACTTCTCCAATAAAGTTTTTGTGTTCTACAATTACTCCCACTGCAAATGAGTTCATCTAAATGCTGCCTCCAGAGGTGTGATTTTGATGGGCATTGATGTATAACAAGTTGTATTTTTGAAATTCACTTGTTTACCAATAGTCTTACTATTTACAGGAGAATGAAACTTATAGGTCTTATGATTATAAAAACCCCACACGGTTTTAGTAACTTTACCATTATTGTAAGTAAATTCACGGGAACAACATAACCAAATCGCAAATACATCACGTTTGAACTGTTCTACTTCATAGTAATGGTCTTTTGGTTCCTTGTGAAGAAACTGTGGAATCAAATCAATTGAGAGGGTCATCAGGAATGGAGAGAGCATCATAATCAGGATACATTACACTTACAATATATTGTGCTAAATCACGATTCGGAGCAATCACATCCACCGACACATCCAGATGATTAGGAACATCTTCGGGAGAATCTTGCATCGGAAGAGATATATCTACTCTCCAGACACGACCATTCTTGAGATGTGCCTCATAATCAACAATCATATCAGCACTCATTTGTTTTTTTCCTCTGTGAAGTATTTGAGTTGAGCAATTTCAGATTCATATTCACGAACCTTATTTTCCAAGTATTCAATTCTTTTCTTTTGTTGCTCTGCAAGTTCAGACAACATTCTGTAATTTTCGGTGCTCATGATTATGTTGTGAAGGAAGTTACAACACGAGATTCTTCATAGTCAAAAACTTTGATTGTAGTCGCATCTTTGATGGATTGCATAATCAAATTATCGTATTTTGAATGGTACTCCTCTCTTTCTTTCTGAAGAATATCAAAACACTCTTGATCATCTCCGGCAATTACATTCACAACTCCACCATATTCAGAGGAAGGAAAAGGAACCCAATAGTCAATAATGTAAAGTGTTTTCATTT
>Ga0247832_1007923_pt1 | contig 10821 bp, 7 predicted proteins | sample LaCruzMarch2015__10_FD_192407 | JGI IMG/M metagenome (GOLD analysis project Ga0247832, IMG submission 192407) | Freshwater microbial communities from meromictic Lake La Cruz, Castile-La Mancha, Spain - LaCruzMarch2015_4m | ecosystem: Environmental > Aquatic > Freshwater > Lake | place: Spain...
TTTCGAAGTTGCGGGCTTCGACGCGCTTTTGGCTGATTTCCATCGCCTTATTCATCATGCGCTCTTCGATGGGCTCGTCTTCATCCACCTTTAGAACACGCAAAATGCCGGCCATACGTTCACCACCGAAGATGCGCAGCAGATCGTCATCGCAGGAGATGTAGAAGCGGCTTCTGCCGGGGTCGCCCTGACGACCGGTGCGCCCGCGCAGCTGGTTGTCAATCCGGCGACTTTCGTGACGCTCGGTCCCCAAGACATAAAGGCCACCCAGCTCCATAGCTTTGGCCTTTTTGACCGCAATGTCGGCCATGATCTCGTCATGCAGGCTCTTTAACTCGGCCTCAGTCAGTGCCCGACCCCAAGCAGCCTCGCGGGTGCGACGCTCTTTTTCGAGGCGCATTTCTGGGTTGCCGCCCAGCTGAATGTCTGTCCCGCGACCAGCCATGTTGGTGGCGATGGTGACCGCCCCCGGTACGCCAGCTTCTGCAACGATTTCGGCTTCCTCGGCATGCTTGTGCGCGTTCAGAACCGAATGCGGGATATTGTCAGCTTTCAGCAATTCAGAGATCGTCTCTGACTTCTCAATCGAGGCGGTGCCCACAAGGATTGGCTGACCGCGCGCATAGCATTCGTGGATATCGCGCATGATGGCTTTGTTCTTGCCAGCTTCGTTTTGATAAACGACGTCATTCTCATCGATCCGCGCAACCGGCCGATTGGTCGGGATTTCCACGACTTGAAGGCTGTAGATATCCTCAAACTCAGCCGCTTCGGTCTGGGCCGTACCAGTCATGCCGCCCAGCTTCTCATAAAGCCGGAAGTAGTTCTGGAAGGTGATGGAAGCCAGAGTTTGGTTTTCAGGCTGAACGGAAACCAGTTCTTTGGCTTCGATGGCCTGATGCAAGCCATCGGATAACCGCCGACCCGTCATCATCCGACCGGTGAATTCATCGATCAGCACGACCTCATCATCTTTGACAATATAATCCTTGTCGCGGGTATAGAGCACATGGGCGCGCAAGGCTTGGTTGGCATGGTGCACGATCGTCGTGTTGACGGCCTCGTAGAGAGCCCCCTCAAGCAGGCCGCGCTCACGCAACAAATCTTCAATATGTTCAGAGCCCTGCTCGGTATAAACGGCTGAGCGCTGTTTCTCGTCATGCTCGTAATCGTCTTTGTCGAGCAAATAGATGAGCTCATCCATCGCGCGATAGAAGTCTGAACGATCGTCTGTCGGGCCGGAGATAATCAAAGGCGTCCGCGCTTCGTCGATCAGAATAGAGTCAACTTCGTCAACAATCGCAAAATGGTGTTCCCGTTGGACCATTTCATCGAGCGTATATTTCAGATTATCGCGCAGATAATCAAAGCCAAATTCGTTATTGGTGCCATAGGTGATGTCCTTGGCATAATTGACCCGGCGCTCCCGGTCATCAAGGCCAGGAACGATCACGCCCGTTTCCATGCCAAGAAAGCTATAGATCCGACCCATCCATTCCGCGTCACGTCTGGCCAGATAGTCATTGACCGTCACGACATGGGCGCCTTTGCCTTGTAGCGCATTGAGATAGACAGGTGCGGTTGCCACAAGGGTTTTGCCTTCACCGGTGCGCATTTCAGCAATCGCACCAGAGTTCAGGACCATCCCACCAACCAACTGCACATCATAATGACGCTGACCAATGGCGCGGGAAGCAGCCTCGCGGACAACGGCGAAAGCCTCGTCCAAAATATCATCAAGGGTGGCACCCGCCGCCAGCTTGGCTTTGAACTCGTCCGTCTTGCCACGCAGTTCATCATCACTGAGTGCCTTGATACCCGCTTCCAGCGGATTGATCCGCTGTTCCACCCGTTGGATGAACGACTTCACGCGGCGCTCGTTTGAGGATCCAAACAGCTTCTTGACGATATTCAACATGAATTTCCGGCCTGACCTGTGCCGGAAACCCCGGCAAAAATGGAGCCCTACCTATCTGATTCATCAGACTTGTAAGGGGCGCGAAAGCCGCGCCAAAGCAACTCGTTTGGTTCGTGAGGTAAGAACGCGGTGTATGCATGTCAACGCGCGTTCATGCACTGCAGGACAAAAAGGTGCTTTATGGTCTTCCATGCCAGCGTTTGCGTGCTAGGTCATGGGAAAAAATCAGGGAGAGAAACATGTCTTACGAGTTTTGCAGCACACAGATCGAGGGCCGTGTCCTTACGGTCACCATCAACCGTCCTGAAGCCATGAATGCGCTCCATCCCCCTGCCAATGCAGAGCTGGCGGAGGTTTTCGACGGGTTTGCAGCCAATCCAGATTTGTGGGTCGCGATCATTACCGGTGCTGGCGACCGCGCCTTTAGTGCGGGCAATGACCTCAAGTATCAAGCTTCTGGTGGCAAGATGTACGTGCCCGACAGCGGCTTTGCGGGCCTAACCAGTCGCTTTGACCTGACAAAGCCGGTGATTGCTGCTGTGAACGGCATTGCCATGGGCGGTGGGTTTGAAATTGCTTTGGCTTGTGACTTGATCATCGCCTCGGAGACTGCTGTTTTTGCTCTGCCAGAACCGAAAGTCGGCTTGGCAGCTCTTGCTGGTGGTTTACATCGCCTTCCGCGCCAAATCGGCCAGAAGCAAGCCATGGGCATGATCTTGACAGGTCGCCGGGTTGGAGCCGAGGAAGGCAAGGCCTTGGGCTTTGTGAACGAGGTAACGACACCCACTGACCTTTTAGCACGGGCACAGGCATGGGCGGATATGATTGTTGATTGCTCCCCCACCTCGATCCGGGCATCGAAAGAAGCGGTCTATCGCGGTCTGGATGAACCATCGCTCGAGGCAGCCTATCGTGGCCAGTCCAAATATGGCGAAATCAATGCCATGTTTAAGTCACCCAATATGATCGAAGGCCCAATGGCATTTGCGCAAAAGCGCAAGCCACAATGGACAGGCTGAACGCTATTTTCACTTGCCCAGCCCGCAGCTTCAAGCCAAACACAAGTCCAATGAAGAGTAAATCTCACGACGGGGAATTATAAAATGGCCACAGCGTCAGCTGAAGACCGGTTCGACTATATCATCATTGGCGCGGGCAGCGCCGGTTGTGTGCTCGCCAACCGATTAAGCGAAGACCCTTCAGTCCGCGTTCTGGTGCTGGAAGCTGGCGGCCGGGACAATTCGATGTTGGTTCGGATGCCTGCGGGCGTTGGCACCCTGATTAAGGGCAAGAATGCCCATAATTGGGCATTTACAACCGAGTCTCAAACCAATCTAAATGGTCGCCCACTTTATTGGCCGCGCGGCAAAGGTTGGGGTGGGTCAAGTTCGATCAATGGCATGATCTATATTCGTGGCCATGCCCGCGACTACGACCAATGGGCGCAAATGGGCCTGAAGGGGTGGAGCTTTTCCGAAGTCCTGCCCTATTTCAAGCGCTCTGAAACCTTAGAGACGGGCGGCGACGCATTTCACGGGTCCACCGGTCCGCTGCATGTCTCGTGGGGCAAGTCGACCAATCCGCTTTATCATGCCCTCGTTGAATCTGCAGTACAGGCTGGCCACAAGAAGTCAGATGACTTCAATGGCTATGACCAAGAAGGCTTTGGCTCGTATCAATTGACCGTCAAGGATGGTGAGCGTTGGTCCGCTTCGTTTGCTTACCTCAAGCCCGCCTTGTCACGCCCAAATCTGGCTGTTCGGAGCCACGCCCATACAACTAAGCTTCTGTTTGAAGACAAGGTCTGTGTGGGCGTCGAATATGCCCATGATGAAAAATCCCCCCGCTCCCGCGTTTATGCCAATAAGGAAGTTTTGGTGTGTGCTGGGGCCGTGCAATCACCGCAAATCCTGATGGTGTCAGGCATTGGCCCGGCCGAGGCGCTGCAACGGGTTGGCGTTGAGGTTCTGGTCGATAGCCCAGACGTGGGACAAAATCTGCAAGACCATTTGGACGTGCTGCTTCTACAAAATTGCACCCAACCGATAACGGCTTTCTCGCTGAACCGGGGCCTAAAACAATATCTGACCGCGTTGACCTATTTGTTCCGCAAGGAAGGCCTGGGCCGGGAAAACTTCCTCGAGTCGGGCGGTTTTGCGAAATCGCGCGAAGGCCTCGACCGGCCTGACCTGCAGTTCCACTTCGTCAACGCCTTGGTTCAAGACCATGGCAATGTGGCTGCTACCCAAGACGGCTTCTCGCTGCATGTCTGCCAATTGCGGCCCGAAAGTCGGGGCAAGGTCACGCTAGCCAGTGCTAACCCATTTGCAGCACCCAAGATCGACCCCAATTACTTGGCTACCGAAGAAGACCGCCGTGCCCTGCGCGAAGGTCTGAAAATTGGCCGCAAGGTTCTGAGCCAACCTGCCCTGTCCCCGTATCGCGGGGAAGAGTTTAAGCCCGGCGCGCACGTTCAATCCGATGACGAGATTGACGCCTATATCAAGGCTACGGCTGAGACGATCTACCACCCTATCGGCACCTGCCGGATGGGCAGCGATAAGGACTCGGTTGTCGATAAGGATTGCAAAGTACGCGGTGTGAAGAACCTCCGCGTCGTCGATGCTTCGGTGATGCCGACCCTGATTGGCGGCAACACCAATGCCCCCACCATGATGATTGCCGAAAAAATCTCCGACCATATTCGCGGAAAGAAATTCTTGCCCGCCGACGAGGTTGCGGTGGCATAGGCGGCGTTTTGGTAGGCACCACTGTCACCCTAGCCGCAGCGAAGCGCAGAGCGGGGACCTTGGTGGACTTTGCGCTCACCCCTCGCCCCTGTGGGGAGAGGGGAGAAACACCGATAGCCCCGCGCGGAAAACCACCGGGGGTGCACCTTGTAGAGGGGCCGGGGCGCGTGGTGCGCGCCAAATGAGGTGGGCCAGATTAACGGACTGGCCCGGAATACGACGCAAACCATGCGCCCCGGCTGAAATAAGTACGCGTGCCCAAGGGAAGATCATGAGCCCTCCTCTGTGGTGACATTTCCCCCGCCTGTACATAAAGGCCCATCTTAAGCGCGTTTTGATCCGTAGGAGCAAAGTTGCGCGTCAACTAAAATGGAGCGATCCCGCGAGTTTTGTTTCAAGCCTATTGAAAGACTTGACCTCCGGCTTCACACGGCAGTCGGTCTCGAGCACACCGGGCATAAGGACAGCTAATCCTTATGAAAACACGAGGCAGCCACGTCCACCCCGATTAACCCCGCTTATTCATCCCCAACCGGTGTCGCCGCTGCAGCAACAACGCCCTCTCGTCGGGGATGGACTTAGGTTATGCGGGGTTTGGTGAGAGGGGGATAAGTTTTTATCTATTCGCTCTCCCCTCGCCCCTCAGGGGGAGAGGGGTCGGGGGTGAGGGGGTCTCTGCGCAAAGGCGCGTTGCTCCGTGCAATGAAGGCTCCGGAATGCTATTCAAGTCAGGGTGAGTGGAAGCCCTCACCCCAACCCGTCGACCTATAGGTCGACCCCACTGGGAGAGGGGCTTTGAAGGCCCCCCTACTCCTTCGCGACGCGGCCACCCACCATCACAAATTCAATTTTGCGCAGGAGGGAAATATCGGTCAATGGATCGCCTGTCACGGCAACGAGGTCTGCGGCTTTGCCCGGTGCCAAGCTGCCAATTTGATCGGACAGGCCAAGGTGAGCCGCGCCGCCTACAGTCGCGCTGCGCAGCGCTTCGGTTGGGGTGAAGCCCGCTTGGACCATCAACTCAAACTCGCGCGCATTGTCGCCATGACGGGAGACGCCGCTATCGGTGCCAAACACCACGCAGACGCCCGCTTCGCGCGCTTTGCTGAGCATATTGACCATCAGTGGGCCGACCGTCAAAGCTTTGGCAGCCTGCGCACCTGTTAGCGTGCCGCCAGCCTTGGCCATTTCGGTGACGGTTGTGCCGGCCAACAAGGTTGGCACCACACAAGCATTCTTGGCCTTATAGAGGGCAAAAGTCTCTGCATCGGCATAGCTGGAGTGCTCAATGCTATCAAACCCCGCGCGGAGAGCGGCCTCGATCCCGCCTTTGCCATGGGCGTGGGCGGTAGCGGTTTTGCCGAGTAAATGCGCGGTATCAGCAATGGCTTTGAGTTCATCATCGAAGAACTGTTGGCTAAGGCCGCTGGCGGTGTTGCTCAACACGCCACCAGTTGCGGTGACTTTGATGATGTTGGCACCCGCCTTGACTTGTTCGCGCACGGCGCGGCGGCAATCATCGACGCCGTTGCACACGCTTTCAGGACCCAGCACATGCATAATATCTTCGCGAAAGCCATGCACATCGGCATGCCCACCGGTGGGGCTGAGTGCAGCCCCGGCCGCGAGAATACGTGGGCCCATCAAACGGCCGGAAGCAAATTGATCGCGCAGGGCGAAGATCGTATGATCGCCATCCGCCCCCAAATCCACAACCGTCGTGAAGCCAGCCTTCAAGGCCTTTTGCGCGTTGACCAAGCCATCTAAAGTCAGGTCGCTTTCTTCCTTGGTCACCTCATTCAAACGGCTGGATGGCGATAGTTCAGAGAGCAGATGGACGTGGCTGTCGATCAGCCCGGGCATCACCGTTTTGGCCTTCAGGTCGACCAGCTTGGCGCCAGCCACCGGTGCGACATAGCCGTCGCGGATGGCTTCTATCTTGCCATCGCGCACGATCAGGGTCTTCGCTGTGGTTGGCGCAGTGCCGGGCTCAGCAATCAGGCGACCGACGTGGATATAAGTGACAGGTGAAGCTGTGGGTGGAGTCTGCGCATGAGCGGCACCCATAACAACACAAGCCAAAACGGTGGATAAAAGTAGTGAACGCATCGAGGCCCCCCAGAGCTTAATTTTCACCCACCATGCGACTGCCCGATGCGATTGGCAAGCCGATGTTGAGATTTCCAGAGGCCCAGAAGATGACGCTAAGGTCGCACCAGTGAACGGGATTGCCTTAGCGGGAAAGTAGAGCTCCCGTCCTCCAAAGTCCTTCCATCGGACCGCAATTAAGCCGTCTCAGTGACCCCACCTTCCCATTCGGCCAATCCCATCCTAGACTGCCGCATACAATAATGCACTGGGGAGGGTCTCTCATGTTACTACCAATTTTGGCGCTGATTGCTTGGACCATGGTCATGTGGGTGTGGATGTATGCCACCCGACTACCAGCTATGCAAAAACACAACATTGACCCGCAAGGGGCTGCAATTCCGGGTAGTTTGGATGCTTTACCGCTAAAAGTAGCCCAAATCGCGCATAATTATAACCATTTGCACGAGCAACCGACCCTGTTTTACGCGCTGGCTTTGACCTCGCATGTGGGAAATTGGGCCGATGGGGTTTCAATTTATCTGGCTTGGGGCTATGTGGGCCTTCGTGTACTGCATTCGCTGGTGCAAGCGACCGTTAACTTGGTGGCTGCGCGCTTCGCGGTGTTTGCCTTGGCTTCACTCGTTTTAATGGCACTTTGTGCGAAAACGATCCTGGAAGCACTCGGCAGCTAAGTCAGGTGTGAGGGGCTTTTGCCCCCCCGATCTGCCCGAGTTTAAGTGCACGTCCCACATCAGAGCCACAATGGCTCTTTCATCGCTTTCCGCCGTCTGGGCGTTGCAAGTGACCGTGTCTAGTTTCGCGAGGTCACACCGGGCGAAGGTAAGCCCTATTTGGCGCGCCTGACAGCAAGCAACTCAAGGTCAGGTCCGTCCCAGACGCGTGTGCGCACCCCAAATGACGGGGGCGATACCGCACGCTTTGACGTGTGAAAGACGACTAAACCATGACTACTTTTGCCGAATTCGGCTTTGCTGAGCCTATTTTGAACGCCATCGCAGGCGAAGGCTATGAGCACCCTACCCCTATCCAAATGCAGGCGATCCCGCCTGCCATGCAATCCCTCGACATTTTGGGCCTCGCCCAAACCGGTACCGGCAAGACCGCAGCCTTCGCGCTGCCCTTGCTGCACCATTTGAGCGAACGCCGCATTCATGCTGGCGCACGCGCTTGCCGCGCGCTGATCCTGTGCCCAACCCGCGAATTGGCTGGCCAGATCGCCGACAGCTTGCGCACCTATGGCAAGTTCGTCGGCTTGTCCGGCGCTTTGGTCTATGGCGGCGCTAATATCCGCAAGCAGATCCGCTCGATGGAGCGTGGCGTCGATATCCTAATCGCCACCCCCGGCCGCTTGATCGACTTGATGAAGCAGCGCGCCATCCGCCTCGACATGGTCGAGCATCTGATCCTAGACGAAGCCGACCAAATGCTGGACATGGGCTTTATCAAGCCAATCCGCCTGATCGTCGGTGAAATCCCTAAGGCGCGTCAAACGAGCTTGTTCTCGGCCACCATGCCGAAGGAAATCGCCCACCTGGCCGAAGAATTGCTGACCGACCCAAAGCGCATCCAAGTCGCGCCTTTGTCGTCGGCCGCAGAGCGGGTCGACCAGCGCTTGATCATGTCCAGCCAAGTGAACAAGCAGCAATTGCTTGAATCCATTTGTCATGAGCCTGAAGTTAAGCGCGCTATGATCTTTGTTCGCACCAAGCATGGCGCGGAAAAAGTTCTCGACAAGCTAGAGCAACAAGGCATGTCGGTTGATGCCGTGCATGGCAACAAGAGCCAGAATGCGCGTGAGCATGCGCTGGAGCGCTTCCGCAAGGGCCACACACGTCTGTTGGTGTGTACCGATGTGGCAGCACGGGGCATCGACGTCGATGGCGTCACCCATGTGTTCAACTTTGACTTGCCAGACGTGCCAGAAGCCTATGTCCACCGGATTGGCCGGACTGCGCGTGCCGGTGCTGAAGGGATCTCGATCTCCTTCTGCGCGCCCCACGAGCGGGACAATTTGCGCCAGATTGAGCGCTTGATTAAAAAGTCCATTACCAAGATGGACCCAGCCAATTTGATGAAGGCACCACGTCCTGCGGCCCCTAAGCCTGCTGAGGTTCAGTATGACGAAGATGGCGAAACCATCTTTGTGGAAACCGTTGGTGAAGCCTCCAACACCTTGAGCGCGCCAACCAATGCGCATGGCGATGTGATTGGCGTACTGCGTCGCACGGGGCCTAAGGAAGCGCTGTATGAGCCACGCAACGATCCACGCCGCGATGGCAAGTTCGGTGCGCGTGATGGTGGCCGTGAAGGTGGTCGTGGTGGTCGTCCAGGGCCTCGCGGTGGTCAATATTCCAACCGTGACCGCAGCGATGACGGCGACCGTCGTCCACGCGCTGGCAATTTCGCGACAGGCTCTGTCTTCAATGAAGGCCGTCCACAACAGCGCGAAGAAAACCGCTTTGGTGCGCGTGCACCTGAAGCGGCTGAACGTCCAGCCTATGTGCGCCCTGTAGCCGATACGGGCCGCGAAGAGCGTCCACGCTTTGACAAGCCGTTCCATTCAAAGCCACGCGAAGAGCGCAGCTTCCAAGATCGTCCACGTAACGATCGCCCCCGTGATGATCGTCCTCGTGATGATCGTTCCTTTGCTGACCGTCCTCGTGATGATCGTCCTCGTGATGACCGTCCACGCGACGACCGTCCCCGGGGCGACCGCCCGCAAGGGGATCGTCCACGCGCCTATGAAGCGCGCAGCGAAGCATTTGGCCATCGCAACGGCCAAGGCCAGCGCGATTACACCCCACGCAAGGGCCCTGCCCCACGCGGAGAAGCCCGCATTGAAGGCCGAACCGATGACCGCAAGTCCGCGAAGCCAGTAGCAGGCAAGAAAACCTTCGGCGGCAAGCCAGTCAGCCTCGGTCGCTCTGGCGCACGTGGTGGCGCTAATGTCGGTCGCGGTGGTGACAGCACCTTCGTGCCCCGTCGCGGCCGTTCGTAAGATACCCGCTTACACCCGCTCAGGCTCTCTTGGCTTGAGCGGGTGAAGCAAATTAGGCTTGATCGCCTTCGCGGGCCCAAAAGCGCGCCAAGGCCCCCTCTATCGCTTCTGCACGCGGCCTAGCCACTTCAGCAATGTCGTTACCATGGGTGAAGAGGAAGAATTCTTCCGCCTCTATGCCGCGCAAGATACGCTCTGCCGCGACTGAGGCTGGTAGACCCGCTCGGTTCTCGCGCCCAAACGCCGCATCTAACTGACGCGGGCCACCAAATTTCTCATGCCGATTTCGAAACCCGTTCCAGATTTCTGAGACTACCAACCCCGGGCATAGCACCGATACGGCCAAAGGCGTGTCGACATAGTCGCGCGCCATCGCCTCAGCGAGGCCCACCAAGGCGTGTTTTGACGCGGTATAGGGTGTCGCTTGCCCACCGCGCCCCGGCAGACCCAAACCATGCTCTGAAGCCGTTATGACCAGACGTGACGGGATGTCCTGCTCTAAGAGACGGGGAGCAAAGGCGCGCACGCCGTCGATGGTTCCCATCACATTGACCTCAAAGGTCCAAGCAATGTTGGCGCGCGAGGCTTTGTGGATCGCCCCGCCAGCGCCAATGCCGGCATTTAAAAACACCAAAGTCACCCGGCCAAAGCGCTCAAACGCAAAGTCTGCCAAGGCTTGATTGGATGCTGGGTCTGCCACATCGACAAAACAGCCAAGTGCTGCCCCACCCTGATCGCGGGTCGCTTGGGCTGCGGCTTCGGCCTTCGGCCCTTCAATATCGGCCAGCACAACGGCCGCGCCTTTTGCAGCAAGTGCTTGGCCTAAAGCTAAGCCAATACCAGAGGCCCCACCCGTGATTACCGCAACATCTGCTGGCCCTATGTTTTGTGACATGGCTTTACCTCCGTGGACGCATGGTGCATCAGGTATTCACCCTCATCGTCGCCCGACTGGACTTAATTGGCAAACCTTGCTGCAAGTTAATTCGACAACGTGACAGGTACTGTCAAAAAGGACAGGCTGACTTAGATGAGTTTTCAAG
>Ga0247832_1007924_pt1 | contig 10820 bp, 7 predicted proteins | sample LaCruzMarch2015__10_FD_192407 | JGI IMG/M metagenome (GOLD analysis project Ga0247832, IMG submission 192407) | Freshwater microbial communities from meromictic Lake La Cruz, Castile-La Mancha, Spain - LaCruzMarch2015_4m | ecosystem: Environmental > Aquatic > Freshwater > Lake | place: Spain...
GCATCCGGGCGATCTGCGGCACCCCGTCGACAACGACGGACTGGGTGATACGGGACGGCGCATTGGCCCTGAAGCCGACCGCACCGGTCAGACTGTCCCATGGCGAATCCGCGCTGTCCGCGGAACCCGCTGCGACGTGGCGCAAGCGGTGGGCGGCATCTTCGACCCCCATTTCCGACAGAGGCTCGGCGACGAGGTCGCTCTCTTCAGCGGCGATGAAGCCGGTGTCGACATCACCGGCCACGAACCGCGGGTGCTCCAGGCATTTCATCACGAAGGCGGCGTTGGTCCTGACCGGCCAGACCTCGACCTGCTCGGCCGCGTGCGCAAGCGCTTCCGCCGCCTCTTCCCGCGTTTCCGCATGGACGATCAGTTTGGCGATCATGGGGTCGTAGAACTGGCTGACCTCGCCGCCTTCCTCCACGCCGGTGTCGATGCGGATGTGGCCCGGCATGACGAAATGCTCGAGCTTGCCGATGCTCGGCAGGAAGCCGTTGGCCGGGTCCTCGGCATAGAGGCGGGCTTCCATGGCCCAGCCGTTCAGTTCGATCTCATCCTGTTTCAGCGGCATCGGCTCGCCTGCGGCGACGCGGAACTGCCATTCGACCAGATCGACGCCGGTGACCTCTTCGGTGACCGGGTGTTCGACCTGCAGCCGGGTGTTCATCTCCATGAACCAGATGCGGTCGGCCTTGAGGCCTTCGGAGGCGTCGGCGATGAATTCGATGGTGCCGGCGCCCTCATAGTTCACCGCCTTCGCGGCCTTGATGGCGGCGTCGGTGACGGCCTTGCGGGTGGCGGCGTCCATGCCGGGGGCAGGGGCCTCCTCGATCACCTTCTGGTGGCGGCGCTGCAGGGAGCAGTCGCGCTCATAAAGATGGACGACGGTGCCGTGCGTGTCCCCGAACACCTGCACCTCGATGTGGCGCGGGCGGGTGATGTATTTCTCGATCAGGACGCGGGGGTCGCCGAAGGAGGACTGGCCCTCGCGCCGGGCCGAGGCGAGGCCGTCGGCGAAATCTTCGGCGCGGTCGACCTTCTTCATCCCCTTGCCGCCGCCGCCGGCGACGGCCTTGATCAGGACCGGATAGCCTATGGCGTCGGCTTCCTTCTGCAGGCGGTCCGGAGACTGGTCCTCGCCGAGATAGCCGGGGGTGACGGGCACGCCGGCCGCGATCATCAGGGATTTGGCGGCGTCCTTCAGCCCCATGGCGCGGATGGCGGCGGGGGGCGGGCCGATCCAGACCAGGCCGGCGGCCATGACGGCCTCGGCGAAGTCGGCGTTCTCGGACAGGAAGCCATAGCCGGGATGGATGGCCTCGGCGCCCGTGGCCTTGGCGGCGGCCAGAACCTTCGCCGCGTCCAGATAGGATTCGCGCGCCGGGGCCGGGCCGATCAGGACGGCCTCATCGGCCTCGCGGACATGCAGGGCCTTCGCATCGGCCTCGGAATAGACGGCGATGGTCCGGATGCCCATGCAACGGGCGGTGCGGAACACACGACAGGCGATCTCGCCACGATTGGCGACCAGGACGGATTTGAACATGGGGTGTGTCTAGCTGGTCTGTGGTTGGCGGAGAAGATGTGGCGCATCCGGGCCCGGACCTGCCTTCCGCGAAGCGGGATCCGTTCGAAGGTGCTCCACAACGAACACAACGGGGCCACGACGGACACAACGGGACCGGTACTGGCGCTGCTCCCGTTGTGCCCTTTGTGAATTCGTCGTGCTCGTTGTGATGAACCTGCCGGCCGTCAAACGAAAGCCCGGCTTCGCCGGGAGGCCGCGACCTACTCCGCCCAGCGCGGCTTGCGCTTTTCGAGGAAGGCGTTGACCCCCTCCCGGCCCTCGGGCGAGACGCGGGCCCGGGCGATGCGTCTGGCGGTTTCTTCCATCAGGGCATGGTCGATGCTGTGGCCGGTGACATGGTTCACCAGCCGCTTGGCGTCGCCGACGGCCCCCGGGGCGCAGGCCTTCATGCGGTCGGTGAAGCCGGCGATGAAGCCGTCGATCTGGTCGGCGCTGTCCAGCACCTGGTCGACAAGGCCGAACCCCTTGGCCGCCTCGGCGTCGAACAGGTCTGCGGTCATGAACAGGGCCCGCGCGGTGCGGGCCCCCACGGCCTCGATGACATAGGGGGCGATGGTCGCCGGGATCAGGCCCAGCTTGACCTCGGAGAAGGCGAATTTCGCGCCCTTGACCGCCACGGCCATGTCGCAGGCGGCGACAATGCCGGCCCCGCCGCCCATGGCCGCGCCCTCGACAATGGCGCAGGTCAGGGCCGGGATTTCGTGCAGGGCCTTGAGCATCTTTGCCAGCCCCATGGCGTCGTCGCGGTTGTCGCTTTCGGACCAGCGGACGGCGTCGGCCATCCAGGCGAGGTCGGCCCCGGCGCTGAACGTCCCGCCGGCCCCGCGGATGAACACCACCCGCACATGGTCCGCGCCCTGCAGGGTCTCAAAGGCCTCATAGAGGGCGGCGATGGTCGGGGCGTCGAAGGCGTTGCGCCGGTCCGGGCGGTTGATGGTGATGAAGACCACGCCGTCGGCGGTGGAGTCGATCCGGACCAGATCGTCATTGGCATCGGGCGCCGGATCGGTCAGCAGCGGATGGGCGATCGCGTTGATACCGGCAGCCTCGGCCGGGGTGATGTCGAGGGCGTTCAGTTCGGCGTCGGTCGGCTGGCTCATGGCGGGTCCTCTTGAGGCGGTGAGTCTGTAACGCATCACCCGGCAAATCGCATTGCTCTGCCTCAATGATCACGGTTGTCGTGAAGGGCGAGCGCGGCTTGTCACCCCGGATCACCGCTTCGCGGCGCCCGGGGTGACAAGGCGCTACATCCTGAACACGCCGAAGGTCGTCTCCGGGATCGGGGCGTTGAGGCTGGCCGAGATGGCCAGTCCCAGCACGTCGCGCGTCTGCACCGGGTCGATCACGCCGTCGTCCCAGAGGCGGGCGGTGGCGTACCAGGGACTGCCCTCGTCCTCGTATTTCTGACGGATCGGGGCCTTGAAGGCCTCGGCCTGGTCCGGGGTCCAGCTGTCGGCGTCGCGGTGGACGGTGGCCAGAACGGCCGCGGCCTGCTCGCCGCCCATGACGCTGATCCGGCTGTTGGGCCAGGTGAACAGGAATCGCGGGGCGAAGGCCCGGCCGCACATGCCGTAGTTGCCGGCCCCGAAGCTGCCGCCGATCAGGACGGTGAATTTGGGCACCTCGGCCGAGGAGACGGCGGTGACCAGCTTGGCCCCGTTCTTCGCAATGCCCTCGGCCTCGTATTTGCCGCCGACCATGAAGCCCGAGATGTTCTGCAGGAAGACCAGCGGGATCTTCCGCTTGCAGGCCAGTTCGATGAAATGGGCACCCTTGAGCGCGCTTTCCGAGAACAGCACGCCGTTGTTGGCGAGGATGGCGACCGGATAGCCCCAGATGCGGGCGAAGCCGCAGACCAGGGTCGTGCCGTACAGGGCCTTGAACTCGTCGAACTCCGAGCCGTCGACCAGCCGGGCGATGACCTCGCGCACGTCATAGGGGGCGCGGACGTCGTCGGGGATGAGACCGTACAGCTCCCCGGCATCGAAGGCGGGGGGGCGGGGTTCACGGACGTCCATCTCGACGGACTTCACCGTGTTCAGACTGTCGACAATGGTGCGGACGATCTCGAGTGCGTGCTCGTCGTTCCCGGCGACATAGTCGACGACGCCGGACTTGCGGCCGTGGGTCTCTGACCCGCCCAGCTCTTCGGCCGAGATGACCTCGCCCGTGGCGGCCTTCACCAGCGGCGGGCCGGCCAGGAAGATGGTGCCCTGGTTGCGGACGATGACGCTCTCGTCCGACATGGCCGGGACATAGGCACCGCCGGCGGTGCAGCTGCCCATGACGCAGGCGATCTGGGGGATCGACTTCGCCGACATCCGCGCCTGATTGAAGAAGATGCGGCCGAAATGGTCGCGGTCCGGGAAGACCTCGGCCTGGTGGGGCAGGTTGGCACCGCCGGAATCGACCAGATAGACGCAGGGCAGGCGGTTCTGCTCGGCGATCTCCTGTGCGCGCAGGTGCTTCTTCACGGTCATGGGGAAATAGGCGCCGCCCTTCACCGTCGGGTCGTTGGCGACAATCATGACCTCGCGGCCCGAGACCCGGCCGATGCCGCAGATCATGCCGGCGCCGGGGGCCCCGTCGGGGTCTTTTGCATCGCCATACATGCCGTTGGCGGCCAGCTGGCCGATCTCCAGGAAGGGCGAGCCCGGGTCCAGCAGCCGTTCGACCCGGTCCCGGGGCAGCAGCTTGCCGCGCGAGACGTGACGGTCGCGGCTGGCGTCCGAGCCGCCGCGGGCCGCCTTTGCGACCTTGGCGTGGAGCTCGTCGCGGAGCGCCCGGTTGTGGGCGTCCAACGCCTTGAAGGCGGGGCTGTGCGGATCGATGGCAGACGTCAGCTTGGGCATGGGGCTGGTTTAGGGCGGTTCCGGCGAACGCTCCATACCAAAAGCTATCGTCATTCCGGGCGGAGGCTCGCGCAGCGAGCCGCAGACCCGGAACCCAGCGGCGCCGAAGCGCATCGAAGGCGATGGTTCGGCCAGGCAAGCTCCCGACAGGTTCGCGCTCTCGCGCGCCGCTGGGTTCCGGGTCTCCGCTGCGCTTCGCCCGGAATGACGATAGCCAAGAGGGGCATAGCGCTCCTTATGTCACCCGCTAGCAAATCCAGTTGACCGCGCCGCGCCGCCATGGCCTGTCCCGCCTCCGATGATCGGCTTCAACATCCAGACCCGCGCCACCCTGAAAGACCTGCTGCATCTTGCGTGGCCGGTAGTGCTGGCGCGCATCGGCATCATGACCATGGGGCTGACCGATGTGATTGTGGTCGGCAATTTCTCGGGACTGGAACTGGCCTACAGCTCGCTGGCCCTCGCGCCGACGTCGATCATCATCACCACCGCAGTCGGCCTCATGATGGGGGTGCAGGTGATGACCGCCCGCCTGATCGGGGAGGGGCGGCGCGCCGAGGTCGGCGGAGTGCTGCGACGCGGCGTGACCTATGCGATTCAGCTGGGCTTCGCCTCGATGTTCGGCCTGATCCTGATCGGTCCCTGGGCGCTGCAACATATGGGACTGGCCGACGGCCTGGCCGAGGGTGCCTCACCGGTACTGCTTGTCTTCGCTCTTTCGATGCCCGGCTATCTGGTCAGTGTGGCGGCGCAGTTCTTCCTCGAGGCGATGAACCGGCCGCGCGCCGGCATGTGGGCCATGTGGATCGCCAACGGCGTCAACCTGGCGCTCAATCTGCTGCTGGTACCCGACCTGCTCGGCATCGGCCTTGACGGAGCCATCGCCTCGGCCTGGGCGACCCTGTTCGCCCGGACCTCTCTGGCAGTGTTCCTGATCATCTACATTCTGCGCCTGCCCGAGGCGCGGGCGCTGGGCATCTTCAACCGTCCGAAGCGTGACCTCCCCGCCGAGCGCGAGCAACGCAAGATCGGCTACGGGGCCGGCAGTTCCTACTTCATCGAGGTCGGGGCGTTTGCCGCAATGACCTTCATCGCCGGCCGGCTGGGGGCCATCGAAACCTCGGCCTGGGCGATCGTGCTCAATGTCACCGCCATGGTCTTCATGCTGCCGATGGGGCTGGCCTCGGCGACGGCGGTGCTGGTCGGGCGCGCCCATGGGGCCGGTGACGGGCGCGGCGTGCTGAGAGCGGGACTGGTCGGGATCGGGGTGGTGACGGCCCTGACCCTGATGGTGGCTCTGTTTGTCTGGCCAGGTGCGCCCCTGATCGCCAGCGCCTATAACCGGGATCCGGCCTTGCTGGCTGTGGTGGTCCCGGCCCTGGTTCTGACGACCCTGTTCTTCGTTGCCGACGGCATTCAGGTCGTTTCGGCCTCGGCCAACCGCGCTGCGGGTGACGTCTGGTGGCCGACGATCATGCATTTCGTCAGCTATACGGCGATCATGATGCCGCTGGGCTGGTGGTGGGCGCATGAGATCGGCGTCAGCGGCCTGGTCTGGGCCGTGATCGTGGCCAGTCTGGTATCGTCCGTGCTGCTGACCGGGCGGTTCGTGCGGGTGGCGCGGCGGCTGGGAAGTGGCGAGTGGCGAGCGGCGAGTGGCGAGTAGCGAGTAGGTTCGCCGCCCCGTTCCATATTCGACTTTCAGTCACTGGAGTGTTGCGATAGCCGGCAACCGTCGCCACTAACTCTCGCCACTCGCCACTCGCCACTCGCCACTCGCCACTCGCCACCCGGACACCCATGCCCCGCATCCTCATCACCTCGGCCCTGCCGTACATCAACGGCATCAAGCATCTGGGCAATCTGGCCGGGTCGATGCTGCCGGCGGATGTCTATGCGCGGTTCAAGCGGGCGCAGGGGCATGAGGTGCTCTACATCTGCGCCACGGACGAACACGGCACACCGGCCGAGCTGGCCGCTGCGGCCGCGGGTCAGGACGTGCGCACCTATTGCGACGAACAGCATGAGGTCCAGAAGGCGGCGGGTCAGGCCTTTGGCCTGAGCTACGACTGGTTCGGCCGGTCGTCGAACGCGCCCAATCAGCGGCTGACCCAGCATTTTGCCGCGGTTCTGGAGAAGAACGGCCTGATCGAGGAGCGGGTCGACCGGATGATCTATTCCGTCGACGACGCCCGCTTCCTGCCCGACCGCTATGTCGAGGGCACCTGCCCGCATTGCGGCCATGTCGGTGCGCGGGGCGACCAGTGCGACAACTGCGGGCGGCTGCTGGACCCGACCGACCTGATCGATCCGTATTCGGCAGTGTCGGGCTCGCGCAATCTCGAGGTCCGGGACACGCGCCACCTGTATCTGCTGCAGACGAAGCTGGCCGACCGGATCCGGTCGTGGATCAACGCGAAGACCGACTGGCAGACCCTGGCCCGGTCGATCGCGCTGAAGCATCTCGACGAGGGGCTGATCGACCGGGGTATCACCCGCGACCTGAAATGGGGCGTGCCGGTGGTGGGTCCCGACGGCGGCCCGCGTCCCGGCATGGAGGGAAAGGTCTTCTATGTCTGGTTCGACGCCCCGATTGAATACATCGGCGCGACCGAGGAATGGGCGGATGCGACCGGGACCACCTGGCGCAACTGGTGGCGGACGGACGAGGGGGCGGACGATGTCCGCTACGTCCAGTTCATGGGCAAGGACAATGTCGCCTTCCACACCGTCAGCTTCCCTGCGACGATCCTTGGCTCGGGCGAGCCCTGGAAGACGGTCGATACGCTGAAGGCCTTCAACTGGCTGAACTGGTACGGCGGGAAATTCTCGACCAGCCAGAAGCGCGGCGTCTTCATGGATCAGGCGCTGGAGCTGCTGCCCGCCGACTACTGGCGCTGGCACCTGACGGCCTATGGGCCCGAGCATTCCGACGCGGCCTTCACCTGGGAGCAGTTCCAGTCGACGACCAACAAGGACCTGGCCGATGTGCTGGGCAATTTCGTCAATCGCATCGTGAAGTTCGCAGAGAGCAAATTCGACGGCGTCGTGCCGGACGCGGGCGAGCCCGGTCCGCTGGAGGCGAAGCTGGAGGCCGATCTGCGCGCCGGCATCGCCGAGGCGACGGCGCAGTTCGAGGCCATGGAGTTCCGCAAGGCCGCCGTGGCGTTGCGGGCCCTCTGGGTGCTGGGCAATGAATATCTGCAGGAAGCCGCGCCGTGGACGGCCTTCAAGACCGATGTCGATCGGTCGGCCGTCGGGGTGCGAACCGGCCTGAACCTTGTCGCCCTCTTCGCCCGTCTGGCCGCGCCGGTGATGCCGCATTCGGCGGTGAAGATCGGGGCGGCGGTGGGAGCCACGGACCTGAGCTGGCCGACGGCGGACGAACCTCTGCTTGACGCCCTTCCGCGCGGTCAGACCGTTGCGGCGGCCGGTGTGCTGTTCAGCAAGATCGAGGACACGCAGGTGGCCGAGTGGTCCGAACGCTTTGGCGGCGCGGACGCCTGACCATGGATCGGTCGGCCGCCCTCGTCAGGCAGCTGGCCGAGGATCAGGCCGAGGATCGTGCGGTGCTGGCGGGTGAGCCCGCCTGGGTCGCCCTGCGAGCCCGGGACCGGGTCCGTCGCGAAGCGGTCATGGCCCTGCTGGCGGAGGGCTGGCCGGAGGATGCGGACGCCCTCCATGCCGCCGCCTGGATCCTGAACCACGGCGATCTGTCGGAGGAGGCGGCCCTTGGCAGCCGTCTGGCCGCCCGTGCAGCGGCGCTCGGCCACACCGGTGCGCGCTGGCTGGCCGCAGCCGCGCTGGACCGGTCGCTGATGTATGCCGGCCTGCCCCAGAAATACGGCACCAACATCGTGCCCGACGGCGTCGGCTGGAGGCTGTGGGACGTCGATCCGGCGACCACGGATGCCGAGCGTCTGGCCAACGATGTGCCGACCCTTGTCGAGATGCAGGCCCGGGCGGCGGCGATCACCACGCCGCAGCCGGACACGGCCGGCGCGCCGGAATGGCTCAGGTCGGCGATGCGCCGCCGGGGGACGCTGCCGCCGGAGTGACCGTCACCGGTGGCGGTGCCTCAGCGGCAGGTCCGGCGGGCAGACCCTTGAGGAATTTGGCCTTCTCCTTGTCGCTGATATCGAGGAAGGCCGGGGCCGAGGCGTTGAAGGCGTCCATCCGGTCGGTCCGCACGATCACCGACCGCGCGCCGTCCCAGATCATGTGCACGGCGACATAGAGGACGATCACCAGGCCGACGTAGCCGATCCAGCGGTGCTTGGTCAGCAGCTTGGCGATGAAGGTCGCGGCCACACCCATCAGGGCGATGGACAGGACCAGGCCGAAGACCATGATCCACGGGTGTTCATGCGCGGCGCCGGCCACGGCCAGGACGTTGTCCAGCGACATGGTGACGTCGGCGATCATGATCTGGACAAGGGCGGCGCTGAAAGACTTGCGCTTGATGCCCAGGGCCTCGGGCGGGGGGCCTCCGCCGTGGTGGGCGGACAGGGCGGTCTCCAGCTCGGCCTCGGCCTCGGCCTGGTCGTGGGTCTTCTGCTCCTGCAGTTCGCGCCACATCTTCCAGCAGACCCACAACAGCAGGACGCCGCCGGCGAGCAGCAGGCCGATGATGGCCAGCAGCTGCACGGTGATCAGGGCAAAGCCGATGCGCAGGATGACGGCCGCGGCCAGGCCGATCAGGATGGCCTTCTTGCGCTGCTCGGGGGCGAGGGCGGCCGCCGCGAGGCCGACGGCCACGGCATTGTCGCCGGCCAGCACCAGATCGATCATCAGCACCTGGCCGAGGGCCGCAGCCTGGCTGGCGAATTCGGGAGACGAAAGAAATTCCATGGCGCGCGTCTAGGGCAGGGGGTGGGGCGGGATCAAGCGGTGATCGATCGAACGGTCAGGATGACTGTTTGCGGTGGGCTTCGTAAAGCGCCACGGCGGCGGCGTTGGAGACGTTCAGGCTTTCGAATCCGCCGGGCATCGGAATCTTCGCCAGCACGTCGCAATGCTCCGCTACCAGCCGGCGAATGCCGTCGCCTTCCGAGCCCATGACCAGGACGGTCGGGCGGTCGTCGAGCGCCTGTTCCAGCGTCAGCTCGGCCGAGCCGTCGAGGCCGACGGCGCGCCAGCCCATGTCGGCAAGGGTTTCAAGCGCCCGGCTGAGATTGGTCACGCGGGCGCAGGGCAGCCGTTCAGTCGCGCCGGCCGAGGCCTTGGCCAGGGCTCCGGCGAGGGCAGGGGAGTGGCGGTCCTGCACGACGATGCCTTTCGCGCCGAAGGCCAGGGCCGAACGGAAGATGGCTCCGACGTTCTGGGGATCGGTCAGCTGGTCCAGCATGACGATGACGCCGCCGTCCCCGGCGATGTCCGCCAGTGCCACGCCTTCCAGCGGCTGGACCTTGAAGGCCAGACCCTGATGCACCGCGCCTGGCGGCAGCATCCGGTCCAGGGCCTGGGCCTCGATGATCTCGATCCTGTGGCCGTTGGCCAGTCTGTCCCGCTCAAGCTCGGCAGCGCGATCGGCGGTCGCCAGCAGCCGGCCCATGCCCTTGCGGGCCGGATTGGCGAGGGCGGCGATGACGGGATGGCGGCCCCAGACGAAATTGTCGGCGTCTGCCTTGGCGCGCGAGGGACGCGGGGCGGAGTCAGAAAAGGCTTTCGGCTTGGGATTGGGGTTCCAGCCGCCGCGGTCGGGACCGCCACCGGAAGGCACCTTGGCACCGGCTCCGGGAGGGCCGGAACGGGCGGCGGACCGGTCGCCGAAGACCGGCTTTTTGCCCGATTTGCGGTCGTTGCGTTCTGGATTTCTCGACACTATAAGACGCCCTCCGATTTGGAGCCCAGAGGGCTTTCGGGTCTGGCGCCCCTCCTAAACCAGGCGACGCGGGACACCGAGAGCTTTTGTTGTTTCGACGACCGAAAGGTCGCCGGCGCATCGGTCCGACGGTTCGAAAACGCGCTGGGGGAATGTCCCGAGTGGCAAAGGGGGGGGACTGTAAATCCCCTGCGTAAGCTTCGCAGGTTCGAGTCCTGCTTCCCCCACCACGCGGTTTCGAAACGACGGTCCGGACCCCATATCGGGTCGGCGGTCGAAGGCTTTCAGGCCCGAGGCCGTCTCCGTGCGGGTATAGTACAATGGTAGTACAGCAGCCTTCCAAGCTGAATATGTCGGTTCGATTCCGTCTACCCGCTCCAGAATTTCGATGATCCACCCGCCCCCTTCCGGGCCACAGGAGTTTTGGCCATGGCCAAGGAAAAGTTCGAACGTAACAAGCCGCACTGCAACATCGGCACGATTGGTCACGTTGACCACGGCAAGACGACGCTGACGGCGGCGATCACGATGACGCTGGCGAAGGCCGGTGGTGCGA
>Ga0247832_1007932_pt1 | contig 10806 bp, 9 predicted proteins | sample LaCruzMarch2015__10_FD_192407 | JGI IMG/M metagenome (GOLD analysis project Ga0247832, IMG submission 192407) | Freshwater microbial communities from meromictic Lake La Cruz, Castile-La Mancha, Spain - LaCruzMarch2015_4m | ecosystem: Environmental > Aquatic > Freshwater > Lake | place: Spain...
AATAATTACAGCCATTAAAATGTAGGCCGGTATGTTTTCATTTTGAGAATAGCTGTAACCGGTAGAGGTTGCATCATTATTATAAAAACGAACTAAATAACTTAATATAAGTGCCAATATTGGCGTTTCAAAAAAGTTAATTATTAGGTATTGCTTGTTGGTTAACTTGCTCATTACATCACGCGTAATAAACACTTTAAACTGATTAATTTTATTGGGAATTTTAAAGGTACTTTTAGGAATTTCTCCCTTATATGTTTCGTTTGTACGAGGGGCAATTTCTTTTAAATAGTAATCGTTCCATTCTTTTGGCGATACCTTTCTATTGAGTGTGGCATTGCCATATTCATCAATAACTTTGGTTTCAATAATGTTAAAAATTTGTTCTGGATTAACATTGCCGCAAGTAACACACTCGCTCTCGTTGGCATTGGCATGGTTAATTTGTTTTTTAAAATAGATCACAGCTTCTACTGGATTGCCATAATAGATTGGATAACCGCCTAAATCTAAAATTAATAATTTATCAAACATTTTATAAATATCTGATGAAGGTTGATGGATAACCACAAATACGAGTTTGCCTTTTAGTGCCAATTCTTTCAGCAAATCCATAATGTTTTCGCTGTCGCGCGATGATAAACCAGAAGTGGGCTCATCAACATAAAGCACCGAAGGTTCGCGAATTAATTCTAAACCTATATTTAACCTTTTTCTTTGTCCACCGCTAATTGTTTTTTCTAAAGGACTGCCTACTTTTAAATTGGCTGTTTCGCTCAAGCCTAGGTCCGAAAGTAAATCAAGCACCATTTGTTTAATGCGTTCTTCATCATATTGTGCAAAACACAATTTAGCATTATAAAAAAGGTTTTGAAAAACAGTTAATTCTTCAATCAATAAGTCATCTTGCGAAATGTGTCCAATAACGCCCTCTATTTTATTTTTATCAGTATGAATATTGATTCCATTAATTAGTACTTCGCCTTTGTAGGGCATTTCCATACCATTTAAGACATTTAGCACCGTGGATTTTCCAGCACCACTGCCTCCCATGATGCCAATTAAAGTACCCGATTCTTCATTTAAATTTAAGGGATGTAAACCTGTTTTTCCGCTCCCAAAGCGGTACTCGAGTGCTTTAACTTGAAACTGCAATTTAGCTTTTTGGTTGCTAGCCATAAAGCTTCCAACCACATCGCTATAAAAAATGGGTTGTAATCTTGTACTTCTAATGCTTGATCCTTGGGTAAAAATATAAACTCTATTTTCTTTTACCTCTTGTCCGTTAAGATAAATCTCGCTATTGCCAAAGTACCTAAAAACATACATGGCTACGCTTTGTATATAAAGGACTTCTATTTGGCCCGCAAGCGTTTCGCTACGATGAAATTTAGATTGTTTTAAGTTTTCAGGTTTTTTACTGTCAACCACCAATATTTGTGGGCAACTAAATTCGTAGGCAGTTTTGCTGTTGATAAACTGTAAACAAATTTTGTACTCATCTTCATCAATATTAAAGGTAGAGGCCACAGTATCAACAAACTCGAGCTCTTGGGCACTTACAGTATCATTTGAGTTAATAAACTCTATGAGTCTAATAAGCACAACAACTTTTTGGCGTTGCGCTAATTCTTTATTAATTTCCGAACAAATACGCAGCACTTTAACCGAATTGAGCGACAATTTTTTGGTGGCATCTGCACCTTTGCTGAGTTTATGTATTGATTCAATATGTTCGTCAAACACTTTTAAATATTGTTCAACTAACTCTTGATTTAATTGTTGCTTTAAAAATGATTGAACGATGTTTCTTCCTATCACGTTTACGCCATCTACCTTTGCGATGATAGCGAATAGTTGCATTAGTGCTCTGAGAATATTTTCACTCATATATAGTAGTTTTTACATTCAATTAAATGAACAGGTAAACTTAATCATAACCATTAAAAAACAAAAAAAAAGACATTAATCATTGCTGATAATGTCTTTTTAATGTGTAAAAGTAAATTTATTGCTTAAAGCTAATCATCATTACAGCACATCCGCTAGGGGCTTTACTTGGAATAATTTGAGCTTCTATAGTGCAATCTAAAGTTGAAACAAATTTAAAATCCCAGTAAGGGGCGTATTTTTGTTCGCTGTTATCGAATAATAAATTTCTCTCTTTATCAAATATTCTGAAAACAATATTGCCATCACCTAAGCCGCTGCAGGCTGCAATACGGTATGTGGTTCCGCCATAAAAAGTAGATTGAAACTCGGCAATTTCTTTATCTAACAATAAGGCTCGGTAATGTTGGCCATCACTAATATATTTATTTGTCATGTGTCTAACACATGCATTTGCAACAGTATCACATTGTGCTACTGCTTTGTTGCTAACACTAATAAAAGCTGCAATTAAGGCAAGGGCTATGGTGAATTTACGGATCATAAGCGAATGAGTTTAAAGTAATTTCTTAGTTAATAATCATTTGACGGATAGCACTTAACTTTTCAGTAATGTTTTTAAGTTGCTCATCAGTAATTTTTACGTCTGTTTTGCTGTTGATGGTGGTTATTTTGTTGGCCACATCGGTAGTTGGTTTCACAAAAGTGTATTTTACTTCAATGTCTTCAAACTCATGATACAATTCTAACAGCGCATCTGTAAGCTCTGTTAATTCTGTCATATCTGGGTTTTGATAGAAAGGAGTTAATAATTTTATTACATGATCGAGGGTGTTTTTTTGCTCGCCAACGCGCTGAATGATTACATTTTTATTTTTAAAATCTTTATCTAAGATATTAAGTGTAAAATATAAGCTTTCTATCCAACCGCCTGTAATTACCATTCCGCTCACCGCGTTTCTATCATTGTTTTTCAAATAACTATCGGTAGCGCGGTATCCAGAGGTAAAAATAGCTAATAACGAATCGTTGTTACCCATGTTTTTTTCGAAACGTTTCATTAAATTGGCATCAAAAGCTCCAGAAACGTTAATATCATCGGCCAATCTTTTGGAAGCATTTAAATAACCAAGTGCATCTTGGGTTTGGCCATAAATAATTACATAACCCAAATCGGCACCATAAACACCAAGGTTCAATGCTTTTTTATATTCGGTAGAATAAGAAGGTAAATGACTTGTTAAATTTAAGATGTCTTTGGAATAATTAGCACCACTGCTTTTAAGTAAAATGCTGGTTTGAAGAGGGGATGGAATACTAAAAAGTTCTCCATTTACGCTTACTAAATTGTCTTTTGCGGCATCAACTGGCTCTTCTTCTGTTTCTTCAACTTTTTTTGGATCGCCACAACTGGTAATAACAGCTGTTGCAGAAAAGAGAACAAAACCAACTAAAGCAAGCTTCAGGTATTTTTTATGATTCATAAGGCTATTGTTTATAATCAGTGCAAGTAATAAAAAATTAATGACATCACAAAAAAAAGTAAATAATTTAAATGAACACTTTTTATTGAATAACTGAATTTTAGGCGTGTAAAAAACATTTTCTTTTTAAATATTGGCTCAACAGTTTTAAAAATGCGGAGAACAATGGCTATTTACTCCGCATTTTTTGCGAATATAAATTAGCTAATGCGGAGAATAAATACTATTTTTGACGCAATATTTGCGGAGAATAGAAATATGTATTTATACAATCGCCCCAATTGGCCAATTTTTGAATGGAATAGTGAGCATCTTATGCCATTAATTTCTTATGTAAGAAATAAGCAGGGAAAGCTCATTGGTAAAATGGGGGCACTTGGTTTTGAACTTCGCAATGAAGCCAATCTTGAGGTATTAACCTTAGATGTTATTAAATCGTCAGCCATTGAAGGTGAAAAGCTTAATAAAGAACAGGTAAGATCTTCAGTAGCGAGGCGTTTAGGCTTGGATATTCCTGGACAAGTTCATTCAGAAAGAAATGTTGATGGCATAGTTGATTTGATGATTGATGCTACAAAAAATTTCGATAAGGAATTGAATAAGGAAAGGCTATTTTCGTGGCATGCAGCGCTTTTTCCCACAGGACAAAGTGGAATGTATAAAATTGTGATAGGAAATTGGCGTAACGATTCAAAAGACCCCATGCAGGTTGTTTCAGGCGCTATTGGAAATGAAAAAGTACACTTTCAGGCACCTGCAGCAGATCAAATTGAAAATGAAATTCGGATTTTTTTGGATTGGTTTAATTTAGAAAATAAAACTGATTTAGTGCTGAAGGCGGCTATTGCTCATCTGTGGTTTGTTACTATACACCCATTTGAAGATGGAAACGGTAGAATTTCAAGGGCCATCAGTGATATGTTATTGGCTCGTTCTGACGAACAATCCTATCGATTTTATAGCATGTCAGCACAAATCAATAAGGAACGAAATGCTTATTATCATATCTTAGAAAAAACACAGCAAGGCAATTTAGACATTACGAACTGGCTCGAATGGTTTTTAAAAACATTGTTAAATGCCATTGAGCATTCTGAAAAGTTGCTTGAAAAAATTATTTATAAACACACTTTCTGGGTTAAACATGCCAAAGCTATAATTAATGACAGACAAAGAAACATGATCAATTTGCTGTTGGAAGATTTTGAAGGTGTTTTAACCACCACAAAATGGGCTAAAATCGGGAAATGTTCTCAGGATACAGCTTTGCGCGATATTCAAAATTTGATGGAACAAGAAATTATGATTAAAAAAGAGCAAGGAGGTAGGAGTACGCAGTATGAATTGAAATTGGTAGAATCATTGATTTAAATCGCTCCCGCCTACCGATGGCTCGGTATGTGCAATTAATTAAGTTAAACTCAAATAATATTCACCTCTCTTTCCAATTCAATCCCAAAAATTTCTTTTACTTTTTCGATCACCAGACTCGATAAATCAAAAATTTGATGACCGCTGGCTTTGCCGTAATTTACAAGCACAAGCGCTTGCATTTGATGCACACCTGCATCTTCTTTTCTAAATCCTTTTAAATCACATTTTTCAATTAAATAACCTGCAGCTGTTTTAATATTTTGAGCATTAATGGGATAACCCGGTAAGTCAAGATACTGCTTTTTTAAGGTTTCATAATGGGCAATGGTAATGGTTGGATTTTTGAAAAAACTGCCTGCATTGCCTAATTCTTTTGGATTGGGTAATTTGCTGCTTCTTATGTTAATTACAGCCTGACTAATGTTTTTAATGTTTGGCTCGGCATTCATTTTTGCCAATTCTTGTTCAATAGCGCCATAACTAGTGTTGAGCTGGTGTTTGGTGCTTAATTGAAAAGTAACTTCTAAAATAATGTATTTTCCTTTACCGGCTCTTTTGAAAAAGCTTTCGCGATAACCAAAAGCACATTCCTCTTTGGTAAATGTTTTTATCAATCCTGTGGCCACTTCCATGGCCTTGAGGCTCACAAAAATATCTTTAATCTCAACCCCATAAGCGCCAATATTTTGCATTGGACATGCGCCTACATAACCGGGTATTAAACTTAAATTTTCTATACCACCTAAATTGTTGGTAATAGCATACAACACTAAATCGTGCCACACTTCGCCAGCGGCAGCGCTTACATGATAGTCGTGCTCGCTTACCTGTACTTTTGAAATACCTTTTAAAAGATTGTGTAATACAATACCATCAAAGTTTTTGGTAAATAAAATATTACTTCCACCACCTAAAATTAACTGCTTGTTTTGTTGAAACGTAGCAGAGGCAAGTACTTCACTTAAAGTCTCAATTTTATTAAATTCAGCAAAATAGCGAGCATTTACATCAATACCAAAGGTATTATACGCTTTTAAGGATTGGTTTTGTATTATTGCATTCACATTCACAAAAATAATGTACGTGTATTACTTTTAATATATTTTAAAAAGATGTTATTAAGTAAACAATGTTGAGAAGTGTGAATAATAATTGAATTAAAATTGCGTTTGTAAGATTATTGAAAGATTTGAAAAAAATAGTTGTATTAAGTGTTACCAATGATTTAGCCACCGATCAACGGGTGCAAAAAGTGGCGCAGACATTGCTCAACAAGGGTTTTGAGGTAATATTGGTTGGTCGTTTATTAAAAGGAAGCCTGCCAGTGCCACAATTTAAACACCACCGCATGAAATTATTTTTTACCAAAGGTGTTGCCTTTTATACAGCGTATCATTTCCGTTTGTTTTTGTTTTTACTTTTTAAAAAAGCCGATGTTTTGGTAGCCAATGATTTGGATACCTTGTTGCCCAATTATTTGGTAAGTAAAATTAAAGGCTTGCCTTTAGTGTATGATTCGCATGAGTATTACACCGAAGTACCCGAATTGCAGGGCAATCCTATCAAGAAAAAAATATGGTTAGGCCTAGAGCAATTTATTTTTCCAAAATTAAAAAAGGTGTTTACGGTAAATGCATCTATTGCTCAAATTTATGAGGAAAAGTACAAGGTAAAACTAAACGTGTTGCGCAATGTACCCCGCAAAAGCCATTTGCAATTTGATTCAAAAGCAACGCTGAGAAAGCAATTGAATTTACCGCTGGATAAAAAAATAATCATTATGCAAGGGGCTGGAATCAACGTAAGTAGGGGAGGAGAGGAAGCGGTTGAGGCTATGCAGTTTGTTGAAAATACCTTGTTGTATATTATTGGTGCTGGCGATGCTTTTGCAATTTTAAAACAAATGGTGACTGATTTAAAATTGCAGGAGAAAGTTATTTTTATAGCCAAATTGCCTTATTGCGATTTGCTTAATTATACTGCTTGCGCTGATGCGGGCCTTACTTTAGATAAAGATAATAATTTAAATTATCGCTACAGTTTACCTAATAAATTGTTCGATTATTTTATGTGTGGCTTGCCTGTAATAGCTTCAAAATTAGTGGAAATTGAAAAGATTCATCAGCAATTTCCTTTTGGTATTTTAGTGCCTGAGGTAACTGCAAAGTCTGTAGCTGCAGCTATTCAACGCATAAATGTTGATGGGGCAGACTATAAAAATTGGTTGGTGAATATTAAAGTGGCGAGTGAGGTATTGTGTTGGGAGAATGAGGAGAAAGTAATTGAGGAGGTTTATGGGGATTTACTAAAATGATTGCACTACAGATTTCAGAATATAATTTTTGAATCAAGAGTCAATTTATTTTCGGGGTAACCACTTTAAAATTATACTTTTCCCTAATGAGTTCCATTTCCTGTTTCAAAATATCTGGGTGTTTCCAATATTTTTCACTTAATTTTTCTCTTATTTCTCGCATCATATCTACTGCATCAAATTTTTTAGTCGTTTCCATTTTCTTTTGGTTTTAAAATTTCTCTTGGTGTTCTAATTTCAATCATCCTATATCCTTGTCTGAAGTTTATAGAATTATAAAGTCTTATCCTGTCAAGATTAACAATATGCTTAAAGTTCCAGCTAGCTAATACATCGGCATTGTTTATTGTTGCTAATGCAATATGTAAAGCATCATTGTAACTTTTATTGGTTAATGCCCCTTCACTTATGTATTTTTCTGCAAGCGTAATAGCTTCATCAACTATACTAATTTCCATTCTGTATGCATTAGGAATCTCTTTAACTTTATCCCTAATTTCTTGCCGTGCAAATTCAAGTTCTTGCAGCGTTAAATCCGAAAGCATAATGACTTCAGCCCCAACAATAAATTCTTGAAACAAAAGGTTACTCCATTCACTGAATTCCAAATCAAAGCAACCACCAATTACTGAAGTATCTGTATATATTTTCATTCGTTCAAAGATAATTAGAATTTTGATATTTACTTAAATTTTAGTGGCAAAAATATCTAAAGTTAAATCCATACCTTCTTCTACTACGCTATTGGTAAAAGGGCTTTTGCTTGGGTTGCCGCCAATAAAATAACGGAATCCTTCTTTTTCTAAAATAGATAATAGATGAGACAATTTTTGAGGTTCATGAATGGCACTATGATATTCAATAAACAAGTGCTTTACACGATGCAATTCGCCTGCAATGTCCTGTAAAACTGCTAATTCGGCACCTTCAATATCTAATTTTAAAAAGTCAATATGTTTGAAATCGTTCATGAAAGTTTTTAAGCGCACACATTCCACTTTTATGCTACTTTCATCTTGAATTAACTTACCCGATTGTGCGTTGTTTGCATTAAAAAACATGTCTTGGTTATCAATCCAAATGGCTTTGTTATTAATATGTACATGATTTAATTTGTTAGTTAAAACATTGTGATTTAACACTTCGAAAATACTTTTGTCAGGCTCAAAAGCATATACTTTGGCCTCTTTAAAAAGCCATTTAAAATATAATACTGAGGTACCCATATTTGCGCCACAATCAATAATTATTGGGGTTTTAGAATCGCAATTAAATTGATAAATTTGATCAACAAAAATACTTTCGAACTGATTTAAAAAAGTAGCACCATGATGCACGTGCCAATTGTAACCCATGGCTTTTATAGCAATTGGATATTTTATATGCTCATTCTTAAAAAAATCAAATAAACGCAACCATTCCTTATAGGCTTTTTCATTAAATACCCTGCTAAAAGGCTTTAAACTTTGGCGGAACAATTTGTTGAGCATACTATACTTTTTTAAATTTTAAACGGATTGAATTACCTACTACAATTACATCGCTAAAAGCCATGCTTAGTGCGCCAATCATTGGACTCAAAAAACCAGCGGCAGCAATTGGAATAGCAATAATGTTATATAAAAACGCCCAGAATAAATTTTGTTTAATGGTTAGCATGGTTGCATTACTCAATTTAATTACTTCATATACATCCATCATTTGTTGAGGTTTAATGAGTACAATTTGTGCTGCATTGATAGCCGCTTCTGAAGCACTGCTTAAGGAAATTCCAACATGTGCAGCACTTAAAGCAGGAGCATCATTAATGCCATCGCCCACCATTACTGTGGTTTGTTGCTTAGTGTAATTACTTAAAATTTCTAATTTTTGAGCAGGTAATTGTTCACTGTAAACTTTTTGTATGCCCAAAGTAGCTGCAACGGATTCACATTTTTCTTTTTTATCGCCACTCAATAGTATCACTTCAAAATTGAGTTCTTTTAATTTTTTAATAAGCAATTTTGCATCTTCCTTTATTTCATCAGCAATCATGAAAGCTGCATTTAGCTTTCCATTCAAACTTAAATAAATATCATAATTAGTTTCATCTGTTACAATTTTATTCTCCTTTAATAGTGCCTTAGAGCCTAATAAATACTTGTTGCCAAACTCATCATTTGCTTCTAAACCCAAACCTTTATGTTCAATTATTTGTGTTAGTTTTTTTTGTGTTGTTTCTTTTTTTAGATTGGCGCACAGGGCTTTAGCGATAGGATGGCTGCTGTGCGATTCCATGCTGAACACAATGTTATTAACTTCTTGGGCATCTATATCACCAAATAATTTTAGATCTTCTATTACAAAATTACCTTTAGTAAGCGTACCTGTTTTATCAAAAAAAATAACTTTTGCTTTTGATAATGTTTCCATTGTTGTAGCTCCTTTAATTAACATACCATTTTTACTGGCTCTTCCCAATCCGGCCATTACCGCAGTTGGTGTAGCTAATCCCATGGCGCAAGGACAAGAAATTACCAATACAGCAATGGCATTGATTAAACTAGTTGCAAAACTTTTTTCAATGGCAAAATAAGTAATCAAAAATGTAATGATGGAAATTAGTATTACCGAAGGCACAAAAATGCTACTTACTTTATCACCCAACTTTTGTATTTCGGGTTTATTTCTTTGAGCTTCTTTAACAAGGGCAATAATATGTGCTAATGCGCTATCTTGATTACTTTTTGTGACACGCATTTTAAAAGTGCCTTGTTCCAATAAAGTACCTGCCAATACTATTCCTTTAATGACACGCTCTACGGGCAAGTTTTCGCCTGTAATCATACTTTCATTTACGGTGCCTTGTCCCCAAATAATTTCACCATCTGCAGGTATTTTATCACCTGTATTTACTAATAAAATATCGCCTGGTTTTATTTCTTTGAAATTGATACTTTCTGTTTTTTCTTCTCCTAAAAATAAAAATACTTTTTTTGCTGTTTGAGGTTGAAGCTGCGCCAGATCTTTTATGGCAGTAGTGGTTTGTTGAACGGTACGTTGCTCAATTAAATTACCCAAAAGCACAAGCGTTATGATAGTACTTGTAGTTTCAAAAAATAACATTTGATGACTATGCGGCATCAATAACATGCCCATTAAACTGTAAACAAAAGCAGCACTGGAACCCAATAATATAAGTACATCCATGTTTGGTGTGGCATTGCGTGTTGAGGCAATGCTGCTTTTTCCAAAACTAATCCATCCAATAATGAATACAGGTAAACACAAAAATAGTTGAACCCAATGATTGCCTAAAAGGCTATTCGGGAAAATCATGTGAAGCAAGAGCACTGCGCTGAACGGGAGTGTTAGGTAAAATCTTCCAGCAGTGGTTTTATACCATGCTTGTTGGCTATTGTTTTTATCAACTAAAACTTTGTAGCCTAAACTTTCAATATCAGTAACAATACTTGAAAGTGATAAATTAGAATCGTTAATAAAAACAGCTTCAGCATTAGGAAAACTTACACTAACATTTTTTAAACCTCTTTCGTTTAATTTCTTTTCGATGCTAAGGGCGCAACTAGAGCAATCCATGCCTTCAATATCGAGTATCGTTTTTTCAATGTTATTCACTTTACAAACTTATGGTTTAAATTGCAAATGGATTCAAAAATATTTATTTTAATATGATTGTAAAACCTCTGCGAGTTTGGGTTTAAGCTCTTTATGCCAAAACTTCAAAAAGTTTTAGAAAATTAA
>Ga0247832_1007933_pt1 | contig 10805 bp, 10 predicted proteins | sample LaCruzMarch2015__10_FD_192407 | JGI IMG/M metagenome (GOLD analysis project Ga0247832, IMG submission 192407) | Freshwater microbial communities from meromictic Lake La Cruz, Castile-La Mancha, Spain - LaCruzMarch2015_4m | ecosystem: Environmental > Aquatic > Freshwater > Lake | place: Spain...
ATTCTAGTTACCTGTGTTTTATTGTTTCTATTGAAAAAATAAAAAGCAATGCTTGCTAAAGAAACAAATATAGCAACTAGGACTAAAATATTTTTATTGCGTACTTTCATTTTTTTCTAAAAAGTAAAATGATAGGATTATCTGTATCTTTTAACTCTTTAAGATAAATATAAAGTTCGGGATAATCAGATTCTAAATCAGCGAAAAAATTAGGATTTTCTTTCAAATAGCCTAAAGTTTGGGGACTTATATATGTTAAAAACTGATTTTCATCTCCACCAACATTTATGGGGGCAGAAATGATATGGTAAATATCATTTTTAGTGAAATTTTTATTTGTAATAATCTCTTTAGAATTATCATAATATATGCCAATATTTGACCTTCTATCATGGCTAAATGTAAACATCAGACAATCCTTAGTTTTGGCAGAAACTTTTTGAAAATAGGAATAATCTAATAAGTGTTTTGATATAGAGGAAAAGGTTTGAGTTAATTCTAAGGGTACATTATATTTACCCAAATCAATTTTATATTTTAAAGAAAGTTTTCCATTTAAAAACTGATAAATATTGCCATCAAAAGCGTCATTATAGAAGATATTTTTATTACTTTTTATCAAAGAACCAGAACTTGAAACTGCAAAGTCTCTTTTATAGGGAAAATATCGATAAACAATATCGAAATCAGCATCAGTAAGGATTAAATTATTTGATTTATTAGATTCACTTGAGTTATAGTTAACAAAAAAAAGCAAACTATCTTGGCTAATTGAAGTAAAATAATGAGAGAAGAATGGGACTTTTTTTTCTTGAACTAAAGTACCGTTTAATCTAAAATTACTTAATTTCATGTCGTCGTTTGAGTAAATAAACAATGAATTATCAATTTTATTGTAATCCATGTCAAAAACCTTAGTAAACTCACCAGGTCCTTGCCCCATTTTAATAATATCATTAATGAATCTTCCTGTTGTGTCGAATAGTTTAGCAGAAGTATATTTTTTATCAAGAATTATAATTTTGTCTTCTAACAGAATGAGTTTAGTTAGTGACGCAATGAATGATTTTTCATCACTTTGAAGTTTGATGGTTTTTGTGATGTTAAACAAATCTTTAAATTTCTTTGTAGGTGAGGCGTTTTCAACACTTGCAGCTAAGTTAATTATAACAAGATTTTTATTTTCAATGTTACTATCTTCCAAAGCTTGGCAAGACAAAAAAATAAAAAGTGTAAGTGATAATAACAAGTTTTTTTTCATTTTCCAATTAGGTCAAAAGCTTAATACAGAATATTTTAATTATAATATTTATAATGCGAAAAAAATAGTCAAAAGATTTAATGCTCTCGACTATTTTTTATCGCTGGATGAATTGCTTAAAATTATGTAATTATTTATAGTTCACCTGTTCCTTTTGGACAGCCATTCTCGACGCATGCTGAATTACCAGAAGTACATTCACTTCCTATAGATACTTCTTGTCCTTGTGAATTTTTACAAGATAATTCAACAATTTTTTTTGTATTTTCTGATGCATAGACATTAAAAGCATAAACTATTGCTAAAATTCCGATTAATATTTTTGTAAATTTTTTCATTTTAAGAATTTGTTACGTGCTATTTAATTTTATTATTATAACTGACAAGTTCCTTTGGGGCACCCGTTTTCAATACAAGCCCTATCACCACTCACACACTCACACCCATACGCAACAGTTACTCCTTGTGAATTACAACACTGTGTTTGTGAAAGTAAGTGGGTACCGACACTTGCATAGCTTTTAGTAGTAGAATAAAACAAAATCCCAAATGTTAATGCTACCATACTTGCATATAATGTACTTTTTTTCATGATTACTTTAATTTAAAAAGTTATTTTGAAGAATACCAAGTCCTTCTTGGCAAGCCAAAATTGAGAAGAAGCCTTCTCAAAAACAATAGGAATAATTCCTATTATTGAGCCAAAAGATCAAAAATAGGAATTGTTCCTATGCAATTCTTACCCCCCCCCCATTTTGCAACACTGTTACATTTAAGATGGCATAATATAGCAACTCAATCGTGTTGCTAAGGTTTAACTTTTGGCAAATATTGGTCTTATGGTTTTTTACGGTGTGCGGGCTTATGCACAGTTTGTAGGCAATATCATGGCTTTTGTGGCTCTCGGCAATGAGTGAGATAATTTTACGCTCTTGCGAGCTAAGTGCGGTGGTTGGTGTTTGTTGCATTCATCACATAGTATTTAGTGTCGCTACATGGTAGCAACGCTTGTGTTTTTCTAAACTTGTGATTAGGTACTTTATTAATCCTACAAACGTGCAAAAGTTTATTTTAACTTGCAAGTTTAAATAGTTTTATTTTAGCTTGTGGCTCATTTTCTTGCGTTTTTGCAAGTATTTGGTCAATTCAAGCATACTTTTCAATAATTGCTTGTATTTCTTCAATGTTCAATTTGCTTAGTTTTGCCAATTGTGCGGGCGAAAATCCTTCTTTGTGTCCATCAATAATTAGTTCTATATTTCTTTGTTCAATTCCTTGTTCAATTCCTTGTTCAATTCCTTGTTCAATTCCTTGTTCAATTCCTTCCATTTTTCCTTCCATTTTTCCTTCCATTTTTCCTTCCATTTTTCCTTCGTCAAAACCCATTTTTTTTATCACAGCAAGGGTCTCTCTTCTTGCCTCTTCGTTTTTTGCTTCATATAATTCTTCGGGGTCAATCATATCCATTTCAGCCAATTCCATAGCTTTTCTTATAGCGGGCTTGTTAGTATTTACTTGTGGATTTTCAGGGTTTTTAATAGATTCTTGTATCAAATCGAGCCAGTCAGAAATTTCTGGAGGGGTTTCTTCACTCTGAAAGTTAGGGTTGAGAAAAACTAATTTATGCTTGTACATTTCTCTTACCTGTCCATTAAGTGTTTGAGGATTGAGCGTAGTAAGCAGCACATCATCTAAGATAGGTTGCCCCGATATGTCAGAAATTTTGTAAGGAGCAGTTATGACTACAATTACATAAACTTCTTTGGCAAATTGATAATTTTTACTACTACTCTGTTGGTCAATGAGGTTTGAAATAAAATAATGAATGAATCTATCATAGCTATAATCATAATCTACTTTTTGAATTTCGATAATGACACGGTGGTCTATACTTTCGGCGAAAATATCCATTTTAAACTTTATAGGAGAGGTTTTACGAACCAATACCTTTTCCGTTTCGATTTTATCAACATGAACCTCAAAACCCAAAATATCTTTCACAAAAGCTTCAAAAACCTCTATATTAGTAAAAACTTTCTTGAAATATACCTCATTATCTAAGTTACCGATTCTCATTTTTATTACTTTTATTTAACAAATTTACCAAACAAAACTCGAATATCAAATCAATAGGAAAACTTCCTATTTTTAATATTGGCTATTGCTCTTACATTTGCAAAACATCTTCCTATAGAGGTGAGGTTTCCCCATGATTCAACGCCGTAGCTATCAAATAATTCTTGTTTTTACGATGCTATCGCTTGTCGGTATTGCTTTGCTGCCGCAGCTATCAATTCAGCTCAATCCGAGCAAGTCTTCGGGAAGCATTCTGGTTAGCTATGGCTTGCCTTACGCCTCGCCAGAGGTGCTTGAGCAGCAAATTACCGCCAAAATTGAAGGAACTTTGAGTACCCTTCAAGGCATCAAAAAGATAAGTTCCAACTCACAATATAATGTTGGCTACGTTACGCTCGAACTCGAAAAACACACAAATATTGACCAACTAAGATTTGAGGTTGCAATGCTTATTAGGCAGCTTTATCCCAAACTACCGAAGGAAGCAAGCTATCCTACAATTCAACTTAATTCGCCCGAAGAAAGTAATAAACAGGAGTCATTTATGGTAATGCAACTAAGTGGAAATGGGCAAGCCGAAGGACTCAGCCGCTACATAGAGGAGCAATTAAAGCCAAAATTAGCAAGTATCAAGGGCATTTATGAGGTTAATGTTTATGGTAGCAATCGCCTAGAATGGGTGGTTTCTTACGAAAAAAAAATGCTTGATGCACTAAATTTTCAAGAAACCGATATTATTAATGCCATCAATAAACATTTTAAACAAGAAAGTATCGGCATCAGTAAATCTGCTAACGGTCAGTCTATAAATGTAATCTTAAAAAACCAAAGCGGTAGAGAAAACCAATGGAAAATACCTATCAAAAGTCAAGCAAATCGCATCGTTTATTTGACTGATATTGCTAAGGTTTATCAACAAGAAAGACCCATCACGCAGTTTTATCGCATCAATGGTAAAAATGCCCTCAATCTCATCATCGTTGCCGAAAAAGGAACAAATCAGATTCGTTTGAGCCAAGAAATTAGAGAGAATTTGGTCGAAATCCGAAAACTTTTGCCAAACTCATATCAATTAAATATTGAGCAAGACTCGAGCGAATATATTATCGAAAATCTTCAAAAAACAAGCATTCAGGCAGGTTTGGCTATACTTATTCTATTAGTTTTTGTTTGGCTGACTATTCGTAAATGGTGGTATCTTGGCTTGATTTCGATAAGTTTACTTGTCAATTTGGCATTATCGTTTATATTTTTTTATATTTTCAGAGTCGAAATCCATCTTTATTCATTAGCTGCCCTTACGACTTCGCTCGGCATCATCATTGATAATACAATTGTGATGATTGACCATTACCAACGCCACAGAAACCTCAAAGTTTTTATGGCTTTACTTGGGGCAACGCTCACAACAATTGCTGGGTTGGTAGTGATATTTTTCTTACCCGAAGTAAACCGTCTCGAACTCACCGATTTTTCTCTGGTGATGCTTATCACGCTTTTGGTTTCGTTGCCTGTTGCTTTGTTTTTTGTGCCGTCGGTAATGGAAAAACTAAAAAACGTGCTTATTCCTGAAAAAATAAAAGCAACAAAAACACTTCGCTTGAAAGTAAAAATAAGTCGTTATTATTCAAAATTCATTGTTTTTCTTAAAATATTTCCAAAAACGGCTTATCTATTAGCCATTTTGTCTTTCGGAACACCTATTTTTTTGCTTCCAGATAAAATTGATGAAACATATTTTGGAGCAATTTTTTATAATTCAACAACGTCAAATGAATGGTATCAAGAAAACCTACGACCTATTTTTTATAAATACTTGGGCGGGACTTTGCGGCTTTTTACGCAATATGTATATGAATCCTCTTACTATCAAAACCCAGAACGTACAGTTTTGTATGTTTATGTAGGCCTGCCAAATAATAGTACGATTGAGCAAATGAATGATATTTTTAGGCAGATGGAAAGTAAAGCAAATCAATTTCAAGAAGTTGATAAATGTATCACCAATATTTATGATGCCCAAAATGGCATGATGAGCATTTATTTTACACCCGATGCCGAAGAAAGCGGTTTTGCCTATCGCATGAAAAGCACCATGATTCAGCTTTCAACAGAAATGAGTGGCATAGATTGGGATATTTATGGCATTGGGCAAGGGTTTAGTCAAAGTGTAAATGATGCTGAAACACCAACTTTTTATGTAAAAGTGGTAGGTTATAATTATAATGAGCTGGAAAGACAAGCCAAGAGGTTGAAGGTAATATTAGAAAAACACCCAAGAATTCAAGAAGTAAATATCAATAAAAGCATGAATTGGGCAAACCGAAAAAGCCTTGAAGAATATACTCTCACGACCGATGATAAAAAGTTTGCTATCAAGCAAATAGCTAAAAATCAACTTTCAAGAAATCTTTCACAATTAAGCACACAGCCTCAGCCAGATTTATATATTTTTGTTAATAACGAGTATTTCACGCTGAAAGTCATTCCTGCCGAAAGCAGAAAAAGAGATATTTGGCAATTAGAAAATCAATTATTAAAGCAAGATTCTACTTTTGTAAGAATGAAAGATTTTACTAAAATAACGAAAGTAAAAGTGATGCCCGAAATTATCAAAGAAAACCAACAATACCTTAGAATGGTGAGTTTTACTTATTACGGAAGTAGTGTTTTTGGAGATAAATTTTTAGAAAAAACACTTTCAGAACTCAACCCAGCAATGCCAATCGGATACAAGGCAGAAAAACAAAATTATAGTTGGTTAAGTGAAAATAAAGAAACTAAATTTTGGTTGATTGGTTTGGTAATTTTACTTATATACCTCATTTGTGCCATTATTTTTGAGTCTCTTTTGCAGCCTTTGGCACTTATCTTGATTATCCCTTTGTCATTTACAGGCGTATTCCTGACATTTTATTTGTTCGATTTTAATTTTGACCAAGGGGGCTATGCTTCTTTTATTTTATTGAGTGGTAATGTCGTTTGTGCAGCCATTTTTATTATCACAGAATATAATATTTTAAGGAAAAAGAACCTTTATGCTTCCGATATTAGTTTGTACACAAAAGCATTTAACCACAAAGTTATTCCGATTTTATCAACTGTTCTCTCAACAATTGTAGGCCTTATTCCATTTTTAATTTATGGAGAAAAAGAACCATTTTGGTTTGCCTTTGGTGTAGGTACAATTGGTGGTTTATTGATGTCATTGCTTGTGATTTCTATTTATCTGCCTTTATTTCTGAAATTTCAAAAACACACAAACCTCCAGATAAAATATTAAAACACCTGTAGATTGAAGCACTTAAAAGTTATTTTTTGAATCAAACTTAGCTCGAAAAATACATTTGAGTTAATTTTCATTATGGAATGGAAGAAAAAATTTGAAGAAGTTCCCTATTTTCAACTAGAGCACTTCTTTTAGAAGATTCTTTTAAGTGATATTTTGATGCTGAGTTTGTGGGATACTATTTGTAGTGCAGAAAATGACAAGGAAATGGAGAATTATAGTGACCAAAAGCAAGAGTTTCTTAGTAATTTTTTAGAATTAGCCAACGAAATACTTTCACAACACACAATTAACAGAGTTTTTCGCTTTTTTTGATAAAGCGGCATTTGCAAGCTGTTCATACAAATATTCAATCTATCTCAATTTTTTGAAGAAAATCACACCAGTATAAATGGAAAAGTTTGTCTAGCATCTTATAAAAGGGACAAAAAGTTAGATAGTGTTTGTATTATTACCGACTGGGCTTATGATCTACAGCTATATTTGGGACTGCTATAAACTGAGACTAAGAGTAATGAAAAAAATAGCAATTCCGACTTTAATTGAAGACCTTGTTTTAAATAATAGCGTTGTGAGAATAGATTCCATTGCCAATTGAACCCTGCCATTGTAGCAGTGCAAATTTTAAACAGAGGCGGAGATTATATACTTTCTTAAAAAAATTAGAAGGACAACTTTGAACAAGTAGCTGATTATTATGACATAAAATTATGCTCATTTAGAAATGGATAAAAGCGTAGATTTTGGAAGTGGTCGAATCGAAAAAAAGTGTTGTGTGCGTCACAATCCGCAATTATTAGAAAACGTAATCACGAATAGGAACAGCCTGTTTAAAATCATTGGAAGAGCGAATATTATTGAATTGATGGTCACTACCCAAAACCTTTTGAGCAGCTTGAATAACAACTTTTTTCGCCATTCAGCTTGTACTTCTGCCAAGCATGCTACCCACTTTTTTTTCTGTGCAACCTATTTTAGCTAATGACAAACGAATTCCCATTTCCTATGATTTATATTTCATTTCTTTGTTTTTGTAAATTGCTTCTGGGTAAAGATATTTTTTTTGTTTCACTATTTATTCAATGTTTTGGCGAGTCAAAAAGTTATAATATTACGATAACAAGTATTTTTTGAACAATATTGACAAAAATAATTTTAGAGAAAAATACCTAAATTTACCAATTTATCTGCTCAAAACACAAGATTTTCATTGAAAAAGCGATATATTACCTATGAACGCAATCTATTTGCGGTTATACTTTTCTCTTTTTTAATACTTTTTCAACTTTTTAGAAATATTTTGTAAATAATAGTTGTAAATTTGCGTACAATATAAAAAAAATTAACCCAATTACGCTCAAAATGGCTGGACTGTTTAACTTCCTCACGAGTGACATCGCGATTGACTTGGGTACGGCAAATACCCTCATAATCTACAAAGACGAAATCGTTGTAGACGAACCATCTATTATTGCATTAGACAAAATTAGTGGAAAAGTGTTGGCGATAGGTCACAAAGCAATGCAAATGCACGAAAAAACCAATGAAAATATAAAGACTATCCGACCTCTCAAAGATGGTGTAATTGCCGACTTTACTGCTGCTGAATTAATGATTCGTGGTATGATTAAGATGATTGAGACAAGTCGTAGTTGGTTTTTTTCGCCTTCTCACCGTATGGTAATCTGTATTCCATCAGGTATTACTGAAGTTGAGAAACGTGCCGTTAAAGATTCAGCCGAACACGCAGGTGCGAAAGAAGTTTACATGGTACACGAACCAATTGCTGCAGCTATCGGTATCGGTATCGATATTGAGCAACCAAACGGCTCGATGATTGCTGACATCGGTGGTGGTACTACTGAGATTGCGGTTATTGCCCTTTCGGGAATTGTATGCGAGGCTTCGGTACGTATCGCAGGTGATTTGTTTACAAGAGATATTGTTGATTATATGCGTCGTGAACACAACTTGCTTATTGGCGAACGTTCGGCCGAGTTTATCAAGATTCAAGTAGGTGCGGCTTTACCAGATTTAGATAATCCACCTGCTGATATCGAAATTCGTGGTCGTGACTTAATGACTGGTATTCCGAAAGAAATCAAGATAACTTATAGCGAGATTGCTTACGCCCTTGATAAATCAATTTCTAAAATTGAAGAAGCCATCATGCGTGCATTAGAGATGTCGCCACCAGAACTTTCAGCGGACATTTACGAAAACGGCATTTATTTGACCGGTGGTGGAGCATTACTTCATGGCTTAGACAAACGTTTGGCTATTAAAACAAAACTTCCGATTCACGTAGCTGACGATCCACTTCGTGCGGTTGTGCGTGGAACAGGTGAGATTTTGAAAAATATCGAAAAATATAGAGCAGTTATAATCCAATAAATTTTTGAGTTCTGAGTACTGAATTCTGAGTTTATCAGAAAATAAGATCAAAAAGTTAGTTTGAAAGTTCAGACTAATTTTTTGAGCTTATTCTTATTGAATATTTTCTGTTAAAAACTCTAAATAAATAACTCAGAATTCTGAACCGAGCGTCGGTCGCTCAGAACTCTTATAATATGTCGCAACTCTTCCGACTTATATTTCGCATACGAAATTTTCTTTTGTTTGCTTTTCTCGAATTGGTCAGCTTTTGGTTGCTTGTCAAGAACAATCATTATTGGGATGTTTCGTTTTTTAATACTTCTAATTACTACGCAGCAAAGACCCTCGAAAGTTCGAATTATGTTAATAATTATATGAATCTTGGTAATGTAAACGACCAATTGATTGCCGAAAACGCTCAACTCAAAAAAGCAGTTTCCTCCATGGAATCGTTTAAACCAAGAAACGGAGATTATTATAATGTAGATTCGGCTTTTGCTCTACGCTTCGAGTTTAAGGTGGCTAAGGTTGTCAATAACACCGTTGGTTTATCGAAAAACTATTTGACGATTGATAAAGGTTCACTGGATGGAATCGAGCCTGGAATGGGTGTAATTTGTCCGCAGGGAGTTGTCGGAACGGTGATGCAATGCTCTGAACATTTTTCTCGTGTTTATTCGATTCTACACTCAGAGTCGAAGGTTTCATCAGAAATCAAAAACTTGACTCTTCGCACTAAAAACGATAAAGCCTTAGGTATTTCCGAATGGGGAGGGATGAATCCGAAAATAATTAACTTGAATACGATTGACCGCTTCAAGCCAATAAAACAAGGCGACTCGGTGGTTACTTCGGAGCAAAACGTAATTTACCCTTCGGGAACAATGATTGGTAGAATTCGTAAGCTAAGTGCCAAAGAAGACCAAGCATTTTTTGAGATTGAAGTAGAGTTAGCAACTGACTTCCGCAATTTATCTTATGTTTACATTGTAAATAATAAGCTGAAAAAAGAACAAGATTTATTAGAGCAATCAACCACCGAAGAAAAGAAATGAATTCTCAAACGGTCACAAAATTAGTCATTACATTCCTCATTTATTTAGTATTACAAATTGTGGTTCTCCGCAATTTTGTATTCTTCGATGTGGCGTTTTGCTTTGTTTACATTGCGTGTATTTTACTCATACCTGACGAAGTTGACCCAATCTGGGTGATCTTTATAAGTTTTCTGATAGGTCTGTTGGTTGATATTTTCTACAATACAGCAGGTGTTCACGCCTCAGCCAGTGTAATGATTGGGTATTTAAGAGCTTACATCATCAAGTTTCTATTCCCTACAAAGGGCGTTGAAAATGACATTACGATTTCGTTAAAAGAAATGGGTAGCGAGCGTTTTGTCAGATATGTAGCTATTCTTACAATAATTCACCACTCAATGTTGTTTTTTGTAGAAGCTGGTGGTTTCCAGTTTTTCTTGATTACGGTGCTAAAAATCATTTGTAGTGTTATTTTTACTATATTTTTGATTATTACTTTACAATATGTGCGTGGAAATTAAGTTTCCATGCACAATTTTTCTACACCATTTCCTTGTAAAGCATCACCAATTATTTTTTCGACACACTTTGATAGAATTCGATTTCTGTGCTACTTAAATTATAGCCTTTTACTCCGTCTGTTTGATTCGGATTTGTGAGATATTATTAGCTACATTCAAGTCACAAATGCAACTTTTGGGTTTAAAATTATATTATTAAAAACTTGGTTAGGACTCAAAAATCCATGTCTTTTTCGGGGTCTATT
>Ga0247832_1007935_pt1 | contig 10803 bp, 6 predicted proteins | sample LaCruzMarch2015__10_FD_192407 | JGI IMG/M metagenome (GOLD analysis project Ga0247832, IMG submission 192407) | Freshwater microbial communities from meromictic Lake La Cruz, Castile-La Mancha, Spain - LaCruzMarch2015_4m | ecosystem: Environmental > Aquatic > Freshwater > Lake | place: Spain...
TGCGGGGAGCTTCCTCTAGCTAGAGAGGAATGATGATTTGGGCCTCGGGAGCATTCGGTCACTTCGCGCACCCTGTTTGGTCGCCCGCACTTCCCCATCTTCGGGCCATTCGTTGGTGCTTTGTGCCGCCTTCCGCCTCATCAGGCGGACTTTTTTGGCGTTTTGCGGCACTTCGCGCTCGGGCGCGGTGCCATGAGCTCCCGGCGCGGTGGTCGCACGGGGCTAGCGCCTGGTGCACTTAACAAGATGCTGGGCGAGGCAGCCATGCAGGCCACGACGGCGGTAGAGGTGCAAGCCTTGGGCAAGTTCCGCGCCTTCCTGCGCTCAGTTCGCGCTTGGCTGCGTGGGGTGCTGGGACCGTGGCGGGCATCGAGAAGGGCCGTCGTGACGGCAAGCTCAAGGATGGCGACGACTTCGGAAAGCTGGTGGACGCGATGCTAGGGCTTGAAGGCTCGAAGTTTGCGAAGGCCGTGGAGAGCGAGGCGGGGGCGATGCTGGGGGAGAGTCACAGCTTGACACCTGCAAGACGTCGTGAAGCTTTGACCATAAGGAAAAGCAGCAACTCCAAGACGGCATTGCCGCCAGTAGAGGTGCCATCGAACTTTCTCGCCAAAGCGGAAGCTATCCGCCTGAGCAACGCGAAACGATTCTGGCCATCGACCGCACATTTAGTGCAGAGATATCCCTTGTCGCCGGAGGGCTAAAACCACTCTTTCAGGAGCGCTGGGCATTCCAGGACTCAGAAGCCAAGGTTTTCGTTGAGCAGGTAAAAAAGGCATTCCCGCACTTGGAGGCGGAAACGTGGGGGTGGCACGTCGCAGTTTGGGACCCTGCCGCCGTGGCCGAAGTGATGGCCATTGATCCCGGCGAGCCACGTGCCAGTGCCGAGAATCTCGTGCCGCTGTCCCCCCTATGGCAGTGGGCCAGAGTATGCGCCCGTTCCGCTGCGCCTGCCGGGCAAAGGCGTGCGTCGCCCGACGACCGAGACTCGGCCCGCCGTCCACGTGCTCACTGCGGAGGACGAGCGGCGCTTGAAGCTCCCGCGCGAGCACCTGCCTGCGGGCGTCCGCCTGCCGGACTCCCTGTCCTTGCCAGAGCGGTGAATGGTGAGTGGTCGTGTGTCGCTCGGCTTCCGAGTGAATGTTCGGCTGAGCCTGTCCCACTTGAAGACCTCGCGCACCATGCAGATCAGGCCGCCGAGCGCTCAGCGCTGGTAGTGATAAATCTCCAGCGTGAGCACGCTGTGCTCGGCCCACAAAGTGGCCTGCTTCTCAAACTTTTGCGGGTCTTGCAGGATTGCCATCACCTCGGGATTCATGGCCATAAACAGATCGCGCTGGCCCACGATGTAATAGAGTTCACCCTGCACGCGGTCGACCTCTGCCATGAGGGTCTTCAACTCATCCCCGGTGCGCACATGCGTATCGCCACGCGGATCGTAGAGCGAATGGTGCCGCCACAGGTAGCAGGTATAGACCTTGGACGGCCCTGCATAGTTCCAGGGTTCATGCCTTCCCCGCGTTAGCTCGAAGGCGGCACGCATGTTCTCATAGGGCATCCTGTGCAGCAGGTGAATCTGAGGTGCCGCCGCTGCCCAGCCTGCTGCGGGCACTACCAACAGCCCCGCCGCTAGTGCTGGAGCCCGCGTTCGCCGTTGCATCCACACCATGCAGCCGTCCAAGGCGATGCCTTTGAAGAACGCGAGCGGCAGCAGCACGAAGAACGAATACCAGGGAATCCACTCGACTTGCACGCCGAACTTGAAGATGAGAGCCCCTGAGACTGCCGAGAGCAGCACCCCTATCAGCATCAGTGCAAGCACCGGCCTTTGAGTCCCAACCATCCAGACCCCACCGATCAGCAAAAGCACTTCCGCTGCCAGGACAAAGCCGGTGAGCAGGGGGCGCGTGGCCAGCATTTCCCGCATGGGGGTTTCGTGCGGATTCAGAGGGTCGTCGCGGTTCCATTCCATGCCGAAAGCGGGGCCGGACAGAGCGCTGTTCAGCCATGCTGCATCCATAGGTTTGCTGTTGTTCCTCAGCTCTTTGGTCACGAGGGGGGCCTGCGCTAGACATGGCCCGGCCAGGAAGACAAATAGCGCCCCAACCGTCAAATGAGCCACCAGCCAGCGGGTCGCGTGCGCCCCAGATTTGGCCCGCAGCAGGGCGAGGAGAAAGACCGCGTGAACCGCGAGCAGCGGAAGGATCGCCATTTTCCAAGAGTAGGCAGTGAGGAAGCTCGCTAGCCCTGCCAGCAACCATCCGCGCCAGCGCCCGTCCCGCTGCGCATAGAGCAAGGCCCAGAGGGTTAGTGTGGCAAACAGCACCATCAGCGTGTAGCCGCGCGCCTCGGTGCTGTAGCGGATGTGCCACGGGTGCAGTGCAAAAAAGAGCGCCGCCAGCAAGCCCGCACGTCCCCGCCCCAGCCAACTCAAAAACAAGGCTATCACCGCGATGGATGCCATCCCTGCTACTAGCGGCGGCATCCGTGAGAGCGACTCGCTGAAGGCATAGTCCGGTAGCCCCCGCAGCGCCCGCCAGCCATCCTGCACCATCCGGTCCACCACGCTGAATAGGTAGTGATTCCCACCTGTGCTGTCGTCCCACAGCGTTCTGCGCCAGTCCACCTTCTCAAAGCGCAGCTCATCCTGATACGTCGCGCCCTTGGCGGGTCGCCAGTTCCCGTGCGAGTAATAGCGTGCGGCCCATCCCTCGTCGCCCCAGTAGGACAGATTCATCCTGGGCAGCCGCAGCCACAGCGCCCCGGCCAGGATCAACCCCAGAGCCAGCCAGAAGCCCCAACGCAGAGGCATTCTCACCGTCACCGGTCGTGCAGGCGCGTCGGTGCGACCCCAAAGCCGAACCGTGGCGAGCAGCGCCGCACTGATCAGCGCATGGGCTACCGCGCCCCACCACAGCCCGGTTACCAGCCCGTATTTGAAGAGGCTAGCCGTCACCGGCCCCGGCAGCTTCAGTTCCCATGGAAGTTTGCCCTCACGCAAAAACAGCAGCGCCACAATCAGCGTCCCCAGATGCCACAGCCAGACGATCCGCGCACCACGCGAGCCGCCTGGGACTCGCTGCCATAGCAGGTTAACATTGTGGAAGACACCTGAATCCAAGGCTGGGGGAGTGCTGCGCATCGGAATACGGGTTTTAGCCTATCATCAATACGGTATCAATCTTGCCTTGAGCTCTTTTTTCGCTTTCAGTTCCTCCCGAAAGCGCAGTCTCCAGCCATTGCCAGACGTTTCTGCTACCACCATGAACTTACCAGTCTTTGCCTCGTCTGTCGCCGGTCTGACAAGCCTTGTCAGTTGCTCCTCCATTGTGAACGTCAAGGCCCCTCAGCCATCGGCCAAGCAAGGGATTCTGCCGCTGAAGCTCGGGCCTGGGTTCGGTCCAGGCGTCACCTGCTATGCCACCGCTTTTGTGGTGGCAAGTGGCCAGCCAGCCATCTCACAAGGAATGCGCCGCGGGCGGCCTGATGGCACTGCGAATCTCGTTTCAAATCTGACTGAGCCAACACTTCCTATTCCTGAGGCTTTGCCACAGAAACTCTAAAGCCAGCCCCCAAATGTCCCCAACAACGACTGACAAAAAGCGCTGGAACTTCCGCCTTCTCTGGCTCCCCGGCTTGCTACTCCTATCCCTTGGGATCGGGCTGCCTTACCTGCTGCGGAAGCGTGAGGTGATTCAACCCATCCTCGTGATCACCACGCCACCCGCTTTAAAGGTATCTGAAAGCGGAAGACATCTTGTCCAGAGTGATGGGAAGCCCTTCTTCTGGATGGCGGACACCGCCTGGCAGCTCATTCATGACCTGAACCCCGAGGAAGTGGAGCACTACCTCCAGGACCGAGCCGCGAAAGGCTTCAATGTCATTCAGACCGTGGCCCTGGCTGAGCGCGGCGGCGTGGAAAGCTCCAACGCCCATGGGCATGCCCCCTTTCGCGGGCGCAATGTGGCGAGGCCAGATGTGCGGCAGGAAGAGAACTACTGGACGCATGTGGACCATGTCATCCAGCGTGCCGCGCACCACGGCATCTACGTGGCGCTGACGCCGACCTGGGGATCGCACGTCACTCGCAACTCCAGCAACGGCAAAGTGAATGGCGTCTTCACCCCAGAGAAAGCCGAAGCCTACGGCCGCTTCCTGGGGGAGCGCTACGGCCAAGCCTCCAACATCGTCTGGATGCTCGGCGGTGACCGAGCTGCGTCCACGGGCGAATCAAAAACCATCTGGCGAGAGATGGCCTATGGCATCGCCAAAGGTGCAGCAGGCGGGAAGGCTGATCAGGCTGCGGTGCTGATGACCTACCACCCCAACGGTCATCGCTCGTCGTCCGATTTCTTTGATCTGGACCCCTGGGTGGACTTTCACGGTATCCAGTCAGGCCACTCTGCCGCTACCGCTACCTGGAAGCTCGTCCAGCGCGACTACCATCGCGTCCCCGCCAAGCCCGTGATCGACCTGGAAACCACGTATGATGAGATCATTTTCGGCAGCGGCACCGCCCCCGTCACCGCCGACGTCGTGCGCCGCGCGGCCTACAGCGCCGTGTTCGCTGGGGCGGCAGGGCACACCTATGGGCACAATAGCGTCTGGCAGTTCTGCAACAAGGATCGCGGCCGCGCCTACGGTGCCAAGACCCACTGGCAAGAAGCGCTCAGCGCCCCTAGCGCCATGGAAATGGGCCACCTGCGGCGGCTCATGGAATCGCATGATTTTCTGACCCAAATGCCCGATGCCAGCCTGATCGTCGCCGCCCAGCCTGACACCGCCGCGCGCACGCTGGCCCTGCGTGGGGAAGCTGCGGCTTTGGTTTACTTCCCGATGGGCCGCACGCAGGACATCCGGCTTGGCCACCCCCCTGGCAAACGAGTCGCCGCGTCCTGGTTCGATCCGCGCACCGGTCAATCGCAACCCATCGGCGAATTGGAGAACACCGGCCAGCGCACCTTTGACCCGCCCGGAGCCGAGGTCCCTGGTAACGACTGGGTGCTGGTGCTGAGTGGCTTAAACTAGGGAGCTTGGTAGAAAAGCGCAGTCCCCGCCAAACGCACACGGTGCGTTTCACACGGGCTACTTGGCGGCAGCGCCTTGCTGCTCCAGCGGCACGTCCCAGGGGTTGGGGTGCGGCTCCGGTCCTAGCTGCATCTTCCAAAGGCGCTCCGTCTTCATGAGCTGGGTTTCAAACACGGGAACAGTGCTGCCGTGATCGTGCTGGTAGTGGGCGATCAGCTTGCCGTTGCGGTCATAGCACTTCTCTTCGCCATGAAACTTCTCATTCCCGTCGAAGGTGGCCTCTACCTGTAGCTGACCTTCCGGGTAGTAGCGGCGGTAGGGACCTTCGGCGACATCCTTGGCATTCAGCCCCACCTCGAACTTCACCTGATCGCCCCCATCAGTGTAGTAAACCTTGGAGCGCTTGGCCACGCCATGCTCATAGACCCGTTCATCGCGCAGCTTTCGGCCCGGCGTCCAAGTGGTCACAAAGCCATGCTTCTTACCTTTTAGGTAGGGCGTGCGGCATTTTGCGCGGGGGGGCTCTCCGGGGTGCAACTCCACCGCCTCACCCGTGAAAGGCTGCGACTTGCCGGGGAGATAGGCGAGCCCGTCGGCACGGATTTCCACCGTCACTGCGCGGGGAATGCTAGGATCAAAAACCTCTCGCTTGCCACCGCAGGCGGCAAGTGACAGGCAAGATAGGAAGAGGGCTGCGGTGCGGGTCATCATGTGTGCCTTCCATACGGCTCAAGGGCGGCTCTGGACCCAAAAAGGCGTTTTCCGGCACTTCGCGCTCGGGCGCGGTGCCACCAGCCCCCGGCGCGGTGGCGTGCGCCGGGGGGGGGTGGCGGCAGTCCTGGGAGCGGTGGCGCTGCCCCCAGGGTGGTCGGTTGGTGCCAGATTTTGCCGCGCTGCGTCGCAGGTGGGTGGCGCCGCTCCTGGGGTTGCGGGCGCTGCCCCAGGGGCGGTGGCACCGCGCCAGCGCAGTAGGTGGCGGCGCACGCCGGGAGGATCATGCGTCCTGGGGTAGAAGGCCCCGCGCCCAGGATTGGCGCGGGCAATCTTGGGATTGGCGCGGTCATTTGCGTGGAAAAAGCCGTCGCTCCTGGGGTGGAGGTGGGAAATCCTGGCGTTAAATCCACCTGTCCTAGGCGCGGTATCGCCGCGCCCAGGGGTAGAGACGTGCAGTGCGGGGGTTGCGCCTGGGTCCCAGATAGCCTACAAGGGAATGGAAATTCCTTATCCGTGGTTTTTTAGGATTGCTCATGCGCGGGGATTTTGGCATTTAGCGCAGCGGCAATCACGCCAAAGCAACCTGACACTGAAAGGACACGCGCATGGCAGAGGACATCATCCGGTGGGACAGCGGGCTCCGTTTCGACACGGGCCTGCGCTGGGACTCGCCGCTGCCGTCCGCCCCCAGCACGCCCGCTCCGCTGGTCGCAACCAAACGCAAAGGAGACAAACCAATGGACTTCATTCCAAGCAAACGTGCTGATCAATACCTGTGGTGGAAGAACATGAGTGACAACATAGCGGTCGAAGGGCCGAAACTGGGCCTGGCCCCGGCGGATGTGACGACTGTCAAGGCGCTGGCGGATGCGCAACTGGCGGCGATGGAGGCTGTGGACGCGGCCAAGGTGGCGCTGGACGGTGCACGCGAGACGGAGCGCAGCACCACGGATTCCAGCGAGGCCAGCATCCGCGCCCGCGTGCGGAACTGGAAGACGCTGGGCACCTACGAGGGCTCTGGCAGCGAGGGGGTGCTGCGCCTGCGCGGCCCCTCCAGCGTGCTGGACCCGCTAACATTCAAGACCGTGCTAAAGGCCAGCGTGGGCTCCAGCCAAGTGCGGGTGGACTTCACCAAGGGTGGTGTGGACGCGGTGAACATCTACACCCGCCTGCGCGGCACCACGGGCTGGACCAAGCTGGCCCTGGACAGCAGCTCGCCCTACTACGACACGCGTCCCCTGACCAACGCCGCCCAGCCGGAGTCCCGCGAATATATGGGGCGTGGCGTCATTGATGATGAGGAGGTGGGCGTGGATAGCGACATTGTCAGTGTGGCTTTCGGTGGCTAAAGGCTGGGGGCGGTCCCGGCTGGCTGGTGCCCCACACGCCCAGCGCCGGGGCCGCTCCTTTTCCGATGTGGCGATGGATGAGGATCGACCTTTCTGCGCAATGCCACTCGCTTGTTTATATCCGCCAAAGCTAAGGGTTTCGTCGTGGCGGGTAGATTGGGGTATGCATCACCTTGAGCGTCGCTAGTATCCAAACATGCTCTCCCGCGTTGCCTTTTTCCAGCGACTGACCGCCCACGCTCGCCGTTGTATCAGTCATCCGAAAACGCCGTTCATCGCTACCGGCGTGGCGGCGGTGTCGGCTTTAGCGCTGCTGCTGCTGACGGTGCAAAACTTTTATGGGCTGCCGCTGACGGTGCGGGTGGCGGTGGGGCCCGTCGACAAGATCGGGGTGATCAATGAAGACACAGGTTGCTACCGGTGGCGACTGCCGGAGCGGCTGAACCGCATGTTGAACCATCCGCGGGCGCAGTTGCTGGAAGATGGGCGTCCGCTAAGCCGGGTCATGCATGTGGCGGCTGTGGAAAAGGTGCGCGGGGGGCACTTCATGGTGCGGGGCGCGGTGGTGCGGTTCGCAGCGGGGGATGCAAGTGACGTGCGCACGAATGGTCGGCGCTACGAGCTGATCCTGCCGCGCCCGGTGCGCGAGCATTGGCTGCTGGCTTGTGCGCTGCTACTGGCCTTGTCGCTACCATTAGCGCTGCCGGTGCTGAGGCCCCGGCTGTCCGTCGTGGCTGCGGGCGTGAATCGACTGCCGGTCTGGGTCGTCGCTGCGGCGGTGATGCTGGCGGTGGCGGAGGATTTGGTGGTGAACGATGAGCGCAGTAACGGAGCCTTTCTTGTGAAAGGGCTGCCGGAGAGCGATGCGCAGGGCTGGTATCGTTTCGCCACTGGGTTGGCCGAGGGCGAGCCGCAGACGGAGGGTTTTGCGCATCAGCGTCCGCTCTACGCGGTGCTGCTGGCGGCGACGATGATGGGGCTGGGCGGTGCCTCACTGCTAGGGGTGAAGGTGCTGAACGTGCTGTGCCTGGGGCTGGTGGCCGGGGCTGTTTTTGCTCTGTCCAAGGCGCTGCGGCATCCCTGGGCGGGGCTGGCGACCGTCGCCTACCTGGGCTTTGGCAGCGATCATCTGCACCAGTGGCACACCGTGCAGACGGAGAATGCGGGGCTAGCCTTTACGGCGGTAGCCACGCTGGCTCTTGCCGCAGCGCTGGTGCAGCGCTCGATCAAGCGGTGCCTGCTGGCCGGAGCGCTGGCGGGGTTGGGGAACTTGGCAGCGGGTCACGTGCTGATGGCGCTGCCGCTGGCGGCGGTGCTGATCGCGGTGCTAGGGCTGCTGGCGCGCGGGCAGCGGCGCGTCTACCTGCTCATGGTGGTGGCCTTTACCTTCGGGGCGTCGGCCATGCTGGTGCCTTGGATGGTGTTTCAGAAGCAGCGAAATGGAGTGTTCACGATCTCCATGAACAGTGCGGAGCTGCTGGCAGGCATGGCGGACCCGGTTCATGGCAAGCTATCGGGTGAGCTGCTGGGCAAGGCCATGGAGAAGGGCTTCTCACCGGACAACTGGCAGGCACGCTACGGTTACTTCATGGATCTGTTCAAGCAGGAGGTGGCTCAGGACCCCGGGCGTGTGGTGAAGCATGTGCTTCGTGGGACGTGGCAAAGCCTGAGCTACGTGGAGATGGATGACGCCGTGCTGCGCACGCTGCTGGCGCTCGCCTTGATCCTAGCAGGCGTGGTCGGGGTATGGCGCTGGCGCTCTCCCCAGCCACTGATGCTGACTGGGTTGCTGATATTCTACCTGGTGGACCATGATACGGTCTTGCCTGGCTGGCTGCTTTTCATGCTCGGTGCCTGTTTATTGCTGCAACGCCGCAGTCGTGCAGAGGTGCTGGTGCTGCTCGCGATCGGTGTCTCGGTCGTCGGCTGCATGGCGGTGAGTGGCCTGGCTGGGAATGTGGCGACCCGCCGGTTCTGGCTGGTCATGGACTGGGCGCTGGTGCTGGCCGCGCTGGCTGGTCTGGGGCTGCTGCTGAATGCGGTGTGCAGTTGGCTAGCACGGGTGCCTATTCTTGGTTATGGAATGCAGGGGGGCGAAGGTGCCGAACGATCCGTGAGCACGGTCAAGGAGGAGTGCCTGACGTGCAGACCCGCGCTGGCTGTGGTGGTGATCAGCGTGCTCGCCACGGGCGTGGTGCTGGGACGCTTGGCGGCTGGCCCGTGGGTTGTCTTCGATCCTGTGAAGCTGAGCGCGTTGGCGGCACCGGCCCTGGAGCCGGGGCAGACAAGTTACTTATTGTATTTCGACGACCATGTGATGCACCTGACACGCGACGAGGATGTGGAGCACTGGCTGCCGCATTATCAGCCCGTCCGTGCGGCGCGCTGGTTGGCCTTCCCACGGCTGATTAAGCCGGATGGCACGCTGGGTGGGCGCATGGCGCTGGAGAAGTTCGCCAAATCAGACGAGGAAGTGCCGCGCTGGCAGGCAGCTTATAGCGTGTGTCGCCTGGTTCAGCGAAACGATGCGATCACGGGCCTGCCGACGGGTCTTTCCCAGGTCGAGAAGATCGAGGTGCTAGCGCTGGAGTGACCTGCTGTTAAGGCGTTGTGTTACTGCGGAATGGGATCGCTGCGTTTCACGGTCTTGCCTTCCCACACAGCTTCGTCCGTTGCCTTGTCATAGGTGAGCACGCGGCTGGCGCTGTTCGGGGCGGGGGACACGTCGATCTTCGGCAGCCACTTTTTGTGCTCGGCGATGATGGCGGCGTTCTCGGGCTTGGCGGCCACGTTGTGCCATTCGTTGGGGTCGTTGACCATGTCGTAGAGTTCTTCGCTGCCGTCGGCGTAGTGAATGTAGCGCCATTGTTCACTGCGAATGCCGTGGTTGCCCTGGTTGTGGCTGGTGATGGCGGGGCGGTCACGTTTTGTGGCGGCGTCCTGAAGTTGAGGGACGAGGCTGAGGCCTTCCAGGTCGTCGCGCTTCGGCACGCCGGCGAGGTCGATGAGCGTGGGGTAGATGTCGAGCAGCTCCGCAGGCTGCATGCAGCGCTGGCCGCCTTTGACCCCGGGGCCGGCGAAGATGAGCGGGACCTTGGTGCCACGATCCCAGAGCGTGTTTTTGCCTGTGATCTCCTTCTCCCCAAGATGCCAACCGTGATCGCCCCAGAGGACGACGATGGTGTTGTCAGCGACTCCGGCCTCCTCCAGTGCGGTGGTGAGCCGACCGATCTGCGAGTCCACGAAGCTGGTGCAGGCGAGGTAGCTGCGGACAAGGTTGCGCCATTGGTTGTTTTCTTTGATCCACTTCAGGCGCGGCTCCGGCAGTTCCCAGTGCAGATACCAGGAGAAGCGCGGCGTGTCTTCGCGGTCATTCTCGATGATCTTCGGCAGCACGCTGTCGTCGTCGGGATACGAGTCGAACCACTTCTGCGTGGCGTAGCACGGCACGTGCGGAAGGAAGAACCCGGCGGCGATGAAGAAGGGTTTGTCCTTCGGCGCGGCTTTGATCTGCTCCACGGTCCAGCGCGCGACCTGATAGTCGCCCTTGCCGGTGTCGTCATTGTCCAAGGGCCACACGCCCCAGTCCATGAGGGGATTGTTGCCCATGGGTGTTTCGCCAATGAGTTTGTTTGGCGGCCTAGTGCCTACACCGCCATAGGGCGCGGTGATCTGGAATTCGCCCTGGGCCTTCGGTGCTTTGGCAGCAGCC
>Ga0247832_1007936_pt1 | contig 10803 bp, 12 predicted proteins | sample LaCruzMarch2015__10_FD_192407 | JGI IMG/M metagenome (GOLD analysis project Ga0247832, IMG submission 192407) | Freshwater microbial communities from meromictic Lake La Cruz, Castile-La Mancha, Spain - LaCruzMarch2015_4m | ecosystem: Environmental > Aquatic > Freshwater > Lake | place: Spain...
TGTCCTGAATCGGTAATCGCAGCACTTATCCTTGTGCGCGGCACCATTGAGCGGGGTCGATCGGGCGGCCCTGCTGGCGAATTGCGAAATACAGTGCTGAGGTTTCCTGACCACCGCTGTTGCCAACGGTGGCGATGGCTTCGCCGGCCTTGACCACATCCCCGGCGTCTTTGAGCAGGCTCTGGTTATGCCCGTAGAGGCTCAGGTAACCATTGCCATGGTCGAGAATGACCAGAAGCCCGGCGCCACGCAACCAGTCGGCAAACACCACACGCCCGCCATGCACGGCGTGCACCTGGCTGCCAGCGGAAGCGCCGATCAGCACGCCGTCCCATTTGGTACGTGCATCGCCGCCGCGGGGGGTGCCGTAACGGGCCACCAGGCGACCATTAACCGGCCAGGGCAGTTTGCCGCGGGCTTTGGCAAATGGGCCGCCGAAGCTGGCGCCAGAACTTACCAGTGGACCTGTCGGCGCGGTATTAGTGCTGTTGCGCGATTGCTCACGTTCGGCGAGCAGGGCTTGTTGACGCGCGGCTTCAGCTTCGCGGGCCTGGCGGGCAAGGGTTTCTTCAATGGTTTTCAGCACGCGGGCCAGGTTGGCCTGTTCCTGCTGGCGGGCCTTGAGCTTCTGGTCGCGGGCGGAGAATTCCTTGTTCAGCTTGGCCAGCGCCAGTTGGCGCTCCTTGCGCACGCTGGCTAGCTGTTCGCGGCGGCCATCCAGCGCGCTTTTCTGCTCCCGCAGTTGGCGTTGCTGATTGGCGATGTCCAGTTCGACGTTGGCCAGCTGGCGCAGGGTTTCATTGAAAGCGGCGAGTTGTTCCATGCGCGCTTCGCTGAGGTAGTCGTAGTAGGTGAGGGTTCGCGAGAACTTTTCCGGGTTCTGCTGGTTGAGCAGCAGTTTGACGTATTCCTGGCGACCACTCTGGTAAGCGGCGCGGGCCTGGATGCCGATCAGGCGCTGCTGTTCAAGGCGCGCGCCTTCGAGTTTTTTTTTCTCGCTATCGAGGCGCTGAATCTCTTCTTCGCTCTTTTTCAGGTCCTGCTGCAGGCCTTTGACCTGTTTCTCCAGCTGGCCCATCTCGCTTTCGGTTTTCTTCAGGTCTTTCTGCACGCCGGATTTCTCCTGCTGCAGCTTTTCCAGCAGTTGCTTCAGCTCGGCGATATCGGCGCGCGCGGCGTCCAGTTGCTTTTGCGCATCGCTCTTCTCATCGGCGATCGCAGGCGTCAGCAGGAGGGTCAGGAAAATAAGGGCGAGGGCACGAAACATGGGGCTGGCAGCACCTGGGGCAAGGACGCGCCTAGTATGCCTAAAAAAACAGCGGCAAGCTGCATGTCATCAGCGCTGTGCGCGGGGCTGCCTCTGCAACGTGAAGCAGCCGGCAATTTGCCCGCAGGCCAGGCATTGCACCTGGCTGCGGGCAGTTGCTTAGTTCAGCTCGACGATGCTGGTGCCGGTCATTTCCGCTGGTACTGGCAAACCCATCAGCGTCAGCAGGGTCGGGGCCACGTCGGCCAGTACACCACCTGAACGGATTGTCGCCGGGCGTTTGCCAACGTAGATGAAGGGCACGGGCTCGCAGGTGTGTGCGGTGTGCGCCTGGCCGGTGCTTTCATCCGCCATCTGCTCGACGTTACCGTGGTCGGCAGTGATCAGCGCTTCGCCGCCGACTTTATCCAGCGCGGCGACGATACGGCCGACGCAGCTGTCCAGGCATTCCACCGCCGCCACAGCCGCCGCGAACACCCCGGTATGGCCAACCATGTCGCCGTTGGCGTAGTTGACGACAATCACGTTGTAACGCTGGTTTTCGATGGCATCGACGATCTTGTCGGTGACTTCCGGCGCGCTCATCTGCGGCTGCAGGTCATAGGTGGCGACGTTCGGGGACGGGATCAGGATGCGTTCTTCACCGGCAAAGGGCTCTTCACGGCCGCCGGAGAAGAAGAAGGTGACGTGGGCGTACTTCTCGGTTTCGGCGATGCGCAGCTGGGTCTTGCCGTTGTTAGCCAGGTATTCGCCGAGCACGTTGGTCAGTGCCTCCGGCTTGTAGGCGCTGGGCGTCGGGATGCTTGCAGCGTACTGGGTGAGCATGACGAAGCCGGCCAGTTGTGGCACGCGCTTGCGCTCGAATTCCTTGAAGCCCGGCTCGACAAAGGCGCGGGTCAGCTCGCGGGCGCGGTCGGCGCGGAAGTTCATAAAGACTACGGCGTCGCCGTCTTCCATGCGCACCGGCTCGCCGATGGTGGTGGCTTTGACGAACTCGTCGCTCTCACCCCGTGCATAGGCCGCTTCCAGGCCTTGCACTGCGGTGGCTGCGCTGAACCGACCGTGGCCGTCGACCAGCAGCTCATAGGCCTGCTCGACACGTTCCCAGCGGTTGTCGCGGTCCATGGCGAAGTAACGGCCGCTGAGGCTGGCGATACGACCCTTGCCGAGTTTGGCGAAGGTGGCGTCGAGCAGTTCGATGGACGGCTGTGCGCTTTTCGGTGGGGTGTCACGGCCGTCGAGGAAGGCGTGCAGGTAGATTTTTTCGGCACCGCGCTGGGCGGCCAGTTCGGCCATGGCCACCAGATGGTCCTGATGGCTGTGCACGCCGCCATCGGAGAGCAGCCCGAGGATATGCACGGCTTTGCCGGCGCTAACAGCCTTATCGACTGCAGTGGTGATGGTCGGATTGGTGAAGAACTCGCCATCGCGAATCGCTTTGGTCACTCGGGTGAAGTCTTGATACACCACGCGGCCGGCGCCGAGGTTCATGTGGCCGACCTCGGAATTGCCCATTTGCCCGTCTGGCAGGCCGACATCCATGCCTGAACCCGAGATCAGGCCGTGGGGCTGGGTGGCGCGCAGGTGGTCGTAGACCGGCGTGTTAGCGGCCATGATGGCGTTGGATTCGGGGCTGTCACTGTGGCCGAAGCCATCGAGGATGATCAGTACCAGGGGTTTGGGCGTGGCGCTCATAAAGCTGGTTCGCTCTGGGTCGATGGGCGGGAAACAAGGCTGGGCATTTTACGGCCAAGTGTGGAAAACGTCACCGCTGGGCGGGGTTTGGCCGACCTGTGCGGCTGTGTATACTGGCCGACATTTTACCGCCCCGGAACCGCACAATGCTTGCCAACTTGATTGAATTTGCCACTACCCACTATGTCCTGAGCGGTTTGTTCGCAACTCTGCTCGCGCTGCTGATCTTTACCGAAGCACGCAAGGGCGGACAGAGCCTGAGCAGCCGCGAGCTGACTGCGCTGGTTAACAGCGAGCAAGGCGTGGTGTTGGATATCCGCGGGCAGAAGGACTTCTCCGCAGGGCATATCGTTGGCGCGCTGAATATCCCCTTTGAGAAACTCGCCAGCCGCATGGTTGAGCTGGAGAAGCATAAGGCCAAGACCCTTATCGTGGTCGACGCCATGGGCCAGCACAGCGGCGCCGTCTGCCGTGACCTGAAAAAGGCTGGCTTCACTGCGGCCAAACTGTCTGGCGGTGTCGCCAGCTGGCGCGGTGACAATCTACCGCTGGTGAAATGAGATGCAGCCTGTCGTCATCTATTCCAGCGACTGGTGCCCGTACTGCATCCGCGCCAAGCAACTGCTGACTCATAAAGGCGTGGCCTTTAACGAGATCAAGGTTGATGGTAAGCCGGATGTGCGGGCAGAAATGACCCGCAAGGCGCGGCAGACTTCGGTGCCGCAGATCTGGATCGGCGACACCCATGTGGGTGGTTGCGATGACCTTTATGCTTTGGAGCGCGCCGGCAAGCTCGACGCGCTGCTCAAGGCTTAATTTCCTGTTTACCCGTACCTAACGACAAGAAGGCTTTGCCATGACAGAACAAGCTAGCAACGGCGCCGCTCAGGGCGAACAAAACCCGCAATTCTCCCTGCAGCGTATCTACGTACGTGACCTGTCCTTCGAAGCGCCGAAGAGCCCGGAAATTTTCCGTCAGGAGTGGGCCCCTAGCGTCGCCATGGACCTCAATACCCGTCAGAAAGCGCTGGATGGCGACTTCCACGAAGTGGTGCTGACCCTCTCGGTGACCGTGAAGACGGGCGAAGAAACCGCCTTTATCGCTGAAGTGCAGCAGGCCGGCATCTTCCTGATCAAAGGTCTGGACGCGGCTTCCATGAGCCACACCCTGGGCGCGTTCTGCCCGAATATCCTCTTCCCCTATGCCCGCGAAACCCTGGACAGCCTGGTTGTGCGTGGCTCGTTCCCGGCGCTGATGCTGGCCCCGGTGAACTTCGACGCCCTCTACGCTCAGGAGCTGCAGCGTATGCAGCAGGCTGGCGAAGCGGCAACCGCACACTAAGGTTTGCGGCTGGAGCAAAAAACGCCCTACGGGGCGTTTTTTTATGTGCGCTGTACAGCACCATCGGCGCTACTGGGCGTCGGCAAAACCCTGCTGGCGCCAGGCTTCATAGACCGCCACGGCGACGGTGTTGGACAGGTTCAGGCTGCGGCAGCCTTCGCGCATCGGCAGGCGTAGGCGCTGTTCGGGCGGTAGGCTGTCGCGAATCTCCTGGGGCAGGCCGCGGCTTTCTGGCCCGAACAGAAAGGCATCGCCCGGCTGATAGCTGACTTGGTGGAACGCCTGCGAGCCCTTGGTGGTAAAGGCAAACACGCGCGGTTGGCCGATGCTCGCCAGGCAGCTGTCGAGGTCGGTGTGGCGCTGCAGGGTGGCGTATTCGTGGTAATCCAGCCCCGCGCGGCGCAGGCGTTTGTCATCCAGTTCGAAGCCCAGCGGCTCGATCAGGTGCAGGTGGCAGCCGCTGTTGGCGCAGAGCCTGATAATGTTGCCGGTATTGGGCGGTATTTCCGGTTGAAAAAGGATGACGTGAAACATGCGCGGCTCCGAGCTTGAAGACGAGCAGCATTCTACAGACCCGCGCCCCCGTCCGTGGGTGCGGGTGATTGCTTCATTGGCGGTGTTTGGTTTTTTGATTGGTTTGATGATTGGCCGGCTGCTGCAGCCTGACCCGCTGTGGCTTGACCGCGTGGAGGTGACCGAACAAGGCCTTGAATTGTGGTTCAACGTCGAGCCGGTGCCGCGCGAGGAACATGCCGGTGGCGTGTTTATCCTGCGCCTGCAGAGTTTTGGTCGCCAGCAGCAAGGCCAGTTGCACGTGCAAGGGAAGTTGGCCAATTGGCGTTTGCAGCGTGAGAGAAGGGATTTGCTACTGAGAGTGGTGGCAGCCCGTCCATTGCGCGGCGAGTGGCGCGCTGATGAGGTGGACGGGCGCTGGCGGCTGATGGTCAGCCTGGTGGAGCAATAAAAGAGGGGAATCCCCGGCCTGCCTGTACCAAGGTCCCCAAAACTGGGATTGCTTGAGTCTATGCAGGCTGTGTGCCAGTTTTATTACGTTGGCTGCAGGGCCTGTAAATGCTGGGCTTCAACATTTTAATGGGTGCAAGTGAGCGTGATTGGGTGGCGTCCGGTGAACCGTCGCTGTGCACGTGTTCGATGCCGGTGCATTGCTCTGGCGCACTTTCGTCTATAGGTCTTTGGGTGGGCCTGCGGGACTAAGCCAATGCGCTTTGTGTTATACAGTTTGCCTGTCGGGGTGGCCTTTTGATGCCATTCATCTGCCGCGGCGTTGATCGGTACGATGCAATCGTTCCAATGCTGATCAGCAACCGGAGGTTTCTGTATCCGATGAGCTCGGCCGGCATAGTTGCTGGTGATTGGGGCGGGCGGCGAAAAGCAGAGAATCATGGAACATTGATCAGGCTCAGGGTCGGGTCTGAACATCTAGTCTACAGTGCGTGACAGGCTTGATTGCCTGCACTGCAACGGGTGAGGGATTGTGCAGTTGGCGTGGTTTACGAAAAAAAAGATAAAAGCCGCCAATGGTTTGCTGGGTATCGAAACCAGCCCTGAAGGTATTGCGCTGGCCCGTGTGCTGCGTGAACCCGGCCAGCCAGCGCGTCTGTTGGAATGTCAGTTCCATGAGGCTGCGAGTGCCGAGCAGCCGGCGCTGCTCAAACGTCTGGTGCATGAGCTGGGCTTTGCCGGCATGTCGGTCAACCTGCTATTGCACCCTGCTACCTACCAGATGCTGTTGCTCGACAGCCCTGATGTGCCAGCTGCCGAGCTGCGCGACGCTATGCGCTGGCGGATCAAGGAGCTGATCGCCGAGCCACTCGACAGCGTTGTCGTCGACGCTTTCAACTTGCCTGAAGATGCCTACCGTGGACGGTCACGCATGGCCTATTGCGCTGTCCTGAACAAGGCGCGGATGCATGCCTGGAGCGACATGTGTGACGAGGCCGGATTGTGCCTGGCCAGTATCGATGTCACCGAAATGGCGTTCCGCAACCTTGGCCTGTTGGCTGGCAGCGAGGGCATGAGCCTGGCACTGCTGCGTTTGCGCTCCAGCGAAGGGCTGATCGCCGTACAGCATGGTGCTGACCTGTATATGGCGCGGCGCATCGAGCAGGGTTTGGAACATGCGGATCAAGACTTCTCTGCCATGACCCTGGAGATCCAACGCTCCCTCGATTACTACGAAAGTCAGCTCGGCAAGGGCTACATCAACCGGCTGCTGCTGTTGCCGATGAAGCGCAATGGCGCTGCAGCCCTGCAGGCATTGTCCAGCGGCCTTGCGGTCAAGCTGCAGGCGCTGGATCTGCGTGAGCTGTTTCCGGGTCAGGCCAGCGCCGAGCTGTCCGAGCAGGAGCAGGCCTACTGCATGGGTGCCGTAGGTGCAGCCCTGCGGCAGGAGGCTGGCTGATGCAGAACCTCAATCTGTTTCAGATCGAGCGCACGCAACAGCGTGGGCCGCACCGGTCGCAGATGCTGCTGGGGCTGGGCATTTTGTTGCTGCTGTGTCTGGTGCATGCCGGCTGGCAGGCTTGGCAGCTGCATCAGGGCGCGCAACTTTTGCTGGATAAACAGGCGCAAGCGCAACAGGAAGAAGCCCAGCTGGAAGCGCTGCGCGGCAATTTCGTCGAGCCGCAGCTGGATGAGCGGCTACCTGAAGAGCTGACGGCTCGCGAACGCGATAACCGAGAATTGCAGCGGCTGATCGCCTACCTGCAGCTGCTCGGCAGTCAGCGCAGTGCGGGGTTTGTTGCCCCGCTGACGGCCCTGACGGAGCAACATCCGCAGACTGGCCTGTGGCTGAGTGGCATCAGTCTGAGCGAGGGTGGTCGGCAGATACGCCTGCAGGGGAGCAGTCAGGATCAGGAGCTGCTGCCGCAGTACTTGCAGCGTCTAGGGCAGAGCACGGTTTTCAGTGGTCGTGAGTTCGCCCGCTTCGACGTGCAGCGTGACGACGATGATCAGCTACTGCACTTCGACCTCTCTTCCCAGTTGAAGGATCAGGAGGCTGGTAATGAATAACTGGCTGCAGCGCTGGCACGGCATGGCCACGCGTGAGCGCTGGCTGGCCTATGGAGTCGGCCTGGGACTGCTCGGCATGCTGTATGTCCTGTTGATTAGTGACCCGCTGAGCCTGCGTTTGAAGCAGCAACAGAGCAACGTGCAGCAGGCCGAGGAGCGCCGAGTTGTGGCTGTAAGCGCGCAGCAGGAATTGCAACGGCGCATCGCGGCGGATCCCAACCTGCAATACCGCAGTGCCTTGCTGGCGGCAGCCGCCAGCCGTGAGGCGTTGATCCAGCAGATTGATCAGCACACCGCCGAGCTGGTCACTCCACAGAAAATGCAGACGGTGCTGCAGGAGTTGCTGCGCAAGCAACCGCAGCTGCGTGTACTGGGCATGAGCAGTTTCACTGAGCCGGTGCAGCTGGCGCCCACCGAACCCGCTGCTGCGCCAGCGCCGGCGGACACAGCGCCGCACGCGGCAGCGGTGACGCTCTATCGGCATGGGCTGGAGCTGCAGCTGGAAGGTGGTTATTTCGACCTGCTCAACTACCTGCAGGCGGTACAGGCCAGCGGCTGGCAGCTGAACTGGGACACTCTGGATTATCAGGTTGGTGAGGCGGGGCCGAGCAAGGCCAGTATCCGCCTGAAACTCTATACCTTGAGTCGACATGCGGGGTGGGTCGGTGTCTAGATTTCTGTTTCTTTGCCTGCTGATTAGTGGTGCCGCGCTGGCTAACCCTGGCGTCGATCCAACACAGCCGCCGCGCGACCTGTTGCCTGTCGCCGTGGCCAGTGGCGACAGCCCGCTGATATTGCAAGCCATCGTGCGTGGCGCCCAGGGCAGCCGCGCAGTGATTGGTGGACAGAACCTGCGAGTCGGCGAGCGCTATGCCGATGCTCGGGTGCTGGCCATCCATGCACAGTCCGTATTGATTGAACGCCAGGGCCAGCAACAGTTGCTGCGTCTGGCTGAACCCGTTATGCAACCGAGCCGATGATGCCCATGATCAGATTTTTGCCCAGTGTCGGCCTCTTGAGCCTGAGTTTTCTGCTTGTGGCCTGCCAGACCTTCAAGGATGGCGACGCGCAACTCTACGAGCAAAGCAGCAAGTTGCTGGACGACAGCCTCAAGCAGGCCCAGGCCGCGCCCAAGATGATGCCGCCACTGGCCGTGCAGGCGGCGCTGATCCCGCCGCTGGGCAGTGGTTTCAGCAGTGGCCCGCGCTTTGATGTGGCGGCCAAGGACATGCCGGCGCGCGAGTTCTTCCTAAGCCTGATGGACGGCGCCGGGCAGAACCTGGTGGTGCACCCAGATGTGAGCGGCACCATCACCTTCAGCCTGCGCCGGGTCACCCTTGATGAAGTGCTGGCAGCCGTGCGCGACAGTTATGGCTATGACTTCCGCCGCACCAGCTATGGCTACCAGATTCTGCCTAATCAGGTGATTACCCGCAGTTACGACATCAACTACCTCAACCTGCAGCGCATCGGTCAGACCGATACACGGGTCAGCTCCGGGCAGGTGGAAAGCACCAATAACAACAACTCGGGCAGCGGCGCCAGCAACAGCGGCAACAGCAACACTGTGACCACCCTGAATGCCAGCCAGGTCAGCACCTCCAGCAATGTCGACTTCTGGAATGAAGTGCGCCAAGTGGTGGAAATGATCGTAGCCGGCGACAGCAACAGCAGCGTGATGATCAACCCGCAGGCCAGCCTGCTGGTGGTGCGCGCGCATAGCGCCGCCCAGGAGAACGTCGCGCGCTTTCTTGAACAGGCTCAGCTCAACCTGCAGCGTCAGGTGATTTTGGAAACCAAGATCCTCGAAGTGCAGCTCTCCGATGGCTTCCAGGCCGGGATCAGCTGGGATCAGCTCGGTGGCGATGTCAGCAGTAGCTTGGGCGGCGCCGCGCTGAGTGGCCCGACCGGGATCGATGGGGTATTTGGCATTGCCCTGACTCTGGGCGACTTCACCGGTCTGATCGAGCTGCTGGAAACTCAGGGTGAAGTGCGCGTGTTGTCTAGCCCGCGTATCTCTACGCTGAACAATCAGAAAGCGGTGATCAAGGTCGGTACGGACGAGTTCTTTGTCACCAACGTCTCATCCACCGGCTCCACGGCCACCGTGGGCGGCGTTACCGAGCCGACTCAGGACATCACCCTGACGCCGTTCTTCTCCGGCATCTCCCTCGACGTCACGCCGCAGATCGATCAGAACGACACCGTTACCCTGCATGTGCGGCCGACCGTCAGCCGTGTGCGTGACCAGAACAAGACCATCACCCTGGGCGAAGACAATGTCTTCAACCTGCCGCTGGCGCTGTCCACCACCCGTCAGTCCGACTCCATCGTGCGCGCGCGCAGTGGCCAGGTGGTGGTGATTGGCGGCTTGCTGCAGAACAACAATGAGAACACCGATGCCAGCATTCCCTGGGCCAGCACCCTGCCGATTGTCGGCAACCTGTTCAAGCAACAGCGCAAGGCGCTGCAGCAGAGCGAACTGGTGATTCTCATGCGGCCGCAGGTGGTCAGTGATGAGGTCTGGCTGAACGAGTTGCGCAAGAGTGCGCAAACCTTCAAGGAGCTGAGATAGGCCGATGTATGAAGCCTTCTTTGGTCTGCACGAAAAACCCTTCGCGCTGACCCCGAATACCGGTTTTCTGGTGCAGCTGGCGCCCTATCAGGCGTGCCTCAACTTGCTGCGCGTGGCACTCGGTGAAGGCGAAGGCTTTATCAAGGTCACCGGCGAGGTGGGCACCGGTAAGACCCTGTTGTGTCGCACCTTGCTCAATGAGCTGGACGCTGAGCGCTTTCAGCTGGCCTACCTGCCTAATCCGGGTATGAGCCCGACGGGCTTGCGCCAGGCCTTGGCGCGTGAACTGGGCATTGAAGGTGTTGAAGAGCTGGATACCCAGGCGGTGCTCGAGGCATTGCATCGGCGGCTGATTGAGCTGGCCGCCGCAGGCAAAAGCACGGTGTTGCTGATTGATGAGGCCCAGGCACTGCCCACCGCCACCCTCGAAGCGTTGCGTCTGCTGACCAACCTAGAAACCGAGCGGGCCAAGCTGCTGCAGGTGGTGCTGTTTGGCCAGCCGGAGCTTGATGTAACACTGGGCCGCCCGGAGTTCCGTCAGCTGCGTCAGCGCATTACCTTTTCCTATCAACTGCGTGCGCTGGATGTAAAAGACACCAGCCGATACCTCAATGAGCGCCTGGCGGTGGCTGGCTACCGTGGCGAGCCGCTGTTTGAAATATCGGCGGTGCGCCGTTTGGTGCAGGGTAGTGGTGGCATTCCTCGGCTGTTGAATATCCTCGCGCACAAGGCGCTGATGGCGGCGTTTGGTGAGGGCGTGCGCCAGGTGCGTGTCAGTCATGTCAAGCGCGCACAGCTGGACACTGAAGGGGCGCAACCCTTCCTGCAGCGTCGTTCGCCCTGGGTGGGCTGGGGTATGGCGGCAGGTGTGCTGTCGGTGGTTCTACTTGG
>Ga0247832_1007937_pt1 | contig 10801 bp, 2 predicted proteins | sample LaCruzMarch2015__10_FD_192407 | JGI IMG/M metagenome (GOLD analysis project Ga0247832, IMG submission 192407) | Freshwater microbial communities from meromictic Lake La Cruz, Castile-La Mancha, Spain - LaCruzMarch2015_4m | ecosystem: Environmental > Aquatic > Freshwater > Lake | place: Spain...
GCCCATTCAAAAGTGGCAAGCCCCCAAAATTGATGCTTGTGGTGTAGCTCTTGGCAAGAGGGATCTAATGCAACAATCAGAATGGAAAAAGTCCAAGAATTGACTTGTAGGCAATGAAAAAGGTGAATAAAATGCTCAAGTTACATTATCCCCCTATCATAAAGGAACATCTTATAATTTCGCCAAGAGGCCAACCGACACAAACATCACAACAATATCACAAAACTTAGTATAGAGCTACGTAGGACCTCGTAGGATGGATCCTCCGACCATGGCGGTCGACACCTACTAGGCCTGCCCTGACAGCGGGATCGAACGAGGACACGCACACGGTGGCCCCATCGGCTCATATTAACTGAGCTGAGACCTGTGAAGAACAACGGGGTATTTTGCTGGGTTTTGCACAAGGACGATGTCTTTTAGTCGGCAGGAGCAGTTCCCAGAGTCGTCGTTGGCAGATGACAATAAGACAAAGACAGTCCATCGACAGTCAAACAATTACAATGAGGGCGGGGGAAACAGGAATGGCCCGTCACATCACACATATGCTCGGGGGAGAAACCGCTCCGTAGTCGGAAAACAACAGGATCGAGCGAGTCGGCCATCTCACTTGACCTCTACCACTCGAGCGCCAGTCGACATTGACAGGGGATCGTTGCACTCGTTAGGGAGGGCAAATTCGAACAAGGGATGGAACACTTTAGTCACCCGAACCGGGGGACTGGGGACAAAGGGACAGAGAGCGGTGCACTCGTTCACCGGGGATAATTCTCACAGCCAGAGGGTCGACACATCGCCCCCCGAGGGGGGAATCCGTCGGCAACAGGGGGACATATCGGTGAGTGAACGGGCAGGGGAACGGTTTAGGCCACTTACATGGCATGTTGAGCCTAAGGAGGCACACCCGCAACAGTTGAGGCCTTCAGCTTTTATGTACAATTTGGCTAGGGCCCTTTTTCAACGAAACATCGAGGATTGGAAGATTGAGGACGTTCATACTCCAAACTCTTCCGATGGCACATCGGTCTTGCTCTCAGCGTTCGTGGATCAGGCGGCTACAACCATCAACCCGGACATGACACCGGATCAGTGTCTGACTCTAGCACACATCGCAGCGAGGACTGCGCCCAAGAGACTCCTGGATATGTTACAAGATCCAAAGAAAGCGAGGGGGTATCTACGTTGGGCACTCGATAGCACTACAGCGTTACCACCGCTTCGCGAGGACGAATTATGCCCCATCAGGACACCGGGACTATTTACACCAGACGAGAATCACGCAATAAATACTGACTACCCACTCCGATCGGATCAGATTCACTCAGTGGAGATTTGTCTCCAATGCTTCTACCCACGGATAACACCAATCGCGCGCACCCACTTAAATCAACTCGAAGCTCACGTTCTCACATTGTACGTTCAAGTACCGGGTGAAGCCAAGAGAAGTATGACACAAGCAAATTACAAGATGATCTTCTCCCCGCCAAACTGGTACAGGCTTTCAACCCAACCGACTCGCATATTGCAACCCACCCCTCGGAAGGAGGTAAATCGGGATGAGCTATGGAACAGTATCCCGATCACGCTACAAGATATACAGTTGAAATTAGACGTCTCGCTACCAGACCTTCGTCAGCAATCCTTTGAGGCTCAACGTACAACATTACTGTCAACAATACCTCTGATCTTCCAGGATCGAGCAAATCGGGAGGGGCGGCTTGAGACAATTTCTTTGATAGCCGGAGCAACTCCTGACGAATTGAGTCGCTTTCTTCACTGCCATATGGACAGGGGGCGCGAGGAGGTCAACGCCTCACACCCTGCATCACCGATATCGTCACCAGTCAAGCAACAGTACCTTCACTGTATGCGTTTTGAACATACTACTCGTCGTGTTAGTGGGGAATGGATCAAGTCGATGGAGTCGACTTTGCTTGCTTGGATCAACGGAGTGCGGCCTGTTATTGTGGCCAACAACCTAAACCTCATTTTGTCGGTTTCCCCGTTTGCACGAGAGCAAGTCGAACGGGAATTGGCACCTGACATGTTCGACCTCTCCCAGGGCGATTTGACTAGATTTATCCAGATAAAAACAAAACAGCATGTATCTAAATCGCCGCGATTTGATGTTTGGCTCAAATCGACATGCACAGACTTTGGAGAACTGAGGGATCCACTGAAGTCGGGGAGGGGGGCCGAGTCCTACAGTTCTCTTTTGGAACGTCTCCGGTTGCGAGTAGATTGCGTTACACGGACAGAGGATGGAATGGTGCCAGTACTCTTGCTGGTCGGCAGTATCGAAACAGAGTCCGATGCGCTAGTTGTGGAAGAACTCAATGATCGATTGGGGAAAGCAGGGGTCCTTCTGGAAGACTGTCCTCCATTCTACATCTCTTACACAACTGTCAGCACTTCTTCAGGACGCCCTTCAGTAATGGCAAAATGTGTGATTGCACACAGAGACGATGTTCGTCGGCTGCATGGTCTGTTTGAAGCGCTCCCCACCCCATCACCGGCTCGGACACGATACCTCGTCACGAGGGATTACTCCTTTGCCCCGATTCACTACCCATTGGACACCAGGGCAGACCGGACGTTAAGCACCGCTCTACAACGCCAGAAGGACTTTATTGCGTCCTTGACTAAGACCACCATTCATGGAGTCATGGGGATTGACCCTTTCTTTGATACCCCCCAACAAACATGCGATATCTGCACGGGGGCAATAAGTCACAACGAGAAATCGGTGGCCCAGCTGCTTCTTACAGAGAAGACAATCGATTCCATGGGCTATCAAATCAACTCTCCAGTTGAATGGGTCTCGATGAACTCAAAAGGGAGCAAGCTTTATCTGACGGCGCCAAAAACTGAGGCGATCGAATTGGTACGATTCACGGCAGAAATTGTTTCATTATTTGCCACTTGGTACAACGGCAGCTACCCAGATATTACCAGTGATTGCACTGACGCAGAGAAACATGGCCGCACAGTAATTGCACGAAATCCTACGACCATCCCCCAAGAGCCATTCAGGAAATTGGACACGGCGGTTGACGACAACACCGACAGTAACCTCACGACATTGTCACGGCAAGGGAAGGAAGACATCCGGAGGATATTCGTCAGTTCGGGAGACAAAATTGACCACACACAGGTCAGTGGAGAAGTACATGGACATGGACATCTACAAGAGGACATGGCGGAGTTACGACGCACAGTCACATGTCAGCAATCACTTCTAACAGAGGTCTTCGATATGGTACAAGTTCTACTGACACGAGACCCAGGCACTGTCTTCTCAGTTCCAGACATGGTTAACACCATTACAGCCACGACTGAATCAAATATAACCTCTTCATTGACATCGGCCTCAAAACAGGCGCTCACGCAATGTGACAGTTACTTCACAGAACAGACAACGATGATGAAAGCGTTCATGACGGAGACTGAACGACAGATCTCCCAGGTACATACCACCGCACTCCAAAATGCGACTATGATGGAGACATTCAAGACTCTTCTGACAACGAGTGAGGAGAATATTGAGCGCACTCAAAGAGTAGTCTCGGAGATACGGGAACAGAACGTAGCACTCCTACGCTTGATCGACAACCAACACAAAGCTGACAAATGCGTTGAAATACCGACGACACCTCTGGTTCAGGCTGAGCCCCAGGAGGAGAAAGGGGGGCAGGTGCTCTATCCACCGGATACGGAAGACACTCCTGCAGGGTTGGATGAATACGGCTTGGAAATACGTCGACGAGCACAGGGAGTCCTCCAGCTCATGCAAACAATGCCGATGCGTCCGCCACCAAACCTGACAAGGATGACAGAAAAGGCATCAACACTTGTTACCAATGAGCTGGACAAGACACCGGCGCCGGTGGTCCCGAAAGCGGTTTGCTGCGTATGCAGGAAAGAAGATGTTGGTTTGTTATTCTGTGACGCATGTCCGGACGAATCATTACAATTATATCACCCCGAATGCTTGACATTCGAGCCTGGCACGACAAAACGATTATGCGAATACTGTCTACAATGCTCCAAGGACGACATTGGAGAGGAGTTCCATACTCCGCAGAAGCGACCTCAGTCGGGAACGAACAATATTTCCACTACAACGGATATGATTAATACATCGCCACGGAAAGAACTTAAGTCGCCCACTCGAACAGATAGGCCAGGACAAGCAGCCAAACAGATAACAGCTCCTCTGTCTTCCTCGTCGCCTCCAGCGGCATCATCGTCATCGTCGTCGTCGTCGTCGTCGTCGTCATCCACATCAAGCTCGTCATCCTCCGTGTCATCGTACGCACCGACGTATCAACGAAAGGCCCCACGAGCTATAAATCCAACACAACGCAAGCTCCCAAACTTACTGGGGAACATACAGGATACAAAAATACAATCCACTCAGACTTCCAGAGAGATAGCAACAAAAACACGTGCCAGCGCACGATTACTCAAGATAGCAGAACAAGAACGGACCACCAATGATGTGCAGCGGCAGAAAAAGTTGCCAGAGGATGCATATGACTCCCCAAATGAGGATGGGAGCGACATTGACACAGGTGAGGAATGACAGGGAATACATTAATGCAGCAACGATTGACAGATGCTACCTTCACGGGAGCAAATACGGACAAAAATATTGAGGCCGTCGGCGATACACTCCAGTTAAAGGGGAGTAACATATTACGAATAGCATTCCAGAACATACACGGGGTATCTGACCTTAGGGGTCACGCAGTTCCGTCCGAACTCGAGGCAATGGAAGAACTACACATCGATGTTATGGGTATGGCAGAAACCAACAAACCTTGGACGCCACGACAACGAGCGATTTATGATGCGTATATGCAAAACATCTTTCACACATCACGGACACTATACACGGCTGCCAAAACTGCGGATCACACCACAAATTATCAACCAGGGGGAAACTTACTGACTGTAAATGGCAGTGTCACTTCCAGGATTGACGGTCGCGGAACCGATAAATGGGGCCGCTTTGGCTGGTATACCTTCCAGGGGAAGCGAGACGAAGGTGTACTAGTTATTGTCGCCTACAGGGTGTGCCAGACAGGGGGCACCAACACTGGGCCACTCACAGCTTATCGACAACAATACGTGGCCCTTCGAGGGGAGGGCATAATCAATCCAAACCCGCGAGCACAGATACTGAACGATTTACATGCCCTCATCACCGAGAAGAGGGCACAGGGATATAGACCAATCCTTTTGATTGACGCAAACGGGGATTACACGACAGGACGGGACACTGGCCTTGCAAACTTCGTCTCCAAAACCCAACTCTGTGATCCATTTCACGACCGTTTTGGCCACACCCGTACTTATTTACACGGGAAATCACGGCTCGACTACATCTTCATGGATGCGGCCCTGGTGCACTCGATTTCTCACATCGGATATCTGGGGACACACGATGGGGCGGTCTCAGACCATGTCATGGCATATGTAGACATGGACCATACGAAATTGTTTTCGGGACTTATACATCGACCACCCACCTATACCGCACGCGAGATCCTCATCGAACAGGAAGACAAAGTTCAGGAATTTCTACGTTCAGTGTGGCCGTTATTGGAGTCACATAATATAGCAACAAGAGTATTCAAACTAGCAGACTCATTTGCTCAACACAAGGCAACCAACACCAACATCACTGCTTACACTACACTTTATGGTCAGTTTCTTGAGCTAGTCAAGGGTGCTGCAAAACAAATTGGTCGACAGAAACATGGTTATCAACGATCAACGACACTGACGTTAGCCGGCAACCAGGTATTACTCATGCGATATGCATATGACTGCAAGCGCCGGGGTGCGCCCCCGACCAAGAAACTGGTCCGTCTCGGGGAACGGCTCAAGATTGATGTACAGACTTTACTGGAGGGATCGGAGCTCGGACTACGACGTAAACTGCGTGAGGCCCGCCAGGTGTTATGGGAAGCACAAAAGAGTTGCGAGTCAAATAGGTTGGATTGGTTGGCCACAGAGGCAAAGTCGCGGGCGTTGGCGGCAGGGGATATGGACCACACACGTCGATTGGAGATAATGCAGCGCAAGATCGCGGCTGCCGCGGTTAACAGGAAACTTACCGCGATTACCAAAGGGACTAGGGGCGCGCTACAACGTATTCAGGTCCCGCTTCATGACTGGTTTTACTCTCCCTCTAACAGGGAAGTGTATCGATACCATCGCGGCGTCTTTGACGCCTACCCAGCAGCATCAGAGTCTCTCTTCTTCAGTCACCATACAAGGAAGGTGCTCCCGAATGATGTACAGGCGGTGACAGTGGAAAAAGATGACACAGACAAATTTTGGCGCATATCGGGGATATTACCAATGCCCACACCTTTATGGAAAGACATCACAGCAGCTGAAGACATTGAGGCCGAGCTTCTCCAACGTAACCAAATGCATCTCGAACAAACGGATCGGGAACAGGGCATCAGTACAGGACCCACCCTCACAGCACTACAACAGAACTATGGGTATAATGAGCTTTCGCGCAAAATCCTTGACGGTGCTCACATTGAAGAGTATGAACTGACAACAGAGATGACAGCACTATTTAGGGCGTTGGAACGGACTGAACAAGAACGGGAATTACGCCCTATACTTGGGAGTATCACTTCCACGGAATTTCAACAAATGTTCAAAATAGCCAGAGAGCGGACATCCTCTGACTCGCGGACATTAAACTACACTCTTTGGAAATGCCTGGCACGAAGCGACAAGATATCAGGATTTGCGTGCGTTCTACTGAGCTTGCCATTTGTCTATGGGTTCCCAAATCCCCATTGGACCCACATGACGGACTTCATGCTAGAGAAAAAACCGGGCGTCCGACAGATACACACATTGAGGATTATCGGCAAGGTAGCGGCTGAATTTAACACATGCCTGAAGTTCCTCATTGGAAAGCAAGCGAGGGATAATTTTGAATCATCTGACCCATGTGAGGAGCAACATGGATTTCGCCCAAATCGCTCTGCTCCAGATGCCATGATGCTGAAACTCCTAACGTATGAAAGTGCGAGGATGCAGAAATGCACCATCGGGTCTCTCCAACACGACATGACTGCACATTTCGATCGGATGTACCCAGAAATGACATCAATATATGCCACAAAATATGCAGTGTCGGAGAATATTATGACCTCTATCGGCGCGACCATTGCACGTTTGCGCAGGAATGTAGAGACAGCGGTAGGGGTCTCGAAGGGCACATACGGCAACACGGCGGGAGAGTTTCATATCGGAGGCATGGTCCAGGGGAAAGCGGATGTCCCGCAATTCTCCACACAACAGTGTGATGCGATGCTGAAAGCTCATAAATCGCTTACATATGGGGTTGAAATCATTAGCCCAGGAATACACAGGTCTATACGTCATCATTCGGTTGCATTTGCAGACGACACGGATGGGCAAGTCTCCAGCGACACGACTGAGACTACTTCCTTGCCTCGCTTGGTACGGCGGCTACAACACAGCGGCCAGACATGGAATAACTTAACAAATATATGCGGGGGACTAATTGCCCACCATAAATGCATGTGGCAATTGTTGGCGTGGGAAGAAACGGCAGGTCATTTACACCCTCTGCGTCAACCTGATGAGTCCCTCATACTTCAGGATGGTAAAGGAGCACATGCGATGATCGCTTATACTCCTCCAGATGAACCTAATGTGGGATTGGGATTTCATCTCTGCCCCGATGGAAACCAGCTTCCACACTTCAACTCGACACTAGCGTCGGTTCAACGTCTATGCAAAGCAACAGCATCTGTCCATCTGACAGAGTTGGAAACACGACAATTGTTATACCAAAGGTTGGTACCCAAGATTTCTTATGCTTTACACGGAACAGCCTTCTCGAGGTCACAATGCGGCAAAATCAATTCCTGCATCAGACAAACGATACTCCCGCGTCTCCGTCTAAATCGACATTATCCAAGCCCTGTCTTATACGGGCCAGCCGAATACGGGGGAATGGAATTCCCCGAAGTCTACACTCTTCAAGACACAGTACAGCTTGAGTATTTGATTAAACAGCTACGATGGGATAAAACTGTGGCCAACGATTTCCTTGTCGCGCTGGACTCAGTACAAATGTGCGCCGGATTCACTTCACCGATTCTCGAGCACACTGCAATTGGGGTGCGGTATCTGGAGCAGAGCTACATCATCGAGTTGAGAACGCGATTACACGAGATGCAGGCCTCCCTATGGATAGAGAAGAAATGGACTCCGGCCTTACAGCGGGTGGGAGACCATTCACTCATGGAGCAGTTCGCACAGCTCCCAGGCATCACTCGCGCTGCACTTCGACAGGCAAACGCAGTGCGGCTCTATCTTCGGGTTGTCACAATAGCAGATCTGGCCGATGTTGGCGGCACATTCATCCCGGCAAATATGTTGGACGGCGGATGGCGAGCGGGCTCTGACCTGAAATGGCCTTATCAACCCATTCCACCAAAACACTTCTGGCACACCTTCCGACGGTGCCTTCGGCGCAGTTTCTGCTCCAACAGTCCACCATTTCAACGTGCCTCGCACTCCATGGACTTGGACACACCGCTGGGCGCGTGGCTCCCAGTACCGCGTAATACATGGTTCCCGGCCTACCGATCGAGCACAACTATTTATTGGCGACAACATAATGATTCTCATCTGTACGTCATGCGTCCAATGGGGGTACCGGGATTCTATTCAATCACAGGGGAGGTGCATACTCTCCCGATGGAAAGCCACCCCATCCGGATTCAACAGATGGGTGACCAGTTATGGACACATAAGGTACTGCGGTTAGAATGCAGAGGGGAGGAACGGACACAGGCCGGGAGGATGATCGAGGACACCATATCAAATAAGAGGCCGGAAGTCCTCACAGTGGGTAGTGATGGCTCGGTACGATTACAGGATGGGCTGGCGGCATGTGCATGGATCTTGCGCGCCAATGATGACGAACAGGTTAAGGCCTGCTATCTCTTAGAACAGATGACATCCCTATCCTCGTACCGGAGTGAACTCGAGGGGATGTATAGAGGTCTCCGACAGGTCCTCCTTTCCGGGATAACACCGCAAATCATAGAGCAATGGTGCGACAACGAGGCGGCAGTGACGAAGAGTACCCGACCCCTCGCTCGACTAGGCGATATGATCACGCCTGATGCAGACATTGTTTTAGCCCTACACACGACGCGACATCGCCTTGAGGGCACAAGCATACACTGCAGACATGTTTACGGGCACCAAGACACAAAGACACATGTTCAAAAGGCAGGCGGCGAAGACACATTAGGTCTGGAACTCCCAGAATTATGGCAGGAGGGCGAGGACAATAATGATACACCACGAGTAGCTGGCCATGACGCACGGAAGGAGTTGACTCTGGCAGCCAAGGTTAATATTGAGTGCGATAAAATTGCCACAGAAACATTGTCTGCGGCCCTGACCTCAGGAGATAGGCCCAGCGACCCCATGGTCTTGAAATTACCTTATGAGGGCTCTCGCGCCCTCCTTCAAATACAGGGGATATGGATAACCTCAAAACATTCACAGAACATTCGAAAGGCAAAATGGGGTGCAGCGTTCTTGTCATACTGCACAAACCGCTACGGTTGGACAGCGGAGATCTTTCGGACTGTAAACTGGCAGGTGGTGCGAACAGTACGAGCGCAATTGACCGCGACACAGTTTATGCAGACCAGCAAGATTATGCATGGGTGGCTACCAGTTATGCATATGCAGGCACACTCCACAGGACTATCACAATGCCCCGGTTGCCCCTGCCCAGACGAGACGATGGATCACCTGTACCAGTGCAGCAATACAGCGGCAAAGAAAACGAGGGACGAGGCGCTCGCCACTGTTCGGAGGAAAGGGATGTCTTATGGAATACCACGAGCGATCATGGAGGTGATCATTACGTTATTGTATGACTTTACACAGAGTACCAATACGGTGCCACCGCAGCACCCACGATTGGCGGCCGCTGTCAAGGCCCAACAAAGAATTGGAATACATTTGTTCCCCCGAGGCTTTCTTGCCACAGAGTGGACAGAACTCTTGGACGAGTTTGCGGTGACACACCCCGAACGAAAAATATCGTACTTGTTGAAGCTTTTGTGGATGGATTTCACATATCCATTGTGGCAGTCTCGGAACACATTGGCACACACACAGAGAAACCTTACCCAACAGGCAGAAGAGGGGTCGTTGGCCGCTCGCCTACTCTGGTTTCTTGAAAACTCACATGTTTTGGCGGCTTCGGATCGCTTCATTTTAGACTACACAGACGAGGATATAGGCCGGATGACCGGCTTTGTACGACGACAGCGGGTAAAGCAACTGGAGACAATATTGAAGGCTTATGAGATGGACAAGATACTACACGCAAAGGGGCAGAGTGTCATTACAAAATGTTTCACTCGTAAGAGTGTACCGGGAAGCAGAATAGATACCACAGTGATTAATGCGGAATAGGCGGCCTCCGGCCGCCAGTCCCTCTCTTGTTGGCGCCAGCAGCGTAGCTCGCAGGCAGCAAACATTCGGGTTCCTTCCTTGTGCCTTGTGGGACATAGTTCCTGCTTGGTGCGGGGGGTGCAATCTTAGAGCGTCATTAGGGCCCATAAGATGTACTTTAAAATTTCAGTTATTATATCATAAAGGAACTTGAGCATTTTTGGCCCATTCAAAAGTGGCAAGCCCCCAAAATTGATGCTTGTGGTGTAGCTCTTGGCAAGAGGGATCTAATGCAACAATCAGA
>Ga0247832_1007939_pt1 | contig 10800 bp, 6 predicted proteins | sample LaCruzMarch2015__10_FD_192407 | JGI IMG/M metagenome (GOLD analysis project Ga0247832, IMG submission 192407) | Freshwater microbial communities from meromictic Lake La Cruz, Castile-La Mancha, Spain - LaCruzMarch2015_4m | ecosystem: Environmental > Aquatic > Freshwater > Lake | place: Spain...
TAGAACAGTTCCTCTTTCTCCGACATGTGCTGGGCGGGGAAAAGCTGGAGCTTTACCTCGAAGAAATCAGGCGGCGCCCGCACGTTGCCCTCAATGCCGAACATGAGTGGAAACCAGCGTCGCTCGCCCGGAGTGCGGGGTTTGCCACCGACCCGATGCGTCACGGGAGGGCATGGCGGGCGGCAGCCACAAGAGGAGTGTTTGCTGTCGGTGGGTTCACTCCAGGCGAGATTCTGCATGAGCGTCGGTATGAAACTTTTGACACCCCTCCAAACCGCTTCATCCAGTTTGCCCTGAGCGCTTTTCGGGATGTTTGCGAAGAGGTGATGGCGGCTTTCTCCGAGCGCCGTGGCACGGCTTGGCTGGAAGCCGCACAAATGCGCGATACGCTCGACGTCTTTCTCGCACAGCCCTTTTTTTCTGACGTGTCGCGGCTGGAGAGGTTACCGCTCGAGAACCAAACATTGCAAAAGCGCGAGGGATACAGGGACATCCTGCTTGCGTGGCTGATGCTCGAAACCGCGTCCCGCATTGACTGGCCGGGGCGGGATGATGCCTACGACGGCACGAACCGTGATGCAGCGACGCTGTATGAGTTCTGGCTCTACTTTATTCTGCGGGACGCTTTGAAAAACCGCCTGGGAATGCAGGAGATCCGCGCGAGAAAAGATGGAGAGGAGGACGGAAACCACTTTCTTGCCACATCGGAGAAGGGCGGGTTGCAAATGAACCTTGCGCAAAACAAGGAGTCCATCAGTCGGTTCCGCTGGACATCGGACAACGGTGAAGAGTTGGGCATCCACTTGTTTTTCAATCGGGTGTTCAACCCTTCCGGTGAGCCCCTGGGCGGCGGCACCTACAGCCGCCGTTTCCGACCGGACTACACAATCGTGTTCTTCCCTGCCGAATACCTCGCCGCCGCAAAATGGTCGAAAGCCGAGCAACTGGCAGCAGAGGCCGGGCGGATAGGATATCTGCATTTCGACGCGAAATACCGCATCGAGGATCTGAGAAAAGTCTTCGGTGAGGACAAGGACGCAGACCTCGACAAAGAGAGGAGCGAGACAAAAGCGACCGATACCTACCGCAGGGGTGATCTCTATAAGATGCACGCTTACAACGACGCGATCCGCCGCACGGCGGGATCCTATGTCCTTTATCCCGGAAGCGACGGCGAGCCGAAGACGGACTTTGTCCGTTACGAAGAGATCGTGCCTGGAGTTGGCGCGTTCAGACTGCGACCTGGCGACAAGCAAAGGCGTGAAACGTGTGAGTCCGCGTTGGCGGACTTTATCCGTGATGTGCTCAATCACCACGTCAACAGCTTCAGTCGTGACTACCGTATAAGGCACTGGACGCATAAAACGCTGCGAGAGACCGCAGCCTCATACGAAGCGAAAAAAATTCCAAAAGCACCGACCAGCGAACCGCCAGCCGACACCAAAGTGCTCCTCGCCGGATACCGTTCGCGGGATATCGCCAAGCTGGGACGGAAAAAACTCTTTGCTTACTTTCATGCTATTGATTCCGCCGGTCATCCCACACGGATTCACCCAGACAAGCTCGCTGCTTCCGTCATCGTTTCTTATTTCAAAGCAAAATCCGGCTGGAGATGGAGCGGATGGCAAGCCAAAGCAAGCAAGTGCTCTTTGGTCTCGCGTCAAACGCTCGTAGACAAATACCTCGGCGATGAATCCCGTCTCGGCTCGGACACGCAGTTTTACTATGTGGTTGAGCTCGAGCGTCCCGCTTTGCTGGATCGGTCCAAATTGAAGGCCGTCGGCGAAATTCTTCCCAAGCCCGCTTATCCAAAAATCTGCAACTGGACGGATCTTTGTGCCGAATAAATTCACGCGTGGCTGACATCTGGACCAAGAAGAAGCGCTCGGAAGTCATGTCCCTCATCCGGGGGAAGGGGAACAAGGAGACCGAGCACGCATTGCTGGTCCTGCTGAGGCAAAACAAGATCTCCGGATGGAGAAGGCATCTGCCTTTGCTGGGAAAGCCCGACTTTGCCTTCCCCAAGCAAAAGGTCGCCGTCTTTGTCGACGGATGCTTCTGGCACGGCTGCCCCAAGTGCTACACCCGACCGAAAACCAACCGCGCTTTCTGGGACCGCAAACGCGAGACCAACATGGCCCGCGACCGCCACGTCACCCGCCAGCTCCGGGGCAGGGGATGGAAAGTCATCCGCATCTGGCAACACTCCCTCAAGAAATCCCCAGCCACCTGCCTCAATCGAATCCTGCGGGTGATAGAGTCCTAAAAATCCTGGTCATCCTCTTCTTCGAGAGCCTCGGCGATGCTGTCCAAGACGCTGGGTTGCATGTGACCACCGATTCCTTTGGCTTTTTTTACCAAATCCCCCAGCGCCTCGGTTGAGATGAACCGGCAATAGTCGTCCAAACCGATTTTTCGAAACGTCGGGCGCCCGAGTTCACTCATCACTTTGTCGCGGCGAATTTTTGGTGCGACAATGTAGATCTTGATGTTCAGGGCGGGTGTGACGGCCAGCAAATCCGCCATGCGCAGCAGGCCGGAGTAGATCGAGGTGGATGCCTCGATTTCGAAAGCTGCTACCGGTGCCTTGTGCTGCAACCAAAGCACGTCTATCAAAGAAATGCGCCTGGTCGCTTCTTCGCTGAGACCCATACCCGGAAGAGACTTCAGGCAGCCTTCGGTGATCGGTCTCCCCTCATGGCGCTTGCTCTGGTCGTTGCTTGCGACCCAGACCGAGCAGCCTACCAGACGACCGAGCTGCACCAGCTCGCTCTGCGCTGTGGTATGGAGAGAGCTTTCTCCCGCGGTGGAAGGGGGCTCTTCGCGAACAACGGCCGTGGAAATTTTGCGAGGCGACCGAGTTCCGGATACGCGCCAGGCACGAGTCTTTTTGCGGCGTCCCTTTTTCGCTGGCGAATCGCATCTTGTTTCCTTTGCCCTTGCCAGCAGGTCGTCCAGATTGCGTTTGGTTTGCGAGATCCTGTTCGGCTGAGCAGTGATAGCCTCGGCCAAGAACTTTGCATCCGCGCCCTCAAGCAGCCGCTGATTCAGGATGCCCCAGCCATAATAAGGACCCCATTGACCCGTGAGCACATCGCGCACCTGCCCTAGAACCGGGGTTCTTTGTTCCGGCTCGACGAAATGAGTGAAGTTGATCTTTATCCGGTGGGGGAAGGCACCATTGTCCCACACGGGTGAGCTTCTGACGAAGGGCTTGCCCTCGACGGTGCCCAGAGCGGCTAGTTTGTGCTCCACAATGACGGCAAGCAGATCCCCCGGCTTCCACTGGCTGAACCGAGCCGATTTGCTGCCCCACAGGTTATGCTGAACGCATGTAAGCAGCTGGTATTCGTCGACTTTGGTCAATCGCAGCCTCATTGCGGCCTGATTGTTGTTTTTCGCCGCCCTTAATTCAATGCCAAATGGTCAAGCGCTAATGTTCAGGGGGCATTAATGAAAGCAGCCTTAATTTGACAGCTCCTTGAGCAGGCGCAGACGCTTATTCTTCGCTTTGTAACGCTCCAACTGGCCACGCATCGCAAGCACTGCAACACTCCGCATCACGCGGCGCTCAAAATCCGCGTAAGGTTGGCCCCGAGTGATGATGCCCAGCTCTTTCAATACCCGCGAAGTAATCGAGTGCTCGGTGCAGCTTGTATTCGGGCACTTGGCGAGAGCTTTAACGATCATCTCCTGAACTTCCGCTGCTGGCACATCCTCCGGGCGGCGGCCATTCGCTGCCACCACCTTGAGCTCATTTTCCACGATATCGTCCGTTGTCTCTTCCTCATCGTCCGGCTCTTCCTCTGGCTGCACCTCTATGGGCGGTTGTGCGGAAGCCGGATGGATGCCGCGTTCTTCCAGCGCATCCCACAAGGCGCCGAGAGCCTCTTCTTTGTTGGCGTAGAAAGCGGCCTCCCGGACGCGGAAAAAAGCCCAGCCGCAACGTTCGAGCCTTCTCTGGCGGTCCATATCCTCCTCGTAGTTGTCAGCTCCGTGCCAGCGGTCGCCATCGCATTCGACGGCTAGCCTTGCTTTGCCGCCTTCGACCATCAGGTCGATGAATTTTCCGGCGACCTCATGCTGGGCGTAAACGATGTAGTTCCGCCGAAGAAGTTCCAGCGCCACATCCACTTCGAACCAGCTACCGAAAGGATTCGGAGGTTCGACCAGTTGCCGATTGTCTCTGGCGGCCCGCATTTCCAACTCGTCCTTGGTCAGGCCGGCCAATTCCGCCTGCCGTGTTCCCTTAAAATATTCCAGAAGCCGCCGCCGCAGGCAGGTGTGGCTCAAATCTTCGGACTGCACCGAGTGGAAGAGAATCATCATGTCTTGCGCACGGCTGGCTGCGACGTTGAAACGGCGCTCATCGGCGGGTGAGGCCATCGGACCGATGCGGGCGTTGGGCGCGGCGACCATAGACAGAAAGACGATATGCCGCTCGTCGCCTTGGAAGGTGTAGGGGTTGCCGCAAATGAGGCGGCGCTTCTCCATTTCAGTCGCCCCGATCCGGTCGAGTAGCAGCTTCTCGATCAGTGCGCCCTGCGCTTCGCCCTGCAGGATAACCACGCCTATCGTCTTGCCATTGTATTTGGGGTCGGCACACATCTCCTCAATCTTGTCGACGATGGCTTCAGCTTCGGGGCGATTGATCACCCGGTTGCCTTCGCCCTCGCGGTATCCGCCGCTGACGAAAAAGTGTTTGAGCGGCGGCAAGCGGTCCGGCCCGTATTGACGCAAGGGAATAAGGGGCGTATCGGCGTAGCACAGTTCGTTGCTGAAGCGAATAATCTCGGGCATGCAGCGGAAATGCTCCCTGAGTGTGATCCTGCTCGTGCCGTAGCGGAGCTTGGCGTGGTCGAAGAGACTGCTTTCGATGTCGAAGGATGCCCGGTGGGCAAAGTCTCCAAGATGCTCTTGCATCAACCGGTGGACAGCGGCGAGCTGCACACCGACCGCATCGGGACTGATCTGCTTGTCGTCGCCGACGATAAGGACTTTTTTGGCTAGAAAGGTCAGAGGCAGCCCCTCAAGTCCGCACTGCGAAGCCTCGTCGACAATCACGACATCAAACATGCCGGGCTGCGGGCTCACGGTATCCCACACGCGGTGCAGGGGCATAACCCATGCCGGCACAGCTTCGCGGCAGGATTCCAAGCTCTGTTGAGCTTCACGGCGGTGGCGGGGCGCATGCTTACCGGTGCCTTTGCCGAGACGGCGCATCGAAAGTCGCCAACCCTCCATGTGCCGGCGATGGCTTTCTTTCAGCCGGTCGAAACAGTGGCTCCATGAATGCAGGGCCGCGAGTTCCGCGATCGTGTGGTGTATCCGGTCCTCGGCCTGCTTGATGCGCTTGCCGAGTGATACGACGTCTTCCTTGCCGATGTAGTCCTCGATCCAGTGTCTGGCTTGCGCCCACTTCCAAGCCTTCTCGAGGTCTTTGATCCGATCCGTCCAATGCGGCTCGTCGAACGTGCTCTCCAGATCTTTCGCCAGGTGGGGGAGTTGTCCCGCCAGATAGCGCATCCACTCATGCAGCTGGGCTAGATCCTCTGCCTCTTTCGACAGGTTGGCGAACTCCTTGTGGATCGCTTCGTATTTCTCCACGTTCCGAGCGCCTATCGCATCGAGAAGGTGCTTATTCGATGGATGGGCTTTCGGTTGAGTGGAAATTTTCTCAACGGCGGCGAAAATCGATTGTATCTCAGCCTGCACTTCCATGCGCCGCCTCCTTGCTTTGGCCAAGCGACAGGAGGCAACCAACTTGTCCAGACTGGCCGGATCGTTCCAATCTGGTTCGGCCAACGCGGGGAAGCGCCGTAGCTTCTCTTTGCATTTGGCCAGCTTGCCGGCCATCGGCAGAACGTTGTCCAGCGCATCCCTCAAGGCGGACAGCGCGGAGAGCTGAAGCAACAGAGGGCCGTCCGTGCGCTCGCACTTTCCGGACCACAGTTGCCATGTCTTTTCTATCCCGAGCCGGATTTTGAGAGTCTCTGCCACCGTTGCGAAATCTTGAGCGGTGCGGCACGGATGCCCGTTGAGCCTGACCTTGTTGACCGCCTCGAGAAGGTCTTTGACAGGTTTCGGTCTAAACGGTCCCCAGCCGAGTTTCCCGCCGCCGGCCAGATGCGCACGCAGCCTGTCGGCATCTTTCCGGAGATTGTCCGGCTTGAGATCAGGCGGATAGTCGATGGCGGTGTCGTCAGCTTTTGCAGCCAGGGGCGTGAAAACCTCGACGCAATCGGCGGTGGACTTGCGAAGCGTTTGCCAAACCGTGGCATTGTTAGCCAAAACATCTCTCACTGCATCCGGCATCCATTTGTAAGGCGAGGTCGCAACAGCGCGACGACACACGGCAAAATCGGCGAGAAGATCCTTCAATTCATCGACCTCTGCTTCCTCTCCTCGCAGCAGGACCTCCGCCAACTGCTCGTCTGCCTCCGGCCAGATCTCCCGTTCCTCCGCAATGGCGCCGTTCTCTTTGGTGACAAGTGCAGCGAATTCCGGCGGTTCCGGAATTTCGGCGGCTCGCAGGAGCTTCAGCTCCTCGCGTTTAGCGGGCGTGAAGAAACGCAAAGCCTGCAGAGCGCTGTGCACGTCACGCGGTGTCACTGGAAGCTCGGCTTCAAGTTGCGGCTGGTCTTTGAGCCAGTCGTAAAGAGGCCTCTCCCTGTTGACTTGCTTGGCAATTTGGGCGGCGGTGCCCTTGTATGCTCCGCCGGCAATCGTCCGCTCATGCGTCTCTGCCTCGCGGATGTCCCGCAACTTTCGCTGCAACTCGCTTTTGCTCGATCGCGTAGTCTTCAGCCGCTCTTCAAGATCTGTCTTCTCGCGCTGTGCCCGCGACGCTTGCCACTCTTCGTTCTTCCGGAGAATGCCGCTGACGCTGGCTTCCAGCGATCGGCGCTCGTCCGATCCTGCACCGAGAAGATTGATGCAAAGAGGTTGAAGTTTTTCCGGGATCTGACCTTCCAAGACTTGCAGGGCACGGGGCGTCTTTGCAGTGATCAGGACGCGTTGTCCCGTGGCCAGAAGGTGACAGATGAGGTTGGCTATCGTGTGTGATTTGCCGGTGCCTGGAGGGCCCTGCACCAAGACGCCTCGGGATCGTTTCAACTTGTGGACGATTTTTCTCTGCTCCTCGTTCGAAGGCTTGGGGAAATAAATTTCACCGTCGAATTCCTCGGGAGACTCGCCGTCTCCGCCTCCAGATTCCGCTTCATCCGGAGACAAGACCTCAGCAAGGTCGGCAAATCCGTCGGGTATTTTTTCACCCGATTCGACCAGCTCTTTGATAACATTGAGAGCTTGCGTTAAACCGCGGGCCGATCTCTTTCGTAAAATGAGAGCCGGCGCATATTCGACAACGGCCTTGGTTGAAGGAGTTGCCGTTGCGTCGATGGAGTTGAGGTATTCTCCCGAGGCGTCGATAGAATGAACTAAGCCCTTCAAGACCGGTTCGACATGAGAGCTATCCCACGGATCGTCGGACGCGGCAACCAAGCCATCAGAAGCCGCGCTTTCTCCACCGGCTGGCTGGAACTCCAACTCGAGCATATCCAACTCGACGCGTAGTCTTGGTCCGTCGGCACGTGGTCCGGCGGTGAACCTTCCGGCGCCTGATTCGAATTCAAGCTGGGCGTCGGCGGCAATTATGTGCCGACGGACTCTTTGATTTGTCGGAGTCAGCCAACTCAGCAGCCCGACTCCGAGGACAAGCTCGTATTCCTCACCAAGTCGCAGCTGTTTCTGGTGGATCGCAAAGATCGCAGAGTAGATGTCGTGCAACTTTTTCCAGTCGTCATGCTTTCGGGCCCATGGATGCCAATCCGATTCCAAATATTTAGCCCAAGCCGCTTGCACTTCCGGGTAGTCGGCGAGGATCGCATCTTTTGGGATCGTTTTCGGCTCATCGGAGTCCTCCGTCCAAGCCGGGTTTGGGATTTCCAGCGTGGTCTCCGCCACGAGCTGAGGAGGCTTACTGGTATCCGTAAGGGTCTCCGGATCTATCCATTCTTTGCAAACACCCGGCACCTCCGGCAGGCCGGGCTCCTTGCGTGCCTTGACCTCAAGCCACACGTCGGTCTCGTGCTCCTCAGAACGACCCCAAGCCTGCGTGAAGCAGTTTTTGTCTGAGGGCACTGAGGAGAGCCACACAACTTCCTCATAGCCAGCCAGATCACGGTTAACCTTGGTCTTCAGCAGTGCCACCCGAGTCAGGTAGTCGATCATCCGCACGACCTTCTCGACGGATGATTTGCTGCTGTTTTCGGCTGGGGGCATCTGATTTAGAGTATCCGATTTTCTGATTCCTGTGAAGAACGTTAACCACTAAGCTGAAGCTGTTGCTCTGAGGGCCGCTTACCCACGCGTGATCCTGACACATTGGCCAACAGTGACCCAAGGTTTTGTGCGTCATAATTCCTGATATGAAGATCACCAGCGATTCGGAGTTAACTGCGGCTGTTGAATCTGCCAGTGAATTGATTCAAGCGATTCACGATTACGCAGGAAGAGATTTCTCGAAAAGGTGGAAGCTTCAATTTCCAAGGGGCTATGTGCGCACAGCTTCGGAGCATCGTGCGCGACTACCCTTTCTTCAAAGCTCTCCACTCAAAGACAACATTGCCTACACACTTATCCTTTCGGACACGACGCATTGGTTACTTGTTAGGACGGACGTCACAGCCACAATTAGACAACAGCTGATAAAGCTTCATTTGTTTTTACTAGGCTCTTTGGTCGAAAGTATTACCGCAGCATTTCTCAAAGGAAAATGTGGGAAACGTTACAAAGGGCGGACAGCTTACCTCATGGAGCGTGGTCGCATATCGCCAGACATGAAATCTGATTTGGACTGGTTATGGGATATGCGGAATAAAATGCATCTATTTCAGGTTTCGGAGTCCGAGCATATGTGTCCGCATTACACCATCAAAGAACACAACCGAGGTGTGCGCGCTTTCAAAGATCTCGTAACGCATCTGCAATGAGCACAACCTGTTCGGGTAAATCCTGCCGTCTCTGGCAACGCGCGACGAAAAAGTTCCCCAACCCTTGCCTCGGGCGAGTCAGGAGTTTGCAGTCGAACCCCAGTTTCCCGGGGGCTTCGCGCCGAGGGATGGGGTTTGTGCGTCATACTGCCAATAGCCGCTTGGCCCGATGGGTAGAGGGTGCTGAAATAGGCGGTATGCCGATGTTCACACAGGGTGAAATCATTGTCCGCGACGACCTGAAATACCCCGAGGGAGCGGTCGTCGTGGACGGAATTGACGAGCGCGGACATCTTCTCGTCCATCCGGTCGGCGGCGGATTGCAGTTTGCCGTGCCGCCTCGTGAAGTTGGCCGCTTCCAGAGCGTGGAGCCTGCCGAGCAGATTCAGGTCTTCAGCGCCGGAAACTTTTATTTGGAGGGGATCGACGGCGAGTTCGAGGGATGGTCAGATGGCTCGTCTTGGAACGGCTGGGAGAAGCCCTGCTTCACCCGAGATGTTGCCGAGCGGATCCTTGCGGCGTCGGGATACCGCTGGAGCTACGACGCATCGGCGGACGAGTTCACTGTGATCACCTCCGAGGAGGACGAGCCCGAGCTGTTCAACGGCCAAGCCATCCAGCTCGGCGATGGCGGGTCTGTTACAGCATATTTTGTCGGCGCAGGCGCTTGGGTATGGGACAAAATATGATGAAAACATTCACCACCAAAAAAGCCGTCAAGCTGGTCTGCCGTGAACTTGAGCAACGGGGCCGGCAGTCGGATCTCGTCGTCGTTGAAAACGAATCCGGCACCATCCAGATCGAAGCCACGATCGATGAAATCGAAGACTTCGAGATGGTAGGGAATCCCCCCATCGACAGCGATGTCATCCCCGACGAGCTGATGACCGTCCTCCTGGTTCATCTCGAAGCGGAAAAACTTCTCGAGGATGCGGAGTCCGCTCCGACAAATTCCTGAGTCGGTAGCACGCCACCCAGAGGGGGTCAGACCTTTCCCCTTGCATTTCCACCCTCCGGCCCGCCGCCGACATATGGACAAATGGCAATAAGTCCATACGTCACGAACCCCCGCATCCCGCTCGGGCCATAGTTGGACAATTGGCAAATTGTCCAACTGTTGCCATCGCTCTCTTGCGTGAAAACTTTGTGCGTCATAAAGCCAAGACCTGCTTGGCCCGGTGGGGCGAGAGTGCTGAAGTCTCGTCATGGGGAGGCCATTGCAACAAATTCATGATCCAGCACCAATGTCGGATGCCGTTCCAATCCAGAGCCGGGACTTTTGGGTCAATGTAATGCCTCAGCGTGAATGTCCAAATAGCTGAGAGAGGTTAAGCTACGAGGCGGGTTTGTTGTTGTCGTTTAGTTTTGCGGTTCTCCCTGGCCGCTTCGAGTTTTTTATCTCTGGCGGCGAAGATGGCGGTGTGGCGTGCGGCGATGCGGTCGGCTGGGGTGATGTAGCCGAGAGCGGAGTGGAGGCGCACGGTGTTGTAATGGTCGATGAAGCCGCCGACGATGCGTTTGGCGTCCTGGAGGGTGAGCGGGGTTTTGGGGCGGATGGCGTCTTCTTTGAGGGTGCGGTGGAAGCGCTCGAGTTTACCGTTGCTTTGAGGGTGGTAAGGCGAGCAGAAGACGTGGGTGGTTTGCCAGAGGCGGATAAACTCTTTGAAGTCCTTGGCCACAAACTGGGGGCCGTTGTCGGTGATGATGCGCGGGCGGGCTTCGGGATGGGCTTCGCGGGCCCGTTGGATAACGATCTCGGCGTCGGCTTCGCGCATCTGCGGGCGGATGTCCCAGGAGAGGATGGCGC
>Ga0247832_1007944_pt1 | contig 10796 bp, 7 predicted proteins | sample LaCruzMarch2015__10_FD_192407 | JGI IMG/M metagenome (GOLD analysis project Ga0247832, IMG submission 192407) | Freshwater microbial communities from meromictic Lake La Cruz, Castile-La Mancha, Spain - LaCruzMarch2015_4m | ecosystem: Environmental > Aquatic > Freshwater > Lake | place: Spain...
TGGACCAAGAAGTGATCGCGCTTCCTTTGCAATTGCTAAGAGTTGTTCGCGTGATTGTTCCAGCGCTGGATGGCTTCGCAGCGCTGCAAGTACTTGGTTTACAGACTCTTGCTCAGTAATCGGTGCTGAGAGCAGATGCTTGAGTTCACTATCTTCAGCCCGAGTTGATTTCATGACATTGAGTGTGACAAGAGTAGGAACGCCTTCTTTAAGGTCAGTCCCTGGAGTTTTTCCAGATTCTGCCGACTCACTTGCGATGTCGATAACATCATCAGCCAGTTGGAAAGTCACGCCGATCTTTTCGCCAAAAATTGCTAACGCATCAATATGCTCGCGTGGAGCACCAGCCAGCATTGCACCAAATTGCGCACTAGCTGCAATTAAAGAGCCAGTCTTGTCACCGACAACTTTAAGATAATGTGCAAGTGGATCTTCGCCTTGTGCAGGACCTTGAGTCTCCATGATCTGCCCAATAACAAGGCGTTCAAATGTTTGTGCTTGTAGGTGAACTGCTGCTGGGCCAAGATCAGCTAACATATCTGAGGTGCGCGCAAAGAGATAATCTCCTGTAAGAATCGCAACTGTATTTCCCCAACGACTATTTGCGCTAGGTACTCCACGTCGAAGTGGAGCTTCATCCATCACATCATCATGGTAGAGAGTTGCAACGTGTGTCAGTTCGCAGACGACGGCGGCCTCGATGATTCCATGCGCTGCAGGGTTTCCAAAGTGTGATGTAATCAAAGTTAATAACGGGCGCAACCGCTTTCCGCCTGCCTCAACAAGGTGGCGTGAAGTCTCAATAACTAACGGGTACTTTCCTTCAATCTGCTTACGTAATAGCACTTCGACCTGCGCCATACGCAAGGCAAGATCTGCCTCGAGTGCTGGCGACAGATCGGTAATGCCAAATGAGGCCATCAGCGAATGAAGGAAGCGGTCTGGGCGATGTAATCAAGGAGTGGTGCTGGAAGTACTCCAAGTAGCACCGTGATTGCCAGCGAGGCGATAATCGTAATTCGGGTGTAGATCGATGGAATCACAATGCTTGTTCCATCATCGAGTGCATCCTTGAAGAACATAAGGACTACAACACGAATGTAGAAGAATGCTGCGATTGCAGATGAGAGAACGCCGGTAATGAGAATTGCTGTATTTCCACTCTCGTAGGCTGCAGAGAAGATGGAGAACTTTCCGACAAATCCGCTAGTAAGTGGGATTCCAGCAAAAGCTAAGAGTAGGAATGCAAATGATGAAGCAATCCAAGGGGACCGCTTTCCAAGTCCTGCCCAGCGATTGAGGTCTGTTACTTCACCTAATGAATCAGTGACGAGTGAAACAATCGCAAATGCTCCAACTGTTGCTACGCCATATGCAAAGAGATAGAAGATTGAGGCATCAAGGCCTGACTTATTCAAGGCAATTACGCCTGAGAGTAAGAATCCTGCATGTGCGATTGAAGAGTAGGCAAGCATTCGCTTCACATCACGCTGTGCAATTGCCACGAGTGAACCAAAGACCATGGTGATGAGTGCGATTGCAGTAAGCGCTGGACGCCACTGCCAGACATCTCCAGCGAAGGCAACATAGAAGATACGTAGCATTGCGCCGAAGGCGGCAACCTTTGTTGCAGCTGCCATAAATGCAGTCACTGCAGTAGGTGAGCCCTGGTACACATCGGGTGTCCATGAGTGGAATGGAACTGCGCCTACTTTAAAGAGCAAGCCGACGCTAACAAATGAGATTCCGATAAGAAGGAAGACATCATTTGCTGTTCCTCCGGTGATCGCAGCTGCGATTCCCGCAAAGGTAATCGAATCTGAATATCCATAAAGGTAGGCAACTCCGAAGAGGAAGAAAGCTGAAGCAAATGCACCGAGCAAGAAGTACTTGAGTGCAGCCTCTTGAGATGCCAAGCGACGGCGACGTGCCAAGCCTGCCATTAAATAAAGTGGCAGAGAAAGAACTTCCAGGGCGACAAAGAGTGTGATGAGATCGGTAGCCACTGGAAAAATAAGCATTCCAGCAATTGCAAAGAGTGTGAGTGGGTAAATTTCGGTAACGCGGATATTTGCAGCTTGTGCCTGACGTTCTTCATCAGAACCAGGAGCAGCGGTAGGGACTGCTGCAAATTTATCACTATCAGCTAAGAGCAGGATTGCGATGAGGGCAATGATGAGAATGCTTGCCTGTAAGAGAAAGCCTGCGCCATCGAAGGTAATTGATGTCATCGCTGCCTTTGCAGAGTAGACCTCGCGTGTGCGAAAGAGTGCAACGAGTGCAAGCAATAGGGTCAGAACTGCAATAAAGAGTTGTGATGAACCGCGAGCTTTGCGTGGAGCAAATGCTTCCACAAGAACTCCAATAAGCGCTCCACCAAGAACAACAAGGATGGGGGCCAAAATTCCGTAGTTGAAAACTGGCGCTGCAAATGTAATCACTTACTTGCCTCCATTCATGGTTGGCGCAGGATCGCTATAGCCCATCTGGCTTACTACTTTCGCTGCTGCAGGATTAATTATGTTCAGCAGTGGTGATGGGTAGAAACCGAGAAGAACGATGATCGCAATTACTGGGGCAATTGCAACTTTCTCTCTAAGATTCAAATCTTTTAGATTCTCATTTCCTGGAGTGGTCGGCCCATGAAGAGCTCGCTGCACTGGAATCAATATATAAAGAGCTGCAAGAACAATTCCGAATGTAGCGATGATCGCCGCAACTGGATAACGCGTATAAGTTCCGACAAGGACCAAGAATTCACTAACAAAACTCGAGAGCCCAGGTAGCGCCAAACTCGACATACCTGCGATGAAGAAGCTCCAAGCCATGATCGGTGTGATCCGCTGCAAGCCACCGAAATCTGCAATTGTTGATGAACCCCTGCGAGTTGCCATCCAGCCCGCAACTAAGAAGAGCGCTGCTGTTGAGAAGGCGTGGTTAAACATATAGAGAGTTGCACCGCTCTGCGCTTGAGTTGTCATCGCGAAAATTCCGAGAGTGATGAAGCCGAAGTGTGAGATCGATGTATATGCAATAAGGCGCTTGATGTCTTTTGCACCGATCGCCAAGAATGCACCGTAGAGAATTGAAATCAGTGAGAGAACGATGATGATCGGTGTAAATGTCTTGGTCGCATCAGGAAAGATGGAGAGACAGAAACGGATCATTCCGTAGGTTCCGACCTTATCCAGAACGCCTAAGAGAAGAACCGAGGTTCCCGCTGTCGCACTCTTTGCCGCATCCGGTAGCCAGGTATGGAATGGCCACAATGGAGCTTTGATTGCAAAGGCGATAAAGAATCCTAAGAAGAGAATGTTCTGAGTTGTGCTGCTCATCGATGTATGAAGTTGAGATAGCTCGGTGATGTCAAATGTAGGACCACCGTTATTTCCAGAGATCACATAGAGCCCGATAATTGAGGCCAACATTAAGAGTCCACCGAAGAGGCTATAGAGCAGGAACTTCACAGCCGCAGCTGCACGCTCTCCACTGCCATAACCACCAATGAGGAAGTAGACCGGGATCAGCATCGCTTCGAAGAAGACATAGAAGAGGAAGAGATCAGTTGCAGCAAAGACGCCGATCATCATCGTCTCTAGAACCAAAATCAAAATATAGAAAGTCTTTACTCCCCAACGTCCGCCTTCGGATTCATGCCATCCAGCCAAGATTACGACGGGTGCGAGAATTACCGACATCAGAATGAGTACTAGCGCAATTCCATCTACGCCCATCGCCCAGTTGATTGCAAAAGATGGGATCCATGAGTAGCTCTGTCTAAATTGAAGTGCAGTATTTCCAGTGTCAAAGCTCAGCGCTTTAACGATTGTCGCAATAGCAACCACAAGAGTCGTCGCTAAGGCAATCTGCTTCACAAGAGTTGTCTTTGCTGCAGGCATCGCCGCGATGATCGCTGCGCCGATTAAAGGCAAGAGCATAATAATTGTCAGTGTCATTATTGAGTCACCACCCAGATCGCTGCGAGCAGAGCAAGTGCTCCAACAAGAATTAGTGCTGCATAAGAACGAACATATCCAGATTGCGTGCGACGTAAGGTTGAGCCCGTTTCAACTGCCATCGAACCAACTCCACGGACTGCACCATCAATAACCTTCTCATCAACTGCAACTAGACCGCGAGTAAGTGCTTGTCCTGGACGCATAAAGACCGCCTCATTAAAGGCATCCTGTCCCAGATCATTACGAGCAGCGCGAGTAGCCCACGTGACATCGGTTGGAGCAACTGCGGCAACATCTTTAAATTGATACTTCAAGAGAGCGATAGTTACTCCGATGACAACCATGGTTATCGCCAAGATAGTGACAACGCTGTGCGGGAGTAGCTCTTCATGCTCTTTATGGTGATCAAAGAGTGGGTAGAGCCAATTCTTCAGTGCATCACCGCGATAGAGAAGAAGTCCGGAAGTGACAGATCCGATTGAGAGAATCACCATTGGAAGCCACATCAAAACAGGTGACTCATGTGGATGAGCATCGTCATCCCAACGAGCCTTGCTGGTAAATGTCATGACCATAACTCGAGTCATATAGAAGGCGGTAATTGCTGCACCGAGGAGAGTGACGCTTCCAAGAAGCACTCCCTTTACTCCACCTGAATTAAAGGCTTCAGCGATGATCGCATCTTTAGAGTAGAAACCAGCAAATGGTGGAACACCAATGATTGCTAGATAACCAAGACCAAAGGTAATAAATGTAATCGGCATAAATTTACGAAGTGCACCATATTTGCGCATATTTACTTCATCATTCATGCCATGCATGACTGAACCTGCACCCAGGAACATGCTGGCCTTAAAGAAGCCGTGTGTAAGTAGGTGCATGATTGCAAATGCATAACCTGCAGGGCCAAGGCCGGCCGCCAAAATCATGTAACCAATTTGAGACATTGTCGATGCTGCTAGAGCTTTCTTAATGTCATCTTTAGCCATACCAATAATTGCGCCGAAGATAAGAGTGATTGCGCCAATAATTACAACCAGAAGTTGGGCAGTTGGAGCGGCATCAAAGACAAAGTTAGATCGAACGATTAAGTAGACACCAGCGGTAACCATTGTCGCTGCGTGGATCAACGCTGAAACCGGAGTTGGACCGGCCATCGCATCGCCCAGCCATGCTTGTAATGGGAATTGCGCAGATTTACCAACGGCTGCAACGAGCAACATAATTCCCATTGCAGTCAGAGCTGGAGTTCCAGCACGCTCTGCCGCTTCCTTTACGCCTTCAAATGAAACTGTTCCCATTGTGGCAAATGCGATCATGATGGCAAATGACAAGCCCATATCGCCCACACGGTTCATAACAAATGCCTTCTTAGAAGCAGTGGCATAGGCCGGCTTCTGATTCCAGAATCCAATAAGTAGGTATGAAGCAAGACCTACACCTTCCCAGCCCACATAAAGGTTGAGATATGAATTACCAAGCACCAAGAGAAGCATTGAGGCTACGAATAAGTTGAGATAGGCAAAGAAGCGACGACGGTTCTCATCATGTGACATGTAAGAAATTGAGTAAACATGAATAAGCGTTCCAACACCTGTAATTAAAAGTACGAAACAGATTGATAGTTGATCAAGTAACAAGGCTGCATCGACATCGAAATCTCCGACCTTGATCCATGAGAACAAAGTCTGAGTAATCGCACGCTCTTCAGGTGCGCGATTAGTCATCGCAAAGAAGTGCGCTAGGCCAAGTGCGAATGAACCCGCAGACATAGCCGTTGCAAAAAGATGTCCCCACTTATCTGCCTTGCAGCCCATAAGTAGCAAAAAGACGGCTCCAAAGAGTGGGAGACCGATGAGGTAGACGAGTGAGCTTGAAGTAACCATTGTTATCGCTTCAACAAACTAGCATCATCGATCGATGCTGAACGGCGGGAACGATAAATCGCGACGATGATTGCCAAGCCAACAACTACTTCACACGCTGCAACTACCATCGTAAAGAAGGCAACTACTTGGCCGTTGAGATTTCCATTGAGGCGAGAGAAGGTCACGAGAGTTAGGTTTGCTGCATTGAGCATAAGTTCAATGCACATAAAAACAACGATTGCATTGCGGCGAACCACAACGCCTACTGCGCCGATCGTAAAGAGCAGGGCAGCGAGGTAGAGGTAGTTATATGGATTCACTTACTTCTCCTCTTTAATTGTTGGATCAACAACATCGAGTTGGAAGTTTGCAGATTCAATTACATCGCCACGTGCCTTAAGCGTTGCAGAGATAGAAGTTGGCGCAGGAGTTCCATCTGGAAGAAGAGCGGGAACATCGACAGCATTGTGAAGTGCGTAAACACCTGGACCTGGAAGTCCGGCGGCATCGCCTAATGAACCAGTACGAAAACGTGCGATTGCTTGTTCACGCTGTGATGGGCGATGTTTTGCACGTTGATGATGACCCAGGACCATCGCACCAAGGGCTGCTGTGATCAAAAGAGCTGAGATGACTTCAAATGGGAAGACGTAATCAGAGAAGAGCAACATGGCAATTCCTTCAACGTTTCCATCCGCATTTGCAATCTCTAACCCAACATATGTGCGGCCCAATGTCGCCCGACCAATCAGAGCAATCATCAATCCGCCGAATCCAACGGCTGCTGTAATTGCAATCCAGCGAAGACCCTTGATTGTTTCAACGAGTGAATCAGATGCATCCACGCCAACTAACATCAAGATAAAGAGGAAGAGCATCATGACTGCGCCGGTATAGACAACGATTTGAACAATTCCAAGGAAGAGAGCTTCTTGGGCAATGTAGAAAATCGCGAGCGTAATCATTACCCAAGCGAGCAAGATTGCAGAGTGCACAGCCTTCTTAACGACAAGCATGCCAAGGGCTGCAACCACTGAAAGTGGAGCAAGTGCCCAGAAGAGAATCGCTTCGGGTGTAGCAATTTCCAACATTACTTACTGCCCCCTTCTTGTGAAGGGTGGGCAGCTGTTACATCGCCGTTGTAATAATTTGTATCGTTCATACCTGGATACATTGGATGTGGTGGCTGGAGCATTCCTGCGCGCAGCGGTGCAAGTAGATCTTCTTTTTCGAAGATTAACTTCTCGCGTGAAGTATCTGCCAATTCGTATTCATTAGTCATTGTCAGAGCGCGCGTTGGGCAGGCTTCAATGCAGAGGCCACAGAAAACACAACGCAGATAATTAATCTGGTAGACCTTTCCGTAACGCTCTCCAGGTGACATCTGATTGTCTGGAGTGTTATCAGCGCCTTCAACAAAGATTGCATCTGCTGGACATGCCCACGCACAGAGTTCGCATCCGATGCATTTCTCTAAACCATCAGGATGGCGATTGAGTTGGTGACGTCCATGAAAACGTGGCTCAGTTGGTGCCTTCACATCTGGGTAGGCGACTGTGAGGTTCTTCTTAAAGATAGAGCGGAAGGTGACCCAGAATCCCTTTGATTGCTCAACGAGTGAACCTGGGCCTGGTTGATCTACTTCGACGAATGAAACATCGTCAACGTTGGCAGCAGCGCCTGACTTCTTTGGCTCGATGGAGTTACTCATTTTTGCCTCCTGTCTGTGATGAAGCGTTAAATGATGAAACTCCTGGAAGCGAAGGAATTGGGAAATCTGGCGCTTCACCTTCTGTAAGTGGCTCCTCTGATTTCTTCTTTGCACGATCAAAGAGTGAGCTGATCGCCGTTGCAATTAAGACAAGTCCAACTGCAAATGCGACGATCACTGTGCGTGATGCGCCTTCTTGTTGGATTACGCGCAAAGTTGCAACGACAAGAATCCAAATGAGTGAGACCGGAATCAAGACCTTCCAACCAAATTTCATAAATTGGTCGTATCGCAGGCGTGGAAGTGTTGCGCGCAACCACATAAAGATAAAGAAGAAGATATTTACCTTGATGAAGAACCAGACGATGGTAAACCAACCGCCTAGCCAGGCTTCAGTAAATCCAAGGCCTGGAGGTGCGTGATAACCACCAAGGAATAGCGTTGTTGCTAGCGCAGATACGGCAACAATGTTGACGTACTCGGCAAGGAAGAAGAGTGCGAACTTAAGGGATGAGTACTCAGTGTGGAATCCACCAACGAGTTCACCTTCTGCTTCGGCTAAGTCAAATGGTGCGCGGTTTGTTTCGCCGACCATTGCGATCACGTAGATCACAAATGATGGGAAGAGAACTATCGCGTTCCAGTAATTCGCATGCTGAGAGTTGATGATCTCGGAGGTAGACATTGATCCCGCGTAGATAAATACTGCAACGAGAGAAAGTCCCATCGCAATTTCATAGGAGACAACTTGTGCACTTGAGCGAAGTCCACCGAGAAGTGGGTAGGTTGATCCAGAAGACCAGCCGGCCAAAACAACGCCGTAGACACCAATTGAAGTGACAGCGAGTATGTAGAGCACTCCGACTGATAAATCTGTCAGCTGCATTGCAGTCTCTTGTCCAAAGAGATTGACCTTTCCGGTCATTGGAATAACTGCAAAAGCCATAAAGCACATTGACGCAGCAATGATTGGCGCTGCAATAAATATAATCTTGTCTGCCGCTGCCGGAATGATGTCTTCCTTAAGGGCTAACTTCACTCCATCAGAGAGTGATTGCAAGAGACCGAATGGGCCTACGCGGTTAGGTCCTGTGCGCTGCTGCATCTTTGCTAGGACGCGACGCTCAGTCCAGACTGCCATCAGAGTTGAAACGACGCAGATTGCAAAGACGATTACCGCCTTAACGACGATAAGCCAACCAGGATCTTGTCCGAGAAGTTCTGCTGTTGTCATGCCTTCACCACCGTTACTAGATCGCCATGAACCGCATTAAGAGTCTGCAATGGTGTTGAACCAATTGAATTACGTGGAAGCCAGACGGCATCATCATGAATATCTTCAACGAGGGCGGCTAGTGTAATTGAGCCGTGTGAGTTTGAGATTCGAAGATGATCTCCAGATTGCACACCAAGTGATGCTGCACGTTGTGGTGAAATCACTGCAATTGTTGGACGACGTGTGCCGGCCAAATTATCTTCGCCCGCTTGCAAAGTGCCTTCATCAAGAAGTCGGCGCCATGAAGTGATAATCGCTTCGTTGCCAGAAACTTTAAGTGCTGACGCTGCTGCAACTGATGCGAATGGAGCGCGTGCACCATCCCACTTTCCAAGTTGAGCAAATTCACGGGCTGCAGCGGTAACTGTTCCGAGCATGATGGATTCACCCATCTCATCGGCAAGTGCAGACAAGATTCTTACATCGCTGCGGTTAAGGGAATCGCCCACTGCTGCAGCAAATGTGCGTTGGCGTCCTTCCCAGTTAATAAATGTTCCATACTTTTCTGTAACAGCGGCAACAGGAAGAACAACATCTGCAACTTCTGTGACAGAAGAGTGTGCAATTTCTAGTGATACAACAAATGCTTTCTTCATCGCTTCTGTTGCACGCGCAGCATCTGGAAGATCAGCGATATCAACTCCGCCAACAACGAGTGCATCGAGGCCATTATTGTGAATTGCTTCGATCATCTCTGAACTACTGCGACCAGCATCTGCAGGAAGTGTGCTCACTCCCCATGCTGCAGCGATATCTATGCGAGCCGCAGTATCTGCAACCGGACGTCCTCCTGGAAGGAGCGCTGCAAAGGCACCAGCTTCGAGTGCACCACGTTCGCCTGCGCGACGAGGAATCCACGCCAACTTTGCACCAGTCTTATCAGCTAGCGCGATTGCTGCTGAGATAAGGCCAGCACTTTCTGAGGCACGCTCTCCAAGAAGAATGACTGACTTTGCAGTGAGTTCAATTGAAGATAGTGCAGCGCCTTCAGCACCTGGAGCTACCTTAATAAAGTTCGCTTTCAGTTTATCCATGGCAATTGATGCCTTAGATGCAACCGAAGTGACAGGGAGTCCGCGCTTCTTAAAGATCTTATTCAGACGTAAGAAAACGATTGGAGATTCTTCTTCTGGCTCAAAGGCAACAAGTAGAACATGATCTGCAGAATCAATATCGCGGTAGTGCACAGATGAACCGACAACATGTGATGCCAGATAGTTTGCTTCTTCATCAGAAGTTACGCGGGCACGGAAATCAATGTCATTTGTCTTAAGCGTTATGCGAGCAAACTTTGCATAACCGTAAGCATCTTCCAGAGTTGGGCGGCCACCGACAAGAACTCCGGCGCGCTTTCCTGAAAGACCTGCCGCAGCTGCTGCCAGTGCCTCCGGCCATGAAGTTACTTCTAGAACTCCGTCAGCGTTACGCACCATCGGTGAAGTAATTCGATTTTGTGAAGTGACATATTTAAATGCCCAGCGACCCTTGTCGCAGTTCCACTCTTCATTAACTTCCTTGTCATCTCCTGCAAGGCGACGAAGTGTCTTGCCACGGCGAACATCGGTACGCATATCGCAACCTGATGCGCAGTGCTCGCAGGCAGATGGAGTTGAAACTAGATCGAATGGACGAGCACGGAATCGATATGAAGCACCAGTAAGTGCGCCCACTGGACAGATTTGAATCGTGTTACCTGAGAAGTAAGACTTAAATGGATCGTTCTCGTAGATACCAACCTGTTGCAGCGCTCCACGTTCATTAAGAGTAATAAATGGATCTGATGCGATCTGCTCTGAAAAGCGTGTGCAACGTGCACATAGAACGCAACGCTCGCGATCGAGCAATACTTGTGAAGAGATATTGATTGGCTTTTCAAATACGCGCTTTACTCCGCCGAGTCGAGCAGTTGGATTTCCATTTGTCATCGCCTGGTTTTGCAGAGGGCATTCGCCACCCTTGTCGCAGACTGGGCAATCAATTGG
>Ga0247832_1007947_pt1 | contig 10793 bp, 8 predicted proteins | sample LaCruzMarch2015__10_FD_192407 | JGI IMG/M metagenome (GOLD analysis project Ga0247832, IMG submission 192407) | Freshwater microbial communities from meromictic Lake La Cruz, Castile-La Mancha, Spain - LaCruzMarch2015_4m | ecosystem: Environmental > Aquatic > Freshwater > Lake | place: Spain...
GGCGTCCGTCGCAGCGGTTCAATCGTCGTGAGCGACGAAGACGCCGCCGCATTTCTGGCGTTCAGCGAGCAGGTCAAGGCCGCCGCGATTTCTTGCAGCAACCTGCTTTCCTGTTACAATGCTTCGGGCCTGTCACCGGTTCGGGTGCCGACGTCGATTGCTAACGTCTCGCCTGCCGTCGGGCCGTTCTATGTTGCGTCCGCCCCGGCACTGAGAAGCCTGTTCAAACCAGCGACATGGGTCGGCCTCAAGGGGTTCGCGCAATTCATGGCGCAGAGCCGCAGCGACCTTCAAACCGTGCTGGCGATCCAGCATCGCGCCGGTGGCGTGACAAAAGCCGACGTCGAACAGGCACAAGAGATCGTCACGGCGGCGGCCTGCTTTGCCAAGATCACCCTCAAAGACCTGATCGCAATTCACCGTCGGCTGTTTCGAGAATTCGACGTCGCCGAACTCAGCTATCACGCAAACCTGCTCGATGAGGTTTTGCAAGGCAAAAGCCCCCTGCTCGTCGACGGAGTACTGATCCCGGTCAAGACCGACTTCGAATTGCGCGATCCACGCGTCAGCCTGGATGCGGAGGCCTGGGTCGCTGGCAGCCATCGCGGCGAAATCATCATGGTCCGCAATATCTCGGCTGGCGGATTGGGATTTGATGGGGCAGCCCGCTTCGCAACCGGTCAGGCCGTCGAGGTCAGGCTGGCTCTGACCGGCCGCAAACTGACTGGACGACTGGTCTGGAAAGTCGGCGACAAAGCCGGCGTCGAATTCACCGACCGCCTCGACCCATCAGACCCGCTGTTGTCAGCGTAAAATACTGAATTGAAAAGATGGCTCCGCGGGTTGGGATCGAACCAACGACCGTCCGATTAACAGTCGGATGCTCTACCGCTGAGCTACCACGGAATACCTTATCGGGGGCGGTGAATAACACCCGAGAGCGCACGGTCTAGACCATATCGGCAGGCATTTCTAGTGCGTTGTGAGCCTGCCGTTCGTTTTTCACAACGCAGCTTTGTCGCGGGCAGGCGATGAGAAGCTCGACGAGGTGCGCTTACGTGTCTGTCCCCGCTTGCTTCCAAGTCGACCAGACACGTCATCCTTCGAAATCGCTAGATTTTCAACCCGCTGCAGTTGCCGTCACTGTTGGCACCAATCGGTCCACGACCTTGGCAGAGCACAGCACGCCGGGCATCCCTGCGCCCGGATGAGTGCCTGCGCCGACCAGGTAAAGCCCGTCGATCGCCTCGGACTTGTTGTGGAACCGGAACCAAGCCGATTGTGTAAAGTGCGGGCTGATCGAGAAGCCAGCGCCCGACGGGCTCAGGTAATCGTTCTTGAAGTCGACCGGGGTCATGTAGAAGTCCTGGGTGATGGACTGTGTAAGCCCCGGCAGAAGGGTGCGGTCGAGTTCCGAGATGATGCGCGCGCGCAGCTTGGGGCCTTCGACGTCCCAATCCTGCCCGCCGTCGAGATTGGGAACCGGGCACAGCACGTAAAAGCTCTCGCAACCCGCTGGCGCAAACGATGGGTCGGTCGCCGTCGGGCGGTGAAGGTAGAGCGAAAAGTCGTCCGCAAGCGTCTTCTTGTTGAAAATTTCATCCAGCAGTTCGCGATAACGCGAGCCGAGCCAGATCGTGTGATGGGCCACGCCGGGGTATTGCTTGGTTGTGCCAAAGTACATGACGAACAAGCCCATCGTCTTGTTCGAGCGCTGCTTCATCTGCAGTGCAAGTGGCTTGCGCGCAGCACCCGTCATGGCACCATAAAGATGGATCGGATCGGCGTCCGACACCACCAGATCGCATGCGATGACACTGCCGTCTTCAAGCCGCACGCCTGTTACCTTCGGCCGCCGCGCCGTGGTCATCTCGATGTTGGCAACGGTCGTGTTGAGGGTGATCGTGACATCGTGTTCGCGCAACAAGCGCTCGATGGCGTCGACGACAGCGCCAGTGCCGCCCATCGCAAACCACACGCCCCATTTGCGTTCCAGGTAATGGATTAGCCCGTAAATGCTGGTGGTATCGAATGGGCTGCCGCCGACCAGCAGCGGCTGGATCGAGAAGGCTTCCCGGATTTTGGGATGCTTTAGGTGTTTGCAGATGAGCTGCCAGACTGAACGGTCGGCGCGCAGACGGCCCAGCGTGCCGATCTGGCCGAGCATGGTCGACATCTTATGGAACGGCTGATCGGCCAGCTGGGTGAACCCCGCATCGAACAGCTTTTTCGAATGCTCGAGAAGTTTCAGGTAGCCATCCGCATCGGCTGGTTCCCATTTGCGGATCTCCCGCAGCGTATCCTCGATGGTCCCGCCGTAATCGAACGTCGTGCCGTCTTGATAGTAGAAGCGATACCAGGGATCGAGCGGAACGAACGTGACGTAATCTTCCCGCTTTTTGCCAAACAATTCAAACAACTCGTCAAACAGGAACGGCGCAGTGATCACGGTTGGACCCGCATCATGTCGAAACCCGCCGCGTTCAAACACCTGGGCGCGTCCGCCAAGGCGCGAGCCGCGTTCGATCAGCGTGACGCGATAGCCCTTGGCGCGCATCCGCACGGCACTGGCCAGACCGCCAAAGCCCGCGCCGATAACGACGGCATGCGGCGCGCTTGATCCTGGAACGGCATTTTGGAACGCGGCGGCGTTGGCAGGAATGTTCATACGGCGGCTTTCGTTGAATGATGGGGCTTTGTGAAGGAACGGTCTAAACTATCGCCGCAGAGTCCGGCGTGGCGCAAGGCGGCCAGATCAATGCTGCCGGTGCAGAAACATGCGACGCGAAGTTGCGCGATGGCGATGTCGAACTGGTCGACGATGGCTTGCGGGCCTTCGAGTGCCGATGACAGAATGGCCGCCGCAAAGCCGCACATATCCGCGCCGAGCCGGATCGACTTGGCAGCGTCAATGCCGGTCTTGAGGCCGCCCGACGCGATGATCGTCGCGCGCGGGCACGTCGCGCGGGCTTGCACGATAGCCGTGGCTGTCGGAATGCCCCAATCGCGAAAGGCGCTTGCGATGGCTTTGTCGCGGGCGGTTTCGGCGCGTTCTGCCTCGACCGCCGCCCAACTCGTGCCGCCCGCCCCGGCGACGTCGAGGGTGTCGACGCCGAGAGCCGTCAAGCGCAGCGCCAGCGGGGCCGAAATGCCGCAGCCGACCTCCTTGATTACAACGGGCACATGCAGCGCCCGGACGATGCGCTCGATGGCCGCCAACACGCCCGACCAGTCGCGGTCGCCGCCGGGCTGGACCGCCTCCTGCAACGGGTTCAGGTGGATGATGAGCGCATCGGCGTGGATCATGTCGACGGCGCGACAGGCGTGATCGACACCATCGGCTCCACGGATTTGGGCAGCGCCCAGGTTTGCCAGGATGGGAACATCGGGAGCCAGTCGGCGCAAGTCGCGGGTGAACCCACCGCTTGGCCCGCCCTCCACCGCAATGCGCTGCGAGCCCACAGCCAACGCAATACGCAAATGTTGGGCGGCTTCCGCAAGGCTGAGGTTAATGGTTTTGGCCCGCTCCGGCCCCCCGGTCATCGAGCTGATCAGGAACGGCGCAGACAGCAACCGGTTGAGGAACGTGGTCGATAGATTGATCGCATCGAGATTGAGTTCGGGCGCTGCGACATGTTCAAAGCGAATGGTGTCCAGCCCGGTCGAAACGCCGCGTGCATTCACCCCGCCGTTCAAGACGATGTCGAGATGCTCAGTCTTGCGGGTGCCGATATCGGCCATGGGGTCTCATGGGTCGGGGTGGCGACGTGTATCAGATCTAACGCGTCATTCATGCCGTTGGTTTTCCGTTAGGTAGCATATTGGGCTAAGGTATGGAAAATCGAGGTTGGGACGAGGGTGAACGGTTCCCACCTAACGGCACACCCGAATTTGCTTTCAGAAAGGCACACGGCAATGACGGCATCTGAGCATCGGCCATTAGAGGCGCTCGATCTGGACCACCAGCGCCGGATCGGGCTTGGTTTGGCCGCGTCCATCGTCGTGGCGTGGCTTGCGCTGCACATCTGGACGGTATTTTTCTTCGAGCTGAGTTGGGCAACCGCGCCTCTTGCGATAGCGCTCATCGCCGTCCAAACGTGGCTCTACGTCGGCATGTTTATCGTCGCTCACGACTGTATGCACGGCGCTGTGGTGCCGGGAAAGCCTTGGGCCAACCGCGCCATAGGACAGCTCTGCCTGTTCCTTTACGCCGGCTTTACCTTTGATATGCTGAACAAAGAACATCACAAGCATCACCGGTATTCAGGCACCGCGCAAGACCCAGACTTCGACGATCATCCCCCCTACGGGTTCCTGCGCTGGTTTGCGAAGTTTTTCGTCACCTATTTCTCATGGAAGCAACTCGTCACGATCCTCGCCATTTACGCCGTCTACCTGACAGCGTTCGGGGTTTCGCAGATCAATGCTGTGGTGTTCTGGGCGCTACCGGGCCTCCTGTCGGCCCTCCAGCTGTTCACGTTCGGCACCTACTTGCCCCACAAGCCTGACGGCCATGCATTCCCTGACCGCCATAACGCCCGGACCAACGATCTGCCGGTCTGGCTGTCGCTATTGGCTTGCTTCCACTTTGGCTATCATCATGAACACCATCTCTACCCCACGGTCCCGTGGTGGCGTCTGCCAGCTGTGCGCATGAAACGGCGAAACTTGAGCTAGGCGGAGATATTGGCTGGACGAAAAGAAGAGCCGCCTTGCGATCGTCAGTTCGCAAGGCGGCCAATCAATCCGAAGCTACAAGCCCAATAGATCAGGCCCGTGCGGCTGTAAGGCCGAGCAGTTCGGCACCGCGATGAGCCAGCAGCAGGCCCGGGAAAACCACCGCGTTGACAAGCGCGATTTGCCCGATGATCGGCCAAGCATAGGCCAACTCGCTCGACGGCAAGACGGCCGCTGGCACGTACACGGCGATCTGATAGGCAACAAACGCTGCGGCCAATGTGCCAGCCATCATAGCCGGCTGGCCCAGATGCGCGAGGCGCGGTGTAACCACAGACGCCGCAGCAAACGAGGCTAACGCCGCCACGCCGATGGCGGCGCCCCATGCGTAGCTCTGGAAGTCGTGAGGGTACTCAAGGAACGCGAACCCGACGATCTGGTTCAACGCCCAGGCAAGCCCGACGAGAGCCAATCCGTCAGAGCGCTTCATGTGAATGGCAGCCAGCGCGGCAAGCGCTGCAAACGGCATCGCACACGATAGGCGGAAGCTCAGCAGAACGCTGGCTGCGGCAAGCAAGGCGATCCACAGCCAGGGGCTGCCCAACGACGGGTTAGCGAGTGACGAGTGAGTGCGGGATGTCGAGGACATGTGGCCGGTTCCTGAGCAAAATACGGGTCATTGGGTGCCGTTTAGCGCGCGGCTTCAAACAAGCGGTGCGCTGTGAGCAAACGTTCCTGAATGCGTTGTGGCAAGCGTGTGCGCTAGCAGCAACAAAAAAGTTTCAAACCATTTACTGCGTTGACAGGCCACGGGCCAGTGTGTCCTCCTTGCAGCGTGACGGTTCTGTTAAGATGCTAAGACGCGCCTTGGGAGATGAAAAGGGAACGCGGTGCGACGATCAGTATCCCGATGGGGTGCCTTGTCCATGCCGCGGCTGCCCCCGCAACTGTAAACGGCGAGTTTGCTGCGCTTATACCACTGACATGTCTGGGCCGCCGTTTGGCGGAGCAGCCGGTCGGGAAGGTTGCAGTAAACGTTTGAGCCGTGAGCCAGGAGACCTGCCGTCACAAGCAGCCCATCTACCGTGCGTGGGGCGCGGCGGAGCGATGATCGCAGTGGCGGCAGTGTGTCAACCGGTGGGAAACCGCTGGGCTGAAGGCTGAGTGTCGTGCGGCGTAAAGTTCCATATGCGCAAGGGCAACGGCTGCGATCCATATTCGGGTCGTTGCATGTCTGCTTGCGTTGGTCCGTGTGTCTTTCAGGCTTCGCAGCCTCTTGCGAACCCGCCCTTTTCGTCCTGCGGCGAAGGGTCAGTAAAAATGTCTAAACCATCCTACAAATCAGGCTTGGCAGCCATTGTCTTTGGGCTCGTCCCAGGCACGGCCACAGCCCAACTCGCCACTTCGCCATCCCCCGCCCCAGTGCCGGTGCCCGAAGTGTCCGTCACGGCGCCAGCCAACGCGCGAGCAAAGCCAGATCGTCCCGTCAGAGCGCCCTCAGCCGCCCAGCAAAGCTCGACGCCGCGCACGGCCCCCCGGCCTAGTCCGTCCCAAGCTGTGGACACAGATCCAGCCACAGTCAGCGTCTCGCCGACCGCCACGACACAGTCCTTAGACACGGTGGCAAGCTCGGTGACGGTCGTCACCGCCCAGGAAATTGACGCCCAGCAGCACCGCACCGCCAACGACGTTTTGAAATCAGTGCCGGGCGTCAATGTCGTGCAGGGCGGAGGACCCGGAGCGTTGACGTCCGTCTTCATTCGCGGCACGAACTCGAACCATTCCAAGGCGATCGTCGACGGCATCGACGTGTCAGACCCCAGCGGGGTCAACCGATCGTTCAACTTCGGCCATCTGACGACGTTCGACCTCGAACGCGTCGAAATTCTGCGCGGTCCCCAGAGCGGCCTTTATGGAGCCGACGCGCTCGGTGGCGTGGTGGTCGCCTACACCAAGAAGGGCGAAGGTCCCCTAAAGGTCGAGGCGCTCGCCGAGGCTGGCTCGTTTGGCACCTTCAATCAGGCCGTTGCAGCGCGCGGGTCTGTCGATCGGTTCAACTACGCCTTCAACGTCGGGCATTTTCGCGCCGACAGCGTCGCCGTGACGCCGGGCGACATCCTGCTGCCGGGAACCAAGGCGCTCAAATCGAACTACGACAACATGACCTACTCGACCAAGCTCGGCGTTGACGTGACGCGCGATGTTACGTTGAACTTCGTTGCCCGTTACATTGATACCGCCTTCGGCTTTCAAGGCGATAGCTTCTCGTTTGGTGATTTCACCTATCGCCCTGACGCGAGCCGTTCGACCCAGGATACTAAGCAGTTTCTCACCCGCGGCGAAGCCGTATGGAGCCTGTATGGCGGCCGATTAAAAAACATCGTCGGCATCAACTACACGGACTTGAGCACGAAGGATTCATCACCGACAGCCGGGGCGTCGTTCGCAGACGGGCAGCGCGTTAAATATGACTGGCGCAGCGTCGTCGAGGTGTCGCGCGGCGTCACGGTGACGGCAGGCGCTGACTACCAGATCGAAAAACTCCAGGTGCCAGCGCTCGAAGCCGAAGAATCCAACTCGGGCATATACCTCCAGGCTCAGGTCGAACCGGTGCGCAACCTATTCCTGGTTGGCAACGTGCGTCACGACGACAACGAGATATTTGGCGGCGCGACGACGTGGCGGCTTTCATCGGCGTATCTGTTTGAAGAGACCGGCACCAAGATCAAAGGCAGCGTCGGCACGGCGTTCAAGGCCCCCTCGCTGAGCCAGAAGTTCCAGGATTTTCCAGCGTTCAACTTCTTTGCCAACCCCAACCTCAAGCCTGAAGACAGCACCGGCTACGACATCGGCTTTGAACAAGCCGTGTTTGGCGGGCGGGCGCAATTGGGAGCGACGTACTTCCACAACGACATCACCAACCTGATCAATGGCACCTACGATCCAGTGACTTTCCTGAGTTCTGTCGACAACATCGGCCGGGTGACGACCAAGGGCATCGAGGTGTTCGCGTCAGCCGATGTCACTGATAACCTGCGGCTGCGGGCCGATTATACCTATTTGGAAGCCTTCGACGAAACCACGGGCGAAGAACTCAAGCGCCGCCCCCGCCACAAGGCAACGCTCAGTGCGGGCTGGAAGCCGTCAGACCCGCTGCTGCTCACCGCCAGCGTCTCGTATTTCAGCACGGCCCTTGACTACGACCGCCCGACGTTTGCTGCCGTCACCGTTGCCGACTACGCGCTCGTTAACCTGGCAGCCGACTTTGCCGTGAATGCCAACGTCAGCCTGTTCGGGCGGATCGATAACCTGTTGGACAAGAAATACGAAAATCCAGCCGGGTTCGAAGGCAACGGACTGGGCGCGTTCGCTGGCGTGAAACTTCGGAACTAAACCCCGGCGCGGCTGTTGTGGTCGCGGTAGCGGGGTACCAGCGGCGTCCGATTTCGATCGGACGCCGTTTCTATGTCAACAGCGTGCCATGAACCGAAGCTACTCAGTCTTTCACGTTGCTTGTACCGAATATCCGAATTATAGATCAATCGCTGACCAACTCGTCCCCCCATCCAGAGGCGTCAACCAATGAAGCTCATCCCCGCTCTCGCTCTTGCTGCAGGTCTTGCTTTCGCAGCGCTCCCAGCGTCCGCGCAGATTGCCACCGACGCGCCCGCAGGCACCTATACGATTGACCCCACGCATGCGAGCGTAACCTTTAAGGTCAAGCACTTGGGGCTGTCGAACTACACCGCGCGGTTCGCCAAGTTCGATGCAACGCTGGTGTTCGACCCAGCCAAGCCGGAAACCGCAAAGCTGACCGCGTCCATCGATCCGCAGTCGATCCGGACCGACTACCCGTTCGCCGACAAAAAGAATTTCGATAAGGTGCTGGCAACCGATGCCAAATGGTTCAACGCCGAGTTCTTCGACAAAATCACATTCACGTCGACCTCTGTGAAAGTCACAGGTCCTCAAACCGCCGACGTTACCGGCGACCTGACGCTGCTCGGCGTGACCAAGCCATCGACGCTGAAGGTCACCTTCAACGGCGGCATGAAAGAGCATCCGTTCGCCAAAAAGCCAGCCATCGGCTTTTCAGCCACCGGCAGCATCAATCGGTCCGACTTCGGCATGGGCTATCTGGTCCCCACGGTCGGCGACGAGGTTGCCTTGTTGATCGAAGCTGAAATGTTTGGGCAGTAAGCGCGCCCGTCCCCTCACACGTCGGCCAGGGGCATTTGGCCCCTGGATCCCATGCTGCAGGTGGTTTTGATGACACGTTCACCGCGCTATTCGCTGGTCGCTATCGCACTGCATTGGACGATCGCGATCGCAATCTTTGTGATGTTGGCCGCCGGATTGTGGATGACCGATGCGATCAAGCAGCCCGACACCCGCAATTTCGCTTTCAAGGTCTACCAGTGGCATAAAGCGCTGGGGCTGACGATCCTGGTGCTGACGCTGGTCCGCATTGGCTGGCGGCTGGCCAATCCACCGCCCCCGCCCCCAGCCAGCATGACGGGTTTTGAAAAGACGGCATCCGGGCTGGCCCACGCCGGTCTTTATGCGCTGATGCTCGCCCTTCCACTCGCCGGTTGGGCCATGGTGTCGGCCAGTCCGCTTGGATTTCCAACGATGATCTTCGGCCTTTTTGAATGGCCGCACGTGCCAATGCTTGCAGAGCTTGAAGACAAGAAATCCGCCGAAGCCGTCTTCAAATCAATGCACAAATATCTGGCCTACGGCGCGATTGCCTTGATCGGCCTGCACGTCGCCGCAGCCCTCAAGCACCACTTCGTCAACCGCGACGATGTCTTGGCCCGCATGGTGCCAGGATCGCGCAAACATCCAGCTAACGGATAATCCCATGCAGTTCGGTTTTCGCAATGGTGGAATGGCGGCCATCCTCAGCTTGCTCCTTCTCAACTCGGCCGCAATCGCCGGACCCTGGACCATCGTGCCAACCGAAAGCACGATTGCTTTTTCCGGCGAGCACGCGGGCACCAAGTTCAAAGGCCGCTTTGAAAAATGGGACGCGGTCATCAGCTTCGACCCCGCCGACCTTGCGGGATCAAAGGCGGTCGTGACGGTTGCACTCGCGTCCGCAAAAACGGGCGACGCGACGTACGATAAGACACTTCCCACGGTTGACTGGTTCGATGTCCCCAAGTCGCCGAGCGGCGTGTTCGAGACCACCGGCTTCCGCGCGAGCGGCGGCGACATGTTCGAAGCCGACGGCACCCTGTCGATCCGGGGCGTGAAGGTTCCGGTCGTTTTTACATTTCAATTCAAGGCGACCGGCGACACGGCCAAACTGACCGGAAAAACTGCCTTGAAGCGGACCGCGTTCGGCATCGGCAAAGGTTCTGACGCTGACGGCACGTGGGTTTCGCTCGACATCCCCGTCGAAGTCACGGTGACCATGAAAAAGGGTTGATCGCGGCCCGGCATCACCCATGGACTTCGCGCAGCGCACGGAACGTATTCGCATACGCCTCGACGGTCGCACTGATCGGCTCGGCATACCCCCCGCCGATCAGAACAACGACAGGTATCCCGTTCCTGCGGCATGCCGCAAACACCATCCGGTCCCGCGCCGTCAGACCCGCATGCGTGACCGCAAGCCGTCCCAGTCGGTCCTGCGCCAGCGGATCGACACCGGAAATGTACAGCACGACGTCGGGCCTGAACGCGACCACCCCGTCCAGCGCCGCGCGGCAGGCGTCGAGGTACACTTGATCGTCCGCCCCGTCGGCAAGCCCGATGTCGAGCGACGACGGTGGCTTGATGAACGGGTAGTTGCGCGCGCCATGAACACTGGCGACAAAAATTCGCCCATCACACCCCAGGATCGAGGCGTTCCCATCGCCGTGATGAACATCGAGATCGAGGATCGCCGCCCGCGCGATCGCGCGTTCGTCGAGCAGCGTGAGGCTTGTCACCGCGCAATCGTTGAAGACGCAAAATCCGCCGCCCTGAGCGCGATGAGCGTGATGGGTACCCCCAGCCAATAGTCCGCTCGCGCCCGTTTCCAGGGCAGTCCGCGCCGCTGCAATCGCCCCACCGACGGTGGCCCTTGAGCGCATCACGAGCACATCGCTCCACGGCAGGCCGATCCG
>Ga0247832_1007950_pt1 | contig 10788 bp, 11 predicted proteins | sample LaCruzMarch2015__10_FD_192407 | JGI IMG/M metagenome (GOLD analysis project Ga0247832, IMG submission 192407) | Freshwater microbial communities from meromictic Lake La Cruz, Castile-La Mancha, Spain - LaCruzMarch2015_4m | ecosystem: Environmental > Aquatic > Freshwater > Lake | place: Spain...
GTAAATCGATCGCGTGAACCTTTGCCTGCAATTACTTTAATCTGTGAGTTCTCTCGGTCGATTTCCTTCATGCGTAAATTCTTCAATTCACTCATACGCATCCCAGTACCATAAAACAATCCAACCAATAATTTATGTTTGATATTGGTGCAAGAGGCTAACACTTTAAGAACTTGTTCTTCACTTAAAATCTCAGGTAAACGAAATTCTTTGCGAGGATAAAAAGCGCTTGGAACAATGAATTCAGCTTTGTATATATGCTTATAAAAAAAACTACAAGATTGTGCTGTCATACGACATTTATCACGACTTACACCATGTTCAATCTTGATGAAATTGATGTAATTAACAATGTCATTCTGCGTAATCGACTTAGGGGGAAGGTCGTTATAATGAGAAAACAACAAGCGCATCTCTCGCACATAGCTTTCAATGCTCCGAGGAGAATAACTCTTTGCATTCATGTAATTATTCATCTCAATAAGAAAGCGCTGAGCTTCTGGATTTAAGATGATTTTAACTAATCCATTTTTTTTGAATTCATACTATTGATTTTATAAAGTGAATTCAAAGGAATATATTATTTTTGGGAATGTTGAGTTCTCGTCCGTAGGACGTCGGTTCAACAGCACCTAAAAGAAATTGGCGGTTCAGTGCTTAAATGAAGCTTTGTTCTTCGTATCAAGTTCGGTGCTGGCAGAGAGTTTTCGTATCCGAAATCGCCAACTTCTTATAGCCCCAAAACGTTATCGGCAACCCTATGACGACAGAGGAACCTTCAAACTGACAGACAAAAAACTTGTACAGACGACTTAGTTTACCTTCCTTTGTAAAAAATACCAGATAGTATCTTTTATGAAAAAAGCCGAAGCAACACGACTGACCATTTTGCAGAAGTCCTTTGAACTTATTTATGCTAAGGGTTATCAAAACACAAGTATAGACGACATTCTTGCTACAACGCAAGTAACCAAAGGAGCTTTTTACTACCATTTCAAAAACAAAGACGAAATGGGAATTGCTATCATCAACGAACTGCTTAAACCTGCTCTGACAAGTGGTTTTAACGACCTTCTAAAAAGCAATGAGAACCCTTTAGATGCTATCTACCAATTGATGAACCACCTTTTGATGAAGAATGATTTTTTGAAAGTTGAATACGGTTGTCCTGCTGCCAACTTCACACAGGAAATGACACCTTGGAATGAAGCATTCAGTATTGCCCTAAAAGAAATAACTCAACAATGGACAAAGGCAATGACTTCCGCCATTGAAACTGGAAAAAAAAATGGATTTGTAAAGAGTGAAGCAAACGCCAAACAAGTTACCTTGTTCGTAACATCAGGTTACTGGGGCATTCGGAATTTTGGCAAATTAGAGAACAGCAAAAAAGTGTATTCGCCATATTTAAAGGAACTTAAATCCTACCTTGACAACTTGAAATAATATTTTTCACAAAACATACCACTTAGTATGTTTTTTTATTACCTTTGCATCGTAAACGAAAAAACGATGTATCAAACACTCACATTTTACCACAACTTTATTCGATGGCTTGTCTTGGCAAGTTTGCTATTTGCCATCTACAGAGCATACAAAGGATATTTCTCAAAAGCAACATTTTCCAAAATAGATAATGCAGTTAGACATTGGACAGCAACCATTGCACACGTTCAATTGATGATAGGAATGGTGCTTTATTTTCAAAGCCCAATTATCAAATACTTTATGGCAAACTTTAAAGAAGCGATAAATACTTTTGACTTATTATTCTTTGGACTTATTCACGGTTCACTAATGCTTACAGCAATTGTGATTATTACAATTGGTTCTTCAAAAGCAAAACGCAAACCCAATGACAATGAGAAATTTAAAATAATGCTGATTTGGTTTTCAATTGCCTTAATCATTATTTTCATTGCCATTCCCTGGCCATTTTCACCATTAGCAAACAGACCCTATTACAGATAATATGATAAACTTATTCAAAACAAAAATCGGGCGACTTCGCCTAATTGGATACTTGGAAGGACTGTCTTTGTTAGTATTAATATTTATTGCTGTTCCTATGAAACACATTTTTCATAACCCAGCCCTTTCAACATTACTTGGACCAATTCACGGAGCAATATTTTTGGTTTTTATGCTCAACACTATGAGTGTTGGTATTGAACAAAACTGGAAGTTCAAAACAACTACTTGGAAAATTCTTGTTGCTTGCTTCATCCCATTTGGCACATTCTATATTGACCACAAAATTTTCAAAAACATACAAGAGCAATGAAAACATTTATAATAATTATTTCATCAATTTTAGTAATCTACATTGGTTATAGAACCTATCGTTTTGCAATGCTTTCTGACGGACTGGACAAGAAAATTGCCAATGGGGCAATTGTGTTAGATGTGCGAACTGCTGAGGAATATGCAACGGGACACATTGACGGCTCAATCAACATTTCATTAGGGACAATAAGAGAAAGATACATCGAACTTGACACAAGTAAAACATACATCACTTGCTGTTCTCACGGTTTGAGAAGTGTAAAAGTTGTATCACTTCTAAAAGAACGTGGATTTAAAAATGCATTTAACGGTGGTGCTTGGACAGACCTTGAAAAAATAGTTAAAGAACAAAAAGCAAAGCAATGATTTTTGTTTTCAAAACAAATGTGTCGCCAGACGACTTAGAAACTCTTCAACCACTCCTTTACAAACATTTACCTAATTCAAAATGGAATTTTGACCTTGAAGACTGCGACAATATTCTACGCATCGACAGCGTAAACGAAATTACTCAACCGACAATTAAAATACTAAAAGACAATGGTTTTGACTGCCAAGAACTTGAAGACTAACACGAAAGAAGGGCAGCCGATAACATATAAGGACTAATCCGCTGTGGCGCGTAGCAGAGCTGCGGTATTAGTCAGTGTTGACCTTAGCTTTCGCTAGCCAACTTGTTCTTTATGGGTAAACAAAAATTTGGGTGTGGTTTCAGAGCTGTTACTCTTACTTCTAATTCATTTAATTAGTCAATTTTCAGTGAGATGGAATTTCAACTTTACTTTTGCTCTACTTGACAAAAATCCGTAATGCCTGATTTTTACGAATTTAGTGGACAAAAATCTGCTCAAAAAGTTCCTAAGAGAAAACTTGATCTCATTTTTTTGATGCTGTAGAGCTATTCCAAGCAGCTCCGACGAATTTATTTTTTGAGAAATGATTCACATTTTATTTTCAACAACACCCCCAAAGTTGCCTAAAAACGCTTATTTTTAGTTAAAAATTGGTTCGTGAAATTATTCAGATAAGGTTTAGCTTCGCTGCTACTAAGTGGTTTAGACGAACTGCCGTTAAGCACAATTTTAAAAAGGACAACAATAAAACCAAATAGACAATGAAAATATTAGTAATCTTCTTACTTACTGTAATGACCTTTTCTAACGGATTAGGTCAAGACACTTTTACTGTAAAAATTACAATTGACGCAAGAATACTAAATAATCCTAAATCGTTTGGAATTCGTGGAAACACCTCACCTTTAAGTTGGGAGACTACTTTTATGCTTCAAGACGATGATAAAGATGGTATTTATGAAAGTGAAGTAGTTTTTACAAGTCCTAATCAACGTATTATTGAGTACAAATTAGTTTACGGTGATAAGAAAGTTATCTATGAATTAGAAGGACAAAATAGGATACTAATTTTAGATAATTCAACCATAGAAAAAAAAATGACTTGGAATTTACAGGACGAGTTCGATACAAAAAAACTGCCTTTGCTATCAAGTGAAAAGTTATTAAGTGATTATCAAATTTTTAAAACTGCTTTAAATGAAGTCCACCCAGGACTATATAGATACAAAACAAAGAAAGAAATAGACTCTTTACTTAGTTACTATGAAACGGTTTTTTCTCAACCAATGACTTTTGAACAAGCATTTCTCAATTTTACAAGGATAACTTCTTTCATTCAGTGCGGACATACTTTTCCAAGTTTTTACAACCAAAATGGTTTTATTAAACAGGTTGTATTAAACCGAAAGGACAAGTTGCCATTTACATTTAGGATTATAAACAAGCGGATGTTTATTACTGAAAGTGTTTCTCAACTTACTGAAATCCCTTTAGGCAGCGAAGTTTTAAGTATTAATGGAGTAAAATCCTCTATTTTCTTACCTTATATCGCAAACTTAGTTAAAGCCGATGGGGCAAATGATAACAAGCGTTTTGCAGACCTCAATACATTTGGGCTTGGTGAATTTGAAATGTTTGATGCGTATTTTCCGCTATTATATCCCCCAAAAGAAGGTAGATATGAAATAGAAATTCAAATACCAAATGCTTTGCAAAACGAGACTATAACTGTTGAAGCAATAGATAGAAATGAAAGAAAGAACAGACTAAAACAAAAATATCCCAACTTGCCATTAAACCCAAGCGAGCTTTGGAAATTAGAATTTTGGGAAAATAGAACTGCTTATTTACAATTAGGGACATTTGACGGATTTCAACTTAACTTTGAATGGAAATCATTTTTGAAAGATGCTTTTTCAAAAATCAAGAAAAACAATATTGAAAATTTAGTCATAGACATTCGTTGGAATGAAGGTGGACAGGATGACATTTTACTTTATTTGGGAAAGAACCTTGACAAATCAAAATTAAATATTCCTCAAAGACAAGATTTGGTTCGTTATGACAAAATATCAGAAACCATAAAACCATTTCTTTTTACTTGGGATAAAACATTTTACGATTTAACAGAGAAAGTTAAACCAGTTAATTCTGAATATTTCACTTTTACTCAACCAAGTAACGTAGATATAAGTCCAAATGCTAATGCCTTCAAAGGAAATATCTACTTGTTGGTAAACGCAGCAAATAGTTCAGCAACATTTTACTTTGCTGAAATTGCAAAAGAGAACAAACTTGCTACATTGGTAGGAGAAACCACCGGCGATAATCAACAAGGGCTTAACGCAGGAACAATGTTTTTCTTAAGATTACCAAACTCACAGATAGAAATAGACATTCCTATCATCGGGACTTTCTCAAATGACAAGCCATTTGGTGGAATAGTGCCAGATTTTATAGTCAAAGAAACTGTTGATGACATACTTAATAGAAGGGACCCCGTAAAAGAAAAAGTGAAACAACTAATTGAAAAAAGATAAAAACTGTGCCTAACATATACAAGGACTAATCCGCAGTGGAGCGTAGCGAAACTTCGGCTTTAGTCTTTGTTTTCCTTAGCTTTCGCTTGCCAACTTGTTCCTGTTTTTTTGATGCTGACAAGTTACTTTAAGCAGCTCAGACGAATGAACTTTTTCACAAATTCATTAGCTACTTTTTTGACAAACCAACTCCGTGTTGCTTAAAAAGGTCTATTTTTAGCTAAAAGTTAGTTTGTAAAATAACTTAAAAAGGGTTTAGCTTCGCTGCTACTACGTGGTTTAGACGAACTGCCTTTAGCGGTTTTTACACCAAAAATCTTCAAAAAACAGAAATCAAAAAAAATAAAAACTTAGATTGTTACCAAATTGGTAAATATTTTATATCTTCGTAAAAAAAGTTTTGAGAGTAATTGCGAAAAAAATCTTGAGAGATTTTTGGGAGAAACATGAAGATTGTGTACAACAGTTAAAATCGTGGTTTCGTGAAACTCAGAAAGCAGAATGGGAAAATCCTAACCAAATTAAAACAGAATATCCAAGCGCAAGTTTTTTAAATGATAATCGTGTAGTTTTTAATATTAAAGGAAATAAGTACAGATTAATCGTTAAAATTAACTACGAATACGAAATGGTTTGGATTCGATTTATAGGAACGCACGCAGAATATGATAGAATTAACGCTAATACCATTTAGATTATGAATATAAATCTTATAAAAACAGAAAGCGATTATAATCAAGCTATGGAAAGACTTGAAATGATTTTTGATGCAAAAAAAGGAACTGAACAAGGAGACGAATTAGAACTTTTAGGAATGTTGATAGACCAATATGAAAACGAACATTTTCCAATAAATTTGCCTGATCCAATAGAAGCGATAAAATTCAGAATGGAACAATTGGGTTATAATCAAAATGATTTGGCAAAAATCGTAGGATTTAAAAGCCGAGCGAGTGAAATTCTGAACCGAAAAAGAAAATTATCATTAGAAATGATTCGTCAATTACATAAGAGCTTGAATATTCCGACCGATGTTTTAATTCAAACCTATTAGTAATAGCAAATACAACGGTTAACATCGTTTTCAATATTTAGGGTTCAGTGGTTAAATGAAGCTTTGTGCTTCGAATCAAGTTTGTGCTGATAGACAGTTTTGTGCTTCGAAATCCGCTTCTTCGCCAAGCGCCAAAACGTTATGCGGGATTTCCCATACCCGAAAAATACCAAAATATATTTTGAAATAATACCAATATTTGGTATGTTTGCTGAAATAAGTTGTTATGAGTAAAAACACATCAATTACTTTGGGTAGTTATTTTGATCAATTTATTCAAAGTATTTTAAGAGAAGGACGGTACAAAAATGCAAGTGAGGCAGTTCGTGCTGGATTAAGACTACTTGAAGAAGAGGAACAGAAAATTATTGCTTTGCGTCATGCGATTGACGAAGGTATTAATAGTGGTTTAGCCGAAGATTTCGACCCTGACGAGCATTTAAAAATGTTGAAAGCAAGCAGGAAATAAATGGCAAAGTTTAAATTAACCAACAATGCCGTAAAGGATCTATCCGATATATGGCATTACACTGTTGAGGCATGGTCTGAAAGTCAGGCGGACAAATATTATAAGCTAATAATTAGTGCTTGCTCAACAATCGCTACGAAACCACAAATTGGTAAAGAATATCCAGAAATTTACCCAGATCTGAAAGGAAAACTTACCTCAAAGCATATAATTTTCTATCGTGTATTGGAGGACCAAACCATTGAGATAACAAGAATTCTGCACGAACGAATGGATTTGAGGAATAAATTAACTCCGTTGCTTCCTTCGGAGGTGAAAAAATGAACCCCACATAACAGCAAGCAAGCGCCAGCTCAGATTATACTTCGGTGAAACAATTAGTTATTAAAGATTAAGTATTATCTTCGGAGAAACGATCTTGTGAAAAGCGGGCTGAGAGCCTGCGCGCGAACCGATGTCAAACCTCAAGCATTTAGCGAACGAGCAGAAGAAAGCCCAAATTAAAAACCCTGATTGTGGGCTTCTTTTTGTTAGTTATTCTTGGCCGTAAACCTCTTCTGTAGGTGGGATAGTGACTAGCTAACCCTTTTTAAGCTTTGAATAACTAATAAAAATAAAGTATCCGCCCGATATAAAAACTTAATAACAAAGTACGCACAAACCTATTCAATCTTGAATTTCTATGTTTTTGATCATGCAAAAAGAAAGGCAATTTCCCGCGGCGGATAATTAAATGCTCAAACCTAGCGATTTTAAGTTGAGTGGTGCAAATGCATATTCTTATCAAAAAGATTTATTCTAATTTGTTTACTTCTTTTTATCCTTATTTGTGATTTTTCGCCCTATCTAATACGTATATTTGCCCGATGCAAAAAGTTAAGGACATAATGGCACCAATTGAAACGGAACTCACTCATTTTGAGGAACATTTCAAAAACACTATGCGTTCGGACGTTCCTCTGATTGATAAAGTTACTCAATACATTGTCAAAAGAAAAGGAAAACAAATGCGTCCAATGTTTGTGTTTCTTACAGCTAAAATGCTCGGAGAAAGCAATGTAACCACCTTTGATGCTGCATCTTTAGTTGAATTATTACACACTGCAACACTTGTACATGATGATGTGGTGGATGACGCAAATGAACGTCGTGGCTTTTTTTCTGTCAATGCGCTTTGGAAAAATAAAATTGCCGTTTTAGTTGGCGATTATATGCTTTCACGCATCCTACTACTTTCTATTGAAAAAAATAACACAGAATTATTGGGTGTTGTAGCTCGAGCTGTTCGAGAAATGAGTGAAGGTGAGTTACTGCAAATAGAAAAAGCTCGACATTTAGACATCACTGAAGAAGTATATTTTGAAGTAATTCGCAAAAAAACAGCTTCTTTGATTGCTACATGCTGTGAAGCAGGTGCGATTAGCGTTGGCGCGATGGATCAGCGTGAAAACATGCGTAAATTTGGAGAATTGGTTGGTTTAGCTTTTCAAATTAAAGATGATATTTTTGACTTTGGTAGTCCAGGAAACATTGGAAAACCTACTGGAAATGACATTCGCGAACAAAAAATGACTTTACCAATAATTTACACAATTAATCACGGCTCAAAAGAAGATCGTTCATCGTTGATTGATATAGTTAAATACCACAATGAAGAATCAAAAAAAATCCAAGAAGCGATTCAATTGGTTATCAAAAATGGAGGAATTGAATACGCCCACAAAAGAATGACCGAATTTTCAAATGAGGCTTTAGCAATCATTCAACCACTCCCAGAAAGCGCTGCAAAACGTTCTTTAATTGGATTAGTAGAATACACCATAAATAGAGATAGATAAACTATGAAATTTACATTTTTAACCTTTTTTTTTCTTTTAATTGCTTTTTCCTGTACGGACAAAAAAGTGGAGGATACAACAAAAAAACCGAAAACCGAAAAACTTACTGAAATCAAAAACGGACGTTTTACGGAATGGTATCCTGGTAAAAAACAAATCAAGTTTCAAGGAATGTTGACCAAAAAAGGCGACAGAAATGGTAAATGGTCATTTTTTTCTCAAACAGGAAATGAACTTTCTATTACTGTTTATGAAAATGGAAAAAGAGAAGGTTTTACAATTGTGAAATACCCAAACGGAGCAATTCATTATACTGGAGAATACAGGAATGATAAAACGGTTGGTGTTTGGAAAACATATGATGAAAAAGGTAAATTAGTCACGGAAAAAGACTTTGGCTATCCTGAAGAATGAGTAAAATTCCAAGTCATACGATTGATGAAATTATTCAAACCGCTCGCATTGAGGAGGTTATAGGAGAATTTGTAAGCCTTAAACGAGCTGGTTCGAATCTGAAAGGATTAAGTCCTTTTACGGATGAAAAAACACCTTCATTTGTGGTTTCGCCTGCAAAACAAATTTTCAAGTGTTTCTCAACAGGAAAAGGTGGTTCAGTAGTAACTTTTTTGATGGAGAAAGAACATTTTTCCTACCCTGAAGCATTGCGTTGGCTAGCTGACAAATACAACGTTCAAATTCCAGAAGAAACTGCGCCAACTGCTGAAGAATTTGCCGCAAAATCAGAGCGCGATTCGTTGTATATCATCAATGAATTTGCAAAAAATCACTTTATGCAAAATCTGCATGAAAGCGAGGAGGGTAAAGCAATTGGAATCACTTACTTTGAAGAGCGAGGTTTCCGAAAAGAAATCATCGAACGTTTTCAGTTAGGTTACAGCATTAATGTTAGCGACGATTTTACGAAAGCTGCAATTGCAAAAGGCTATAAATTAGAATATTTACAAAACGTTGGTTTAGTAAAAACAAAAGACGAGCGCAACTTCGACTTTTTCCGAGGAAGAGTGATGTTTCCAATTCACAGTATTTCTGGTAGAGTTTTAGGTTTTGGTGGTCGAACGCTTTTCACTGATAAGAAGATTGCAAAATATTTCAACTCGCCTGAAAGTATCATTTACAACAAAAGTGAAATACTTTACGGTTTATTTTTTGCCAAAGGCGACATCGTTAAATACGACGAATGCTTGTTGTGTGAAGGCTATACGGATGTAATTTCCATGCACCAATCAGGGATTCAAAATGTAGTTTCTTCTTCAGGAACTTCATTAACGAAAGAGCAAATTAAATTGGTGAAACGCTACACGCAAAATTTAACGATTTTGTATGATGGCGATGCCGCTGGAATTAAAGCCAGTTTTAGAGGTATTGATTTGATTTTGGAAGAAGGAATGAACGTTAAAGTTGTGCTTTTTCCCGATGGAGAAGATCCTGATTCGTTCGCAAAAAAAACGAGCACAACCGAATTGGAAACCTTTATAAAATCTCACAAACAGGATTTCATAACTTTCAAAGCTTCTATTTTATTAAAAGATGGAGAATCTGATCCACTAAAAAAATCGGAGTTGATTCGAGAAATCGTTCATTCGGTTTCCTTGATCCCTGACCAGATTACTCGTTCAGTTTACGTGCAAGAAATTGCGAAACAATTCGACATTAGCGAAACAATCATCAGCAATGAGTTGATGCGTCTGCGAAAAAATACTATTGCAAAACAAATTCAAGAACCGGAATTAAAAGAAGCTCCTTTACCTCAAAACAACGGTTTTTTTGATTCAAATCAAGCACCTGAATTAGTACAAAATGAGAACGAAAGCAATTTCTTGTTTGAAAAAGAACTGATTCGCTTGTTAATGAAATATGGAATTCACGAAGTTCATATTCCAAATGCAGTTGACACTGAAAAAAACAAAACGAGCGTCATTGAGCTTATTCACGAAGAATTAAATAAAGACGAATTGACTTTCGATTTTCCTTTGTTTGCTAAAGTTTACAGTCAATTTGTGGAGGGTTTGAGTGAAAATACACTTTACACCTCTTCGTTCTTTTTGCGGCATGAAGATCAAGAAATTGTAAGTTTTGTAAGCGATATCGAATCTAACGAGCAAGAATTAAGTCATAATTGGGTCGTCAAAAAAAACATTTTCACACGATTAGAAAGCGATGATTTGTATTCAACGGTCATTTTTTCAATTTACAATTTTAAGTACAATAAAGTAGATTTACACCTAAA
>Ga0247832_1007958_pt1 | contig 10782 bp, 7 predicted proteins | sample LaCruzMarch2015__10_FD_192407 | JGI IMG/M metagenome (GOLD analysis project Ga0247832, IMG submission 192407) | Freshwater microbial communities from meromictic Lake La Cruz, Castile-La Mancha, Spain - LaCruzMarch2015_4m | ecosystem: Environmental > Aquatic > Freshwater > Lake | place: Spain...
ACCGGGGGGGGGGGGAGGAGGGAAATCGATGAAACACTGAAACTTCATGCACTCATTTTTCTCACCGCATTCCATTCTCCCAACCACCCCCCTACCCCTCCCGCCTTGACACATAGAGGCCTATCACATGATCGACACATGTGATACGAATATTAGCTGTTGGTCGGAGGATGGTCTAACCTTCATTGTGAAGGATACCCACCTTTTCGAGACCAAGATTATTCCACAATTCTTCAAACATAACAAATTCTCATCCTTCGTTCGGCAATTAAACTTTTATGGTTTCCGTAAGGTCAAATTCTCGAACTCATTACGTATCGATCGTGACCTTGAGGCCGAGACTGCCAAATTCTGGAGATTCCGCCACGATTCCTTCCAACGTGGACGGGAGGATTTATTAATCGAGATTAAGAGGATGCCTTCAACGAGTAATAGTTCATCATCACCGTCGTCGGCAACCGCAGTATCATCGCCGATTGCGGCGGCAGTCTCATCGATGGGGGGTCGGGCCCCATCCCCTATTCTCTCGTCGCCGGTTGCTGCTAAAGCGCGACCATCGTCGACTTCATCCAATCCCAAGCTTGAGAAGGAAATGAAGGAGTTGAGGCAGCGGGTAGCAGTCATGAGTAAGAGCATTGATGAACTTACTGACCTAGTCAAGAATGTTACAGTCAAGGAGGAGACGGTAGTTTATCCAGTGGAAATGGAGGGTGGCAAAAAGCGGAGGATGGCTGCTGCCATGCCCAATCCTTGGGCAGCCACAACGATTGAGGAGGGGGACGAGAATGATTCGATTATGGTGGATGACATTTTCGCCGGGATGGACTCTGACGATTTCTCTGGCGAGATAGTTCCAGATATGGCATTTTCCTCTCCATCACCGTCTCCCTCACCCAGTGACGATGACTTTGTTGATGATCTATTTCAGGCCTTCGCTGACGAGGATGCACTTGGCCTTGAAGGGGGGAACTTGAAAACTGATGAGGAGGATCCAAACAGGCCTGATCCAAAGTTGATGAAGCGTATCGAAGACTCCCTATCGACGATTCCGAGGGATATGCACGAGATGGTGGCCAGCCGTCTAATTGATGCCATCTCAAGCGCTAAGCCAATTGCCGAGGCGGCGTCGTCGCTCTTCCGTCCCTCCGAACAAAGGAGCATGATCGATCGATCCATTTCGGTAGACGAGTGCGACGATGACACTGTCATGGATGGGACGACAGTCAATCCGCGTGTCACGACATCGAATGCATCGCCAACTATCCCCCTACCTATCGCCGTGGCCACGCTCAAGACGATACTAGCCGAATATGGCGTTTCGATCGAATGTTCCACCACCCGTCGTGTCCCATGCAAGGATGTCTACGCATCGACTAGTGGTAGGTCTTTTACAAAATCCTTGCTACCCGTTGTGCCGATGCACGCATAATTGGTGATTGAAGGAAGTCATAGATTAAGGTGTACTGTCAATTTTTTAGGTTGATTGTTGTTTTGAGCTTGAGAAGGGAACTAGGGTAGGATAGGCGCTGATAATATACAGCCACAAACAAAGATAGGGTTAGAGCTTTTAGAAAGGCACCTGATGCTCAGTGGTGCGAATCGTACTGTGTAACCCAGATCTTTTGATTCGAACTTAGTACCTAGAAACTGTGTACAAAACCTGTAAGGTAATGCAATGACTTATTTTTAATGTGAGTCCTCTTCTACAGAGCAAACTCTTAGCATCTATGCAATCATCTCAACGAGAGAATTTCCCTACTACCTTCTTCAACTTCGTCCTCTAGAGAGGCAAAAAAATCATCCAAATCATCCTTGTCACTTTCCCTCGGTGTATCATGGTCCTGTGAGACCATAGCAGCATTGATTCCCTCAAGAGGTAAATTGGTGAACGGTCCACTGGATGACAAATAGGGTGGTCGTTGTGACGGATTCTTATCATCGTTCTTCGACTTTGTTTTGTAATCCACGTCCGCGGGCTGAACACCAATGATAGTCCCACACGGAAGCTCCGCACCATTCATTTGCAAGCATACTTCGACAACGAGGTCTTTCCCCTCGTCCTGTGGCTGTCCACTACGATTGGCCTCAACGGCATCGCGTCCAAAAACGATGAGTCCATCACCTTTAAGTTCACCCGTCGAACGATGGCGGTACATAGTGACACGATCAAGGCGTCCGTAAGCTCTAAATAACGAATGAAGAGTACGTTCAGTAGTTGATCCGTCTACCGGAAGGTTGGTGAGATAAAGCGATGTCCGTATTGGTTGTTCATCATTGACCTTCTGGTCATCTTGTCGCGCTGCTTTCACTCTCACACGTTCAGCATGACGCTGCTCCTTTGTGCCTATTCCACCACCTGTCTCGTTTGATATACCCCGCGCTTCTTTTCTTCGTTCCTTCTCTTCTAATTGCATACGCATCTCATGTCGCTGTCTATCTTGCAATTCTTTTTGTATTTGCAAACGTTCCTCATATTGATTCATTTGATCCATGACATTAACGTGTTGACGTAGATTTACCTCTTCACGCTTCATGACATATTCGAGATTTTTCAATCGATATGTAGAAAGACGTAACTTTTCACGTTCAAAGTGTTCACGTCTTTTTTGTGAATAGTCAATGTCGTCAGGGATTGATGCGTCGCCTATGATCGTGCCCTCCTGTTGAAAGCGCATTGCTATGGCTCGTGCCTTTTCCAATGATTCATTTGCTGTACCACTGACAACTAGCTCCGATTGATGAGAAGATAAGGAGGCAGATGTAATAATAGTTGGAGTAGGGGTTGCAGTCGATGACACACCCGCAATTATTGGTGACGATGTACACATTTCATCCCACCGTCGTCGTCTACTTCGTGGTGATTTCCTTTGCGTTGCGTCTACTTTGCTGTCATGATCATCATTAATCACCATGATCTCGTGCTTCGCTTGAGCCACGGCTTTCCTTCGAGAGACTAGTTCCTCCGCGCTTACTGATTCTACCACGCACAACTCTTCGTCTTCGTCATCATGAACATCATCATCCCTCGCTGAGGCGGACACAAACGCTGTCGTCACTCCTCCAGACCGCGGAACGGAAACGATATCATGTTGCTTTCCTTCAACCGATCCATGGAATCCAAGCCCCGCGGCCTGCTCCTCCATTATGCAACTGCTATTCTCGAAGGTTAGGGGGGAGACGCCACGCATGGAGCTTCGCCTCATTTTTGGTTGGTGTTTGACCACAACACCCCACACGTAACGTAGGGTTGGTAGAATGTGATTAGAACAAATAATACGAAGTCAAAGGGAGTCCCTTGGAGTCATAAATAAGTATGCAACCTCATACTGGTAGCCAGACAGGTGGATTGTAGGAGTGTGAGGCAAAAAGGCCACAGGCTGGATTCTGCTTCTTCAGGACATTCACGTGTAAAAAGACTAAGTTGGTTGGAACGTCTGGTTGAGCTCTATCGATTAGAAGTGGCATTAATATGTAGAAGTAACAATAAATTATCAATTTGATGCGATATTTTTATACATTGACTCATTCGTCTTTACTAGCACTACTAACTACTATGACCAGGCTATGTCAAAATCAGTAAATACCAGGGCTCATGCAGAACATTACCTCAAACTAAAATATACAGTAAGAAACCATTGTCCCATCAGATGGATTGATCTTTTTCGAGTCCAACAAATAGGCTCTCATAACCAATGTCAGTCTTTTCACGCCTCGCATCTGAGCATACCTCGAGCGTCACGCCTGATGCCTCGGATCCTACATGCGCTGCTGCAACACATAGCTCAGCAACATCTCTTCTTGCAATTTGACTTGCACCATTCCTGTCGCCTTGTGTGACTTTGAGTGCCGATGCTCCCAATGGCGCTGCATCTGTCAATCCTCCAGGTCGGATGACTATGTAATCACATCCACTCGCACGTAATAAATTCTCCCCCTCAAATTTTGCATCCATAATCTTCTGTCCTCTACCTCGAATATTATTTAGTATCATTCGTACAGGATGCCAACCATTGTGTGGCGAAACTAGCGCCGACGAAACGACGACGACGCGTGTATCCTTCGCCGCTGCTGCAACATTGGCGAGACCATCACGATCAACTTCCCAAACCGACCCAGCCTTGGACGCTGACGCTGCAAAAATTATGGCTGAGGATCCAGCAATGAGATTTTTGAGTTGCTCTGGAGGTGCAGTAACGTCCCCAGCGATTAATTCCAGTTTGACATCTGAGGAAGAGGATGGAGCTGCAGCAAATGAACCCTCGTATTTTTTAACATCTCGGACGACTGCTCGTACAGAGTCTCCTTTAGCAAGTGCCGCCTTAACACATTCCTGACCCGTCTTACCACCAGCACCAAACACTGTAATGATGAAAGTCATCTTTTAATTCCGCTCGTCTATTTGTCAGGTAGTGAAGGGAGAGGCCTCATCGAAGATCGGATGGCTCCCGCCAAGAGTGTTGGAATTTGTTGGGAAAGAGGGGGATTCACTGGTGGACTCGGACAAGGCTATTAGTGCAATAACTAGCCATGACGCGATGCCAGATGAAGACCCATTAGTGCAAGATTGTTGTCATTGTCGTTGTTGTTGCCAACGTAGATGCCGTCCTGCCCACACCTCAATTGGACAATCGAAAAGAATGAAGGAGTTGTCCGAGACAAGATGGACTATGATTTTAACTCTTGTTGGACAAGCTAATCAACGCATTACTTGACTTACTTTATATTAAATACCATCATGACGCAACAAGCTATGAAGAGCACCAGATCTATTAGATACATGATGTGGATAAGAGCAGACCAAAATTACAGGAAAAACACTAATACTCACTCTGTTATCAACTTCATTTCTGTTGATCCTGCAACGTCCAGTGATGGATCTTTAACCTTCGCCATTAGGAGCTCATCAACCTTTTGTCTTAATCCTGCAATCAAAGAGCCGATACGAGCATTGGCTGACAAACGAATCCAGTCATCAAGCACAATCAGGCCTTTTGAGGCCTGAACTTCCATCTTGCCACCGAAGAGAAGTAACGAATATGGATTGCACTCCGTTGCGTCACTAATGTATGCCTTCGATGTTCGTATCAATCGATGGTATACTATCCAGGGACAGCTATATGATCCAACTGAAAAATTGTTCGAGCTTGGATGTATGAAGACTCGTTCTTCATTGCTCTTGGTAACTATTCTAGTGTTTTGGGTGTCTTGGTCATTCATGCTGTCACTTCCACTGCGAATGAAGAACTTCAGTTCTTTCGCAGCGCCATCTTTTTCCACTGCTCCTTCGACAGTTTCGGTATATTTAGTAGTCGGGCGTTGTACACGAACGATTTGAGTCGGTGATAGTGACGCAACAAGAACTGACTTGACAATTCTCCATGAAGAGTCATTTGTGTTGCAGACTTCCGACGGATGGAATCCCAAAGAAGTCAGAGATGAATCTAATTGTCGCGTAAGTGTAAGGATTTCCCGCATGCCATTGCACGCTAGACCTAATTTGTCGCAATACCTCTTTCTTTCAGTGCCACTACAATCTTTCCACTGTAGAAATGCCTTGCCCAACATTACATGATCACTGTTGCCAACCATTTTGAATAGAGCAGCTCGTTCCTCTAAGATCTGCTTATTAGAATAATTCTTCATTTCCTGCTCCAGATTCTCATTCCCCTTACGATTTCCATTGTTGAATGAATCAATACGAAGAAATGGACTGCGGCCGGCGCTCAATGATGCAGCAATTGCGACTGACATAGCACGACATCCAAGTAAACATCCCATGATCAGCAATTTACCTATGACGGGTGGTACTGGAATGCCAGCAAGATGAGTACCTAACGGAGTAAGAAGTACAGTGTCACCATTTCTGTCCACTGCTCCAATCTTCATGAGAGAATACAACGCAGACTTTATTTGATCTTGTTCGGGAGGATCTAGCAAACTTCGGAGAAAAGATCCCGTTCCGTCTTCTAGCCCAAGAAAGAGAAGCGACAGTATAACCTGGTCGAGAGCGCATCGTCTAATCTCTGGTTCGCCGTGTTTGGATAAATTAGTGTGCGTTTTGGACGAAATGAGTTTGTAACACGATCCTGGGCGAACGCGGCCAGCACGCCCCCGCCGTTGCCGTAAAGAGTCCTGTGATGCAAACTGTTCCAATAATAACGGCATGCGATTGACCGGGTCATATGAGCTCTGCTTTTCCTTGCATGTGTCAACAACAATAGTACAGTCTGGGATTGTAATGGATGTCTCTGCGACATTTGTCGATAGAATGATTTTTGTATAGCCCTTCCTGGCTGGTAGAAATACAAGATTCTGCTTATCAGCCTGTAATCCACCATGAAGAAGAAGTATCGTTATTGCATGACTCTTTGCGATTTGTTGGATAGCTCTCTCCGCCTTGTCGATCTCACCGCTTCCTGGCAAAAATACGAGTATAGATCCGTCATCCTCTTTCGTATTTAGAAGAGTTTTTATGAGAAGCGAAATCAACTCATAATCAATCACATTCTCATCCATACGTTTGAGCCTTTCAATCAGTGGTACTGCACACAACACAGGGGCTGAGCTTGTGTCTTTCTCCATTGGATCATCCACGTCATTGTGGACATAATCTCTCCTCATGTGATGATGAGATCTTGGATTCTTTGGTGGAACGTAGCCTGTCAGCGTGAGAACATCCTCTAATGTATAATCTTGAACTGGGTGTGTGAAGCCTGGTATATGCATCCGCGGAGTATTATCACCAAAATACTTCGAGAATCTATCAGCGTCCATAGTGGCGCTCATTAATACTACAGTCAGATGTGGCACTGAGGACAATGTTTGCTTTAGAATAGCCAGCAGCACATCAGAATCGAGATGCCTCTCATGCACTTCATCTATGACAATATGTGTTATGCACTGAAGCGCATTTCGACTCTGAAGTTGTCGAAGAAGAACTCCAGTTGTGCAGAACAGCAACCTCGTCGAGGTGCAAATCTTCGACTCTCCTCGAACGACGTACCCAACTGATGCCACACCGGGATCAGACTCTGCCCTCTCCGAAGCAACGCGATTTGCAACACCAGTAGCGGCCAATCTGCGTGGCTGTGCAACGATAATTTTGGTCTTATCAGGAGCATGCTCTAATATAAACTGAGGGATTTGGGTCGTTTTTCCGCATCCTGTCTCTCCCGTCACGAGCAAGACACGTCCACCGCCAATGGCATTAGCCTTGGCTAGTAAAGAAAGAAATTCCTCCCGAGCTTTGGCCGCAGGCAATGACTTTCGTGAGCGATCCATGAGAGTGGAAAGCTTTGGATATGCCACGGCCTTTGGAGTAATACTGGGGTGAGTATTCCAAAACGTTTTCCGCTCCTCTCGCGGCCTTGAATACACTCTCGTCGTATTCTTGACCACACCAACAGCATCCTTATTTGCAGTGTCCAGACTCGTTAGCCTTGACGAGCATTTTTCACTCGCTTCGCTTATTCTTTCGTCCAGCTTTAAATGAGACAAAAGCTCTGAGCGTACAATACTTCTATCATTGAAAGAAGTCTCCTCCTCTTGTAGCAACGATTGTACATGCCCAAACAAATCGAAGATCAACTCTTGACCGGCTGATGTCTCAGACATGTACCTTGCTATACTTAAGTGTATTCGACCACCACAACGAAAAATATCATTCGATCCAGTAGTCACAAATACCATGGGCAATGAATCCGGGTAAAGTCCTGACGTGTAATGCACTTCTAGCGACAGTTTCGATGTTACAAACGGTAGTGCGATATAAACGGACGTCATCGATGGTCCCACCTCAATGGAGAAGTCTTTCTTATCAAAAATTGCCTCAATAGCCTCGCATTCGTTTGCGGCTGCCTCTACATTCCGATTTCTGTCATCGTCGGATATTAACGACTTTTCATCGTCATTGAGACAGCAGGTCCGTTCAATGGGCAACGAGACAGCATTCATGAGAAATTTCCAAAACGTACGCCGTTCCTGTAGCTTTCGTTCTGTCGAACAGTCCTCCGACGAATTACGACCAGATGATGAAAATATTGCCAGCCCCTCCGTCGGCGTAAGACCAAAGTGTTCGGCAAGACGAAGAATGCTAGCGTCAGTACAATTCATCTCTTCACTGTTCTTTTTCTTATTCGACATCACGTCTAATGTCCCACCCCGTGGATCAAACCCCACTGGCAACTGATCCTCTCTCAGGTGTATACATAAATACTGTAACGATTCCTCGTACATCTGTTCCTTATCTACTCTATCATCTGCTTTCATCTTTTCTATCGTTTCCTGCCATGCCTTTCGAATGTGTTTCGGATGAAACCCCTCATTTGTTAATCGACTCAACACGTACGAACGAATTGAATCATCATCCTCCTCGTGATCATTGTCGTCATCAACATTATCAACCTCCTCGTCATTGTCAATTCCATCCCCCACAAGAACTCGTTCTATTCTTCTTCGAAAACGAGCACTCATAAACACTTCCATTGGTTTGTTCGCTTCAAGTACAGCCTCGCGCTTACGAGCCTTTGCACGTTCTTCAACTTCTCGTATTCTCCTTGCCTCATCCTTCTGAGCTTTTGTAAGCAGTACTACTGCCGGAGTAGCAGCATTTACGTTGTCATAAGATGATCGTTGTTGTGTGGGTTGGTGCACGTTCGCGGCGAACAATCGCGAATTAGTTGATGCACCACCAGTTGACACATCTTGTGGGATAGACGAAGGTTCATCCCGTATCATTGTCGCACTGTTTCCTGACGATGCAGCAGATAATGATTTTGCTGCCAAGTAAGTTGATCTATATGGTTCTGGCAATGTTCGTTCATGCGGCAATGCTTGATATAGATACATTAATCCCAATATTGCCACCTCCTCCTTCGCCTGTTCTTCATTGTCCACGGCACAGGCTGATGTTAGTACAATGTCTTTATCTCGATTATCGCCATCGTCTGGCAGTACAAGTCGAAAACGAAAAACGCTATTTGCTGCTGTGCTACCACTTCCTCCACCACCACCCACACGCCGGTATTGTGGTGTCTTCTTCCTACCATCCCTTTTTACCAAACCTGCCAACAACTCAGAGGGCAACTTTTGAAATCCTTTCAACTTTACCTTACCCTTTTCAGTTTCCCTCAATTCCACTGGTGCACTCGGCGCTGCCTGTCCGGACCCACCCTTTTGCTTATGTCCCTTACCACCCCATGTCTTTGCTTCGACGTCCCACTTATGTCCTCTGGATGGACGAGGTGGACGTAACCCACATTTGCATTCGAACGGATGGTCACAGTCGCATTGCTTGATGGCTGTAGATGCAGATGATCCCCTTCCTTTGTTATTGTTCTTGCCGCCCATGTGGTACAGAGGACAGTCGGTCACCGCTTAGGTCGATAGAAACCCTCTCGTCTCCATCTGGAAGACGCGTCCCCGCCGGCCTCCGTATGTAGCCGATCTTTGTAGGTACTATGATGAGACCGAGGAGTCTAATAATGCGAGCTCGTGTAGTCCGTGGGATCGCCATAATTGTGGCATTTTCATTACATTCGTCATTCTCGCCATCGGCTTCGTACTCGGCATCATCATCGTCCGCCGCCGAGGCATTTTGCACCCCATCATCCCACTCGTCGTCCAGTAATTTTAGTATTCGAAGAGTACAACGACAACATCATCGACACCACGTAACAACGACAAGTCGTACGAGGTTGCATAATGCCGAATCGACCATCATGGACACCACCACTCTCCTTATAATTGCCGGGAGCGGTGCCGCGGCTACATCATTGTTGGCGGCATGGCGGTGGAACACGAATGGATTCCATAATCCAATGACGGTAGAACGACGCGAACGACAACAACTTGCCCATAATATCGAATTTAGAGCAATACCCTGGACGGACGAGGAATTACGAATGTACGATGGTACCAAAGACGATGACGACAATGGAGGATATCCGATATTAATGGCCGTCAAAGATCGCGTATTCGACGTCGGTGCCAAGAACGGTCATCAGTTCTACGGCCCGAATGGCGAATATCGCATCATGGCGGGTAGGGATGCATCTCGGTTCTTGGCCAAGAATATATTGATCGAGGAAACGCACGACGAGAGGAATGTTAAGTTGAGCGTGGCCGAGGAGGCCAATTTAGAAATGTGGTATTGGATTATTAGGAATAAGTATCCGTTGGTCGGTACCTATGAAAATAATGGAGAGACACGCCAAAATCACAAATAAATAGCAAGAAACGAGAACAATAATGATCATGATGATGATGATGATGCAGTCAGTTGAGTGTTTAAATATATATATAAAACACTATTATTTCAACACAATATATATTGAAGCATCTTTTGTTTTGTTACACAATAATATCACAAAAAGGAAGTGTACCAGAAGGGAAGAAATTGATTGGCGATTCAGGTTACAAAGGTGAGCCATTGAAAATCTCAACAACCCCGATGACAATCGATCATAGAAATGCAAAGCACGGACGAATTTATCAAAGTTGTATCCTCCCACATCCCAAACAAATCCCAATTTATCCAAAATTGCACGACGATCATCTCCATCATCACCGGATAAAAAGTCACGACGTAATCGTATACGTTGGACTATGCTTCCCAGTGGTAGACCCTGTGTTGCAACGGGCCAAACGTTGTCATCATTGTCGTTATCGTTGGAAGATGGAATGACAAATGTTGCCAGAACAAGTATACTTCCATGTTTGGCGTGGTAGGATAATAATCCCTCCATGAAGATATCCCATCGTGAATCGGCACACTTGCTACTA
>Ga0247832_1007964_pt1 | contig 10777 bp, 9 predicted proteins | sample LaCruzMarch2015__10_FD_192407 | JGI IMG/M metagenome (GOLD analysis project Ga0247832, IMG submission 192407) | Freshwater microbial communities from meromictic Lake La Cruz, Castile-La Mancha, Spain - LaCruzMarch2015_4m | ecosystem: Environmental > Aquatic > Freshwater > Lake | place: Spain...
ATCAAACAATATTTGCTACCTATATACCTGGAAAAATCAGTTTCAAATTCAGCAACTTTTTCCCCCATTGTGAAATTTCCTGATGAAATAACACTTTGCATTGCACCTATTTCCTCGTCCCCCCAGGAAGAGGTAGCTAAAGGATATTTAAATTTCTGCATACTTAATCATTTTACCTGATTTAAATAATAATCATACGCCAAGAAGATACCTTCCTCAAGTGACATTTTATGTTTCCAACCCCAATTATTTTGCTTATCGACACATACTAATTTTCTTGCCATGCCAACTGGTTTGCTCAAATTGTAATTAAAACTACCATTATAACCAATAACTTTGGCTATTGTATGATAATAATCAGTTATACTGTAATCTTCTCCCAATCCAATATTCATGTAATTAGGAAGCGCTTGAAAAGAATTAACTGCCTGACAAATTGCGTCAGCTAAGTCTCCTGCATACATAAATTCTCTTCGTGCTAAGCCATCACCCCAAATCTCTACTGACTTTAGATTCCCCACTTTTGCCAAGTGAATTTTTTGAATCACCGCTGGAATAAGATGAGATTTAATAGGATCAAAATGGTCATATCGACCATAAATATTGCAAGGAATTAATGTTTTATATTGAAAATTCTTTGAATCCTTACTAATATATTCACAAAGCTTAAATGCCATAATTTTAGCTAACGCATAGCCTTCATTGGTAGGTTCTAATTGACCAGTTAGAATCATATCTTCATTTAATGGATTTTCAGCAGAGCGTGGATACATACACGAGCTACCTAAGTTTAATAAACTTTCAACATTATGTAATTTAGATGCCCAAATTACATTTCTACCTATATCCAAATTTTCAAGATAGAATTTTATTGGATCATTTATATTAGCTTCAATTCCACCTACGATACCCGCTGTATGAATTACAAAATCTGGTTTATTGATTTTAACCCAATTTTTAACTGCGTTAAAATCGAGTAAGTCCAACTCTCCTCTGCTTGGAAATAAAACATCATGAGAATTCAAGAAAGAATGTTCCAATATGTTATGTCCAACCATTCCTGAACCCCCTGTTAACCAAATTTTCATTTTAATTAGATTATCTTAATTCTTATTATAATTTTATGCTTGCTTAAAAATTTGTATTCTTAACTAATTGCTCTTTTTTTGCTGTTTTTAAGTCTTCGATGATCATCTCACTAACTAACTCTTCAAAAGTTATTTTGGGAAACCAACCTAATTTAGATTTTGCTTTACTAGCGTCTCCTAAAAGTGAATCAACTTCAGTTGGACGAAAGTATTTTGGATCAACCTTAATTATCACTTTATTATTATGCATTCCAACCTCATTAAGACCATCACCAGACCATTTAATTTCAAGTCCTATCTTATTTGAAGCTATATCAATAAATTGTTTTATTGAATATTGCACACCAGTTGCAATAACATAATCTTCCGGAGTATCTTGTTGTAGCATCATCCATTGCATCTCAACATAGTCTTTTGCGTGGCCCCAATCTCTTTTTGAATTGAGATTACCTAAATATAAACACTCCTGAGTGCCCAATTTAATTCTTACTAAAGCTCGCGTAATCTTCCTTGTAACAAAAGTTTCTCCCCTAATTGGAGATTCGTGATTAAAAAGTATTCCGTTACATGCATAAATATTGTAAGCTTCCCTATAATTTACAGTGATCCAATAAGCATATAGTTTTGCAACAGCATAAGGGCTTCTGGGGTAAAATGGTGTAGTTTCTTTTTGAGGTGTTTCCTGAACTAAACCATATAGTTCAGAGGTTGAAGCTTGATAGTATTTAGTTTTTGAAGTTAATCCAAGAATTCTTATAGATTCTAAAATTCTCAACGCTCCAAGTGCGTCTGAATTGGCCGTATATTCTGGTTGTTCAAAACTAACTGCAACATGTGACTGAGCTGCAAGATTATAAATTTCATCGGGTTGGGTTCTTTGGATAATATGCATAAGACTCGTGCTATCTGTCATATCTCCATGGTGTAATACGAACCTACCGTCTGAGTGGTGTATATCTTGAAACAAATGATCAATTCTATCCGTATTTATCAAAGAGGTTCTTCTTTTCATTCCATGAACCATATACCCTTTCTCTAATAGGAATTCAGCCAGATAGGCTCCGTCCTGACCTGTAATTCCAGTTATTAATGCTATTTTCATATAAGATAATTATCAGGAGTATGCAAATAATAGAATTTTGTTTAACAGGATTAAACAAAATTAAAATATCATAATTCAAATTTTTCAAAGATCTTATTTAAAATTCAAGCAAATAATATATAAGATTGATATAACTTCTTACATTTTGTTAAAAGTAAGTTACATTTAATAGTTGAATTCAGTCAAAACTAACATTTAATCCTTTTAGATAATCAATTTCTGGTGTCATTTTATCAATAGGGTTGGAAACCATTGTTCCTGTCGAAGTTATTTTACTTGAAATTTTGGGGAAATATGTTTGTTCAGGATCTATATGAACTAAAAAAACACATAATCCTGGTTCATTAAAGTGTTTTATAAAAAGCTCATCTTTTTCAAAACCAATATTTATATGAACTAAAGGAACATTCCATGCCTCAAATAATTTATCCCAAATTGGAAGTCCCAGGCCTGACTTTTTATCACATCCCAGATATTTCCCACCAAAATAATTAATTTGTGTCATTCTAATTGAAGCATGACCTTGATCATGAAAAATAAATATTTTTAAATTTAAGTTATTAATTTCTGCTGTACCAATTTCTTGCAAATTCTGAGCGAACCCACCATCTCCCTCAATTAATATAGTTCTACGATTATTATCCTCTGCAATACATGCACCTATTGCGCCAGATAGTCCGTAACCCATGGAAGCGAGTGATTTATTAGTTATAACCCTTTGACCATAACGTTGTTGGAAAATTTGCATGGTAAGTGTAAACGCACTACCACTGCTACAGGGAATTATCAAATCTTTTTCTGTAGTTAGTGATTCGAGAGTTAAAATAAATTCATAAGGAGAAATATAACCTATTCTTGTGTTATTAACATCTTCTATTCGTGGTATAACTGCACGCACTTTTTTTGCAAAAGTTAACCAATTATTATGTATTTTAAGATTCGCTGACATGAATCTGACGATGAAATCGTCCGCATCGATACAAAGCCCTAAATCAACCCTTGGATGTCCTTTAGTTAGTTCGGCATGATCTATTTCAACCTGAATTATAAAAGCTTTTCTTCCAAACTCCTGCCAGTTAAATCCAGTTTGTTGTAACCCTAATCTCGTTCCAACTGCTATAATTAAATCAGCCTCTTGTATCAAAATATTACTACTCCTTTGGCCCCAAGTATTCGGACGGCCAAGATAGTTATCGATAAAACCATCAATTCTATCAGCACCATTATAAGTTGTCATCAAGGGCACTTTCAACTCCTGAAATCCTTTTTGTAGTTTTTGAGAAACACTATAACTAATACCTCCTCCAATTAATATTATTGGTTTATGTGAGGAATTATACCTGTCCACAACGCTTTGAATTTCCTCTTCCGAACCCCTCTGTAAAATATTATTATTTGTATTAGAAATAATTTCTTTCTCAACTGTTACTGCTTGAACATCTAAAGGGATTTCTAAAAATACAGGGCCTTTCCGAGGTTTCCATGTTTCTGAAACTAACCTATAAAACTCATTCGCACCTAATGGTTTACAAACCTGAAAAGCATGTTTAGTTATTGATCTTACTATTTCAACACCTTTAACTTCTTGAATTCCTCGACTCCTTAGATTTTCTGATGACAAGTCACCAACTTTAACCTGACCACCAAGAACAAGTAATTCTCTACTTTCCAACCATGCGCCAGAAATGGCTGTAATAATATTGGTAAGCCCAGGCCCCGTTGTCACAAGAGCTAATGCTCTTTTACCATCTCTGGCAGTTACATTAAAATATTCTGCAGCTATACCAGCTGCAACTTCGTGAACAACAGGAATGCCTATAAGATTGTGGGAAAGGCTTTCAGTCAGGTGCATTATATTGCCCCCACCAACATAAAAATAATGAGTGTAGCCTAAGTCATAAAGCCAAACTCCTATTTGATCACTAAATTTCATTTTACTCAAATCTTTAATTTACCTAAGAATAACGATTGAGCCTGATGCGTCAGGAATTTGAATGGAAATGCAATTATGTTCTTTGGTAAATTCATCAACTGCATGTTTTACACCTTTGAATCTAACATTATTATAATCATGAACAAATATAGCTCCTCCCATCTCTAATCTAGGATAAAAATATTCCAAACCCGCAAACGTTGGAGCATACAAATCTACATCTAAACTAACAAAGCAAAAATTAACTTCTAAACCTTTAGCAGTATCAGGGAAAAAACCTTTTTTTATAATGCATCTATCCGGAAATATTAACTTAGATAACACAATATCAATACTAGTATCAGAAAAATCTGTAGAATTGGATTCAGAGAATGTTTCGATTTCGACTTCAATATCAGATTGGGAAAATCCCTCAAACGTGTCAAACAAATATAAAGTTTTCTCGGGGAATAATCTGTTTATAATTGATGACTGATCACCACGATATACTCCAAGTTCAGCACAGGCACCATTTATGAACTTTTCTTTTATCTGCAAAGCAAATAATTCAAAGGTCTGATTTCTTACCCAATCAAAACTATCAAAAGTGTAATTAGAAGAAGGATGTAACCACATATTTGAAATAACTGGTAAACTCAATTCAAAACTCAGCAAGCTATTTAATGTCTTAACATCACTTTGAATTAAGCTTTTTAACTCGCTGTCACCATTATTATAGAAAGACAATATTTTATTTCGTGGTACGCCGAATTTTAGTAATTGTTCTCTTGCTATTCCAACATCTCGAAGTGCTAAAATAATAAACTCAGCAGGAACCTCAAGAAAATCAGTTAAACTTGCTTTCACCTCAACACCCATTATTGTGCTAAAAGTAGGTGAATTTGTAAAACAAGATACAACTTCTGTAGAATCACTCTTTATAGCCATAAAATCCTTGAACGCACTTCCGGCACCAAATACTTTTACTTTCATATAAATTTAAATTTTGCTCTTTACCAGATAAATCATTTCTCTAAATTATTTTTCCAACGAGTTAAATATATTAAATTAAAGCAATATTAATCACTAAATTTCAGTAACATTATCGATAACATTTAAACTTATTAAATCAGGTTTTGTAAAATTTATATTAGAATTATAAAAAATATTATTAATATTCCTCTTAATTGAATCACTAGAGATCAAAGATGTAATGATAATACATGTATTCTCATCACTCAAATATGGTAGATCATTTGGTGAAAATATCCTGTTTCCAAAAATAGTTTTATGTTGATTTCTTGAATCTCCGTCAACATATATAACTTTTTTTGAACGATCAATAACCTTTACAATTTTATAAGCTAATTGCCCTATACCGTATAAAATAATATTATTACAGCTTAAATTGTTAATAATTTTTAGAATTTGATCTAATTGCCTTTTTGATTCTAATAAATATTTATCAATATCTTCATCGGAAGTTTCCTTTTTTATTTGACCTTCCCACTTATTACTTTTTTTAAAGACCGCATAACACGCATGATAATCTTTTCCATTTTCAATTTTAAAAGTTCTTAACCCATTTCTAATTAAATCTATTTTCATTGTTGAAGATAAATTTTGAAATGAGGTTAAAGAAAAATGTTTGATATGTTCAGTGTTGAATTCTTGGAAAGGAGCATGAACATTCACATGATATTTAGATTTGTCAGGACACTCAATATAAATAATTCCATTTTCGTTTAATAAATCATAAAGTTTAATTATTAATTTTTTTACATTAAGTATGTGTTCTAAAACATGAGTTAAAATAATTACATCAAACTTTTCTTCTATAACTAGTTTATCGTCTAAGATTGATCCAAGAATCGTCTTACATTTATTTATTTTACCCACCCTTTCAATACAAATTGATGATGGGTCTAATCCAGTTAAATTAATATAACCCATTTTACTCAAAGAATCAATTAGCCCACCTGAAGCGCACCCTACATCTAAAATACTTAAATTATAATCAGGAACATAATCACTGATTATCTTTGCTGTATCTATTAATCTCACTTTATCAAGCTCGGTAATTCCTCCTGCGCCAACGCTAACTACCTCTTTACTATCGTACTTGCTTTGGTTTGTATAATATTCATCTAAAATTTCCTGGGTAATATTGGTGTTATAAAAAACAAAACCACAATCATTACATTCAACTAGCTCATAATTTTTATCTAATGGATGGTTATCATAAGTTTTTAAATCGATTTCTTTTATCAATGAGTTTTCATTAGAATCACAGATGGGACAATTTCTATTTGGCATTTTTGTGAAAATTTAGTGTTTTAATAATGGAATTCATTAAATTTATTTTTAAAAATAAGTTTATATCTGAAGCCTTAATAATATTTGGACAATAGACGTCAAGATTTTCGACTTCAATTGAAGACCCCAATATTTTTATATCAATTTTAGATTTTGAAGCTATTTTAACCTTTTCAGCTAATGCTTTAATTGTAATAGACTCATCTGATCCTACATTATATGGTTGATTTATTTCTCCTTTTAGTAAAATACTCCAAAGCCAGACCATTAAATCTGATGCATACATATAACTCCTAACGGTACTTCCATCTCCCTTTATTATAATTTCCTCATTACGTAGGATATTATTTATAAAATTACCAATTGCAAAATGAGTATCAAGAGGCAAATAGGGACCCACAAATGCAAAACAACGTGCAATCTTTAAAGGCAAATTATATTTTTCAAAATAAGTTGAACAATATAATTCCGCAATTCTCTTCCCTTCAGTATAAGCAACTTTGGAGTTGTTTATGTCTATTGTAAAACTATCACTTTCTTTTATGTGTGATATATTCCATGGTTGTTTACCATAAATTGCTCCAGAACTAACGAATAAAAAACCTTCTATTGGTTGTGTGATTGCAAAGTTCAATATATTTCTTGTTCCTATAGTTATGGTATCCATCATTAATAATGGATTGCTTTTATTTAATGATTCACTTGCAGCAGTAGCCGCATGAATGATGAATTGAAATTTTTCATCCAATTTAAAATCATAATTAAGTATATCACCCTTGACAAATTTAATAGTATTTGAATGATCCTTATAAAAAGGATACTCTATTAAAAATGCTTCTGGATTACGTGTAAGTGTAGTGATTGTAGCATTTAAGGATAATTTTTCATTTACATAAAGAAAACTCTCTAATAACCACTTACCAAAAAATCCTGTTCCTCCAGTCAAAAAAATAGATTTACTTCTAAACGATTCCCAAATATCTTGGGTGTTTTGATAAATATGCTCTAAATCTTCAACAGGAAGCCTCTTCATTTTAAAGTACTTATATACTTTCTAACAATATTCGTAATATAATCATAATGCACTTGATTTAATCCCGGCCAAACCCCAAGCCAAAATGAATTATTCATGATCAAATCGGTATTTTTTAAATCATCCATTTTACGATGATTTAAATTATAATAAGCAGGCTGTCTTAATAGGTTTCCACCAAAGAATAATCTGGTTCCAATTTTATTCTGTTCTAAGTATTCAACCAATTTATTTCTGTCTATAAGGCTTCCCTCTCTTATCGTTAACATAAATCCGAACCAACTTGGTTCTGAATTCTTCGTTGCCTCTGGTAAAATAAAATGTTCTTCAAATTCCTTAAACATTTCAGAAAGAATAGCATGATTTTCTTTTCTTCTTGATACAAAATAATCTGCTTTGGTTAATTGACTTAAACCCACCGCAGCTTGCATATCTGAAACTTTCAAATTAAATCCTATATGAGAATAAGTGTATTTATGATCATATCCTTCAGGTAATTCGCCTAATTTTTTACAGTACCTTTCACCGCATGTGTTATCCTTTCCAGGAGCACACCAACAATCTCTTCCCCAATCTCTGAAACTTTCTGTAATTTTTTTAAGTGAGGCATTATTTACCAAAACCGCCCCTCCTTCCCCCATCGTAATATGATGCGCCGGATAGAATGAAAGGGTAGCTAAATCACCAAAGGTTCCCGTTTTTTTTCCATTATAAGTTGCACCTAATGAATCACAGTCATCTTCAACTACCCATAGATTATATTTTTTTGCAATCTCCATGACTACACTTAAGTTAAATGGATTCCCCAATGCATGTGCAATCATTATTGCTTTTGTTTTAGGGGTTAATGCTTTTTCTATATCTTCTACCTTAATATTGTAAGTAGGAATTTCTACATCCACAAATACGGGAATACATCCAAATTGAATCATTGGATTAATCGTAGTTGGAAATCCCGCGGCAACAGTTATAATTTCATCACCTGGCTTAATTGCTCTATCTAATAACTTGGGCGAGGTTAAAGCATAAAATGCTAATAAATTGGCGGATGACCCTGAGTTTACCAGCAATGAAAATCTGCTGCCAAAGTATCTTGCCAGCTCTCTTTCAAGTTTATTTGAGAATCTACCTGCCGTTAACCAAGCATCCATCATTGATTCTATTCCCCAAAGTACGTCCTCTTCATCAATTACTTTTCCAGAAACGGGAATATAACTCTCGCCAGGAATAATTGACTTATTTATGTTTTTACTAAATTTTTCAACTAAAAGTTTCTTTAGACTTTCATCGTTTAGGTTATCAAACTCAATCCCTTTTAATATTTCATAGTTTTTATTCATTCTATCTACTTTGGTAGTAATTAATATCTGATTCCATTAAATGAATTGCCGACACATTGGCGTAATAGCTCTTATACCAATTTATTGTTCTTTCTATTGCTGTTTGAGCATTAAAAACTGGCTTCCACCTTAAATCATTTAAAGCTTTACTTATGTCCAATTTTAACAATCCAGCTTCATGAGGATTACTTAACCTTATGTCTATCCTAAAGCTCCCTGAGCCCCAACATTCGATGGCCTTAGCCACCATGTCCTCTACCGCTAATGAATCACTAATACCTGGCCCAAAATTATAAGCTTGCGCATATTTTATTGGATTTAAGTCTAGCTTTACGCCCAATTCAAGATATCCAAATAATGGTTCAATTACATGTTGCCAGGGTCTGATTGACTCAGGATTCCTAATGACAATTTCGTTTTTAGAATTTAATGCTTTAGCGATATCGGGAATAAGCCTATCCTTTGACCAATCTCCACCACCAATTACATTGCCAGCTCTACCTACTGCTATTGCCTTTTGATGCTGAGAATACTTAGTAGTATTAAAAAACGAACTTTTATAAGAATCAATAACTAATTCTGCACAAGCTTTGCTGGCACTGTATGGATCATAACCTCCTAATCTATCATTTTCTCTATAAGGATATTCCCATTCATTGTTGTGATAAACTTTGTCGGTAGTAATTAAAATGATATTGCATTTTTTTTCTAACATTCTAACTGCATCTAATAAATTAGCAGTGCCTAATGTATTCACCTCAAAAGTTTCTGAAGGAATTTCATAAGACAATCTAACTAAGGGTTGAGCTGCTAAATGAAACACATAGTCAGGTTGAAAATCTAAAACTGCTTTTTTTAAGGTAGCCTTATCTCTGATGTCACAAATCAATGATTCACATAATGTGTCTCCTTTAATTTCAGTGTACAGATTAAACTCATTTTGTGGTGCAAGGGCAAATCCTTTTATGAGCGCCCCTAAATCGCTCAAAATTTTAATTAGCCAGGAACCTTTAAATCCTGTATGACCAGTTACAAATACGCGTTTTCCTACGTATGTATTTTTCAAGTCAGTCATTATTACCAAATTTTCCAATCAGCTTTACCATTATTCCATAATTCATTCAAATCCATTTTGTCTTTTAATGAATCCATGGGTCTCCAGAATCCTTCATGAAAATTCAAGTTTAAATTTCCCTCGAGTGCAAGAGTTTCAAGTGGTTCCTTTTCCCAAATTGATTTTTCATCATCCAAAATATAATCGAAAACACTTGGTTCACAAACAAAAAAGCCCCCATTAATTAAAGAATTGTCTTCATCTTTCTTTTCAGCAAAGTTAACAACATCATTATCACCTCCAATTTTCATCAATCCGAACCGCCCCTGGGGCCTAATTCCAGTTACAGTACATTTTTTTCCACAATTTTTATGATTTAAAACTAATTTTTCAATATTTATATCCGCCAAACCATCTCCATAGGTGAGTTGAAAAGGTTCATTTCCGACATATCGTTGTATCCTTTTTATTCTTCCACCTGTCATTGTATTTAAACCTGTATCTACTAAAGTTATTTTCCAATTTTCTGAAGCGTTATTGTGGATAATTCTTGTATTATCTTTTAGACTAAGGGTTACATCAGATTGATGCAAAAAATAATTCGCAAAATATTCTTTTATATAAAAACCTTTATAGCCTAAACACACAATAAACTCATTGTAACCATAAAAACTATATATTTTCATAATATGCCAAATTATAGGCATGCCTCCAATTTCAATCATTGGTTTTGGTCTTAAATAAGATTCTTCAGCTATTCTCGTGCCAAATCCACCAGCAAGAATTACGACTTTCATAACTTTATTATATTAATATTTTAATTATCACTCACCTCAACATTTCCTCATATACCCCTTCTTCAATAACTTCCCCCTTCTCCATCCTGAATATTTTATCACAACGTTTTAACGTTGACACTCTATGTGCAACAA
>Ga0247832_1007965_pt1 | contig 10777 bp, 11 predicted proteins | sample LaCruzMarch2015__10_FD_192407 | JGI IMG/M metagenome (GOLD analysis project Ga0247832, IMG submission 192407) | Freshwater microbial communities from meromictic Lake La Cruz, Castile-La Mancha, Spain - LaCruzMarch2015_4m | ecosystem: Environmental > Aquatic > Freshwater > Lake | place: Spain...
CGTAGGCATGCGGGCCATCGCCATCGGCAAGGAGAACGGCTGGCAGGTGCGCCAGGTGGCCAGCAAGTACCGCAACCCCGACCACGCCCTCGCCAACGCTCAGGAGCGCCAGGTGATCGATCTGTTCAGCCGACACCCTGAGATCAACGGGCTCTGGGAGCCGGCCACGGCCGAACAGGGCGCCGGCCTGAACTACTACCGCCGTATCAACGTGGAGCCGAGCTGCCTGGCCTGCCACGGCACCAAGGCGAGTCGGCCGGCGTTCATCAAAGACAACTACCCCGACGACAAGCCGTTCGACCTGACTGTCGGTGAGCTGCGCGGCATGTATGCCGTGTACCTGCCGGAGGTTCAGGCAGCACTAGCCGCCGCCGCGGGCTGAGCCACGCCAACGCAAGAATTGATCTACAGTATGCGTATCTCGTCATATGCTGATCTAGCGGCTCAAAGGCATGACCCTCGTTCCCGCACTACCGTCCAGTGACGAGGTCCCCAGCCTGGGACGTCGCCAGTTCATGAACCTGCTCACCTTCGGTGCCGTCACCGGGGTGGCGCTCGGCGCCCTCTACCCGGTGGTGCGCTACTTCATCCCTCCCCGGGAGGCTGGCTCATCGGGTGGTGCCCTTGCCCTGGACGAACTCGGCAATCCGATCGCAGCCAGCGGCTGGCTGGCCAGCCATTGCGCAGGCGACCGCAGCCTGGTGCAGGGCCTCAAGGGCGATCTCACCTATCTGATCGTGGAAGGGGAGGGCGCCATCGGCGCCATCGGCCTCAACGCCATCTGCACCCATCTGGGTTGCGTGGTCCCCTGGAACAACGGCGAAAACAAGTTCATCTGCCCCTGCCACGGAAGCCAGTACGACCCGGAGGGGGCCGTGGTCCGAGGTCCCGCCCCGCTGCCCCTGGCCCTGGCCCATGTGGCTGTGGAGGGCGAACGGGTACTGCTCAGCACCTGGAGCGAGAGCGATCCCCGCACCGGCGAGAAGCCCTGGTGGAGCTGAGCTGAGCGTCAGGAAGCTGGCTTCAGCTGGTCAGGACGGCTCAACGGATGGGCAGACATAGGTCCGGTTGAAATTGGCGATGTCGAAACTTTGGCCCTCGCCATCCTCCTCCTGCATCATGTCCACGAAGCCCTGACCGAACAACACCCGGGAGATGGGGTAGTTGTGGTGGGCATGGATCGGCCGCTCCAGGGTTTCGTCGATCCCGCTGAACGACACCACGATGTCGGCACCGCTGGCGGCCAGCTCCCGGGGGATGCGTCCATGCAGGGGGCTGTGCTGATCGATCGGATGCATCACCGTCCAGGTGAGCAGAAACAGCGGCGAACGCTCGCGGCTCAACGTCAGCGGTTGCAGGCGACGCATCCGGTGCCCCTCCGAGGTGCGCTCATCGATGGCGAGATAGGCCTGGATCCTGGCCTCGAGAATCGTCTTGCGGCGTTCGTTGGCCACGCGGAACATCAAGGTGGGCACCCCGTCGTAGTCGTGCACCGTGACCGCCTCCGAGAACAGGATCCGCGCTGTTGAGCGGGAGAAGCGACTGAAGGCCATCCCTGTCATCAGGGCGATCACGATCAACCCCAGCAGCGACTCGACGGTCACGATCAGATTCGTGAACAGGCTGGCCGGATGAAGGGCTCCGTAGCCGATCGAGCCCAGGGTCTGCACGCTGAAGAAGAAGGCTTCAGCAAAGCTGGTGGTGGCTCCAGCCACCCCGGCGATGCCATGGGGATCGATCCAGTACAGAAGGCTGAACAGCAGGTTGAGCAGCAGAAACCCCGCTGCGATCAACCCGAAGAAGACGGGCCAGGGCACCGCCAGCATCAGGTGATTGGGGTAGCGCCAGTGGCGGATCCAGTCGGCCGGATTCACGGCCGAGAAGATGCCACCGTGCTTCTGGAGCCGCACCGGAGGGCTGGACAGGCTCCGGACTGAACGCCGCCGCCATGGCGCCATCGGCCGCTTCCTCAGGACATCGACACACTCTATCCTCCTATGCGTGCTCACGCATGAACTTATGTGTGGAATGCCACCGTTTCGCGATGGCCTGCCTAGAACGAGAATGAAGAAGAGGTGGCCGATGTACGCACCAGGCTCCGTAGGACATCGCCACCACCAGGTGTTGATTGTGGGCGGTGGTTCCGGCGGCATCACTGTGGCCAGCCAGTTGCTGCGGGCCCGGCCGGAGCTGGATGTGGCGATCCTGGAGCCCTCCTCCGTTCACGAGTACCAGTCGGGCTGGATCCCGGCCGGCGCCGGTCTGCTCCCCTACGGGGAAACCCACCGCCCTGAGTCCGCCGTGATCCCGGCGGGTGCCGTCTGGATCCAGGGCAGCGCGGCAACGTTCGAGCCGGAGGCCCACCGGGTGATCACCGCTGCGGGTGAATCCCTCGGCTACGACGTGCTGGTGGTGGCCATGGGCCTCCAGCTCAATTGGAGCGCCATCAAGGGCCTCCCGGAGGGCCTCGGCCACCACGGCATCGTCAGCAATTATTCCCACGCCCACATCGCCACCACCTGGGAGACGATCCGCGGCTTTGCGGGGGGAACCGCCCTGTTCACCCATCCAGCCACGCCGATCAAGTGCGGCGGTGCCCCCCAGAAGGTGATGTACCTGGCGGACGACATCTTTCAGTCCACCAGCGGCGTGGGGGTGAACACGCACGTGATCTTCTGCAGCGCTATGGCGAAGCTCTATCCGGTCAAGGCCTACAACGCCACGGTCGAGCGCGTCGTGGCGCGCCGGGGCATCGAAACCCGCCTGCTCCACAACCTGATCGAGGTGCGCCCTGAGGAGCAGGTGGCGGTGTTCGAGGTGCGGGAGGAAGGCCGGGAACCCTTTCGGGAGGAGATCCGCTTCGACCTGCTGCATGTGGTGCCGCCGATGGCGGCGCCGGATGTGGTGGCCCACAGCCCCCTGGCGATCGAGGGGCCTGGCGGCTGGGTGGAGGTGAACAAGGACAGCTGCCAGCACAAGCGTTTTGCCGATGTGTTCGCCCTCGGCGATGTGAGCTCCCTGCCCACCTCGAAAAGCCTGGCCGCCATCCGGGGGCAGGCGCCGGTGCTGGTGGCCAACCTGCTGGCTCAGCTCGATGGACGCCCGCTTGCGGCCCACTACGACGGCTACACCGCCTGCCCGCTGATCACCAGCTTCCACAGCGTGGTGATGGCGGAGTTCGACTACGACCTGCAGCCAGTGAGCTCTTTCCTGGTGGATCCCACCCAGGAGCGTTGGAGCATGTTTCTGGTGGAAACGCGGGTGTTTCCCTGGGTCTACTGGCACCGGGTGCTCAAGGGCCGGCTGCATGAAAGCCGCTTCCTGAAACCCTTCGCGCCGTTGGTGCGTGTTCTGGGGCTGGCGCGCAAGGAACGTTGAGAAGACCTCGAGACGACCCGTTCAGACGCCCTGCAACTGCCGCAGTTGCTCCTCCAGCCGCTGCTTGAGGCGCCGCTGCACCAGGTTGCAGAGGTCATCCACCAGGGGGTCAGCCACCGCGTAGATCAGCCGTGTGCCATCCCGTTCGCAGCTCACCAGCCCCGCCCGCTGCAGCTGGCCGAGTTGGCGGCTGATGTGGGACTGGCTGAAGCCGGTGGCCTCGATCAGGGAGGCCACATCCATGGCGCCTCCCTGCTTGAGCTGACAGAGCAACTGCAGGCGAGCGGGCTCGCTCAGGAGCCGGAAGAAGCCACTGAGTTCATCGAGGAGTTGGGGGCTGGGCAGGGACTGGGGCTGTGGCTGGGTCCGGCGCATGGACGTGCTTATGTCGATACACGCATTATGCACGAAGTGCGCAAGGCGTGGGTCTGAAGCTCGCAGCGCCCCGGACAACCGAGATCGCCTTGATGCCCATAATGCGGCTATGCTCATACAAGTTCGTGATCGATCACCCATGGCCATCGCTCCCGCACCCTCCCTGTCCCTCGCCGCCGCCGCCGGCGGTGGCTCCCTGCTCTTCCGCCAGCTGTTCGACGGCGACACCGGCACCTTCACCTATCTGCTGGCTGACGTGCCCAGCCGCAAGGGGGTGATCATCGACACGGTCTTCGAGCAGCACGGCCGCGATCTCGCCCTGATCCGCGAACTGGGCATCGAGCTGGTGGCGTCAATCGACACCCATGCCCATGCCGACCACGTGACAGGGAGCTGGCTGATGCACGAGGCCACCGGCTGTGACATCGGCCTGGCCGCCGCCGCCCGCGCCGAGAACGTCACCCGGCCCCTGGCCCATGGCGATCGCGTTGCCTTCGGCAGCCGAACCCTGGAGGTGCGTGCCACCCCCGGCCACACCGATGGCTGCCTGAGCTTCGTGCTTGATGACCAGTCGATGGCCTTCACCGGCGATGCGCTGCTGGTTCGCGGTTGCGGCCGCTGCGACTTCCAGCAGGGTAATGCCCACACCCTCTGGACCTCGATCAACGGGCAGATCCTCTCCCTGCCCGAGCGCTGCCTGCTCTATCCCGGCCACGACTACACCGGCCGCACCGTCACCTCCGTGGCCGAGGAGAAGGCCTTCAACGCCCGCCTCGGCGGCGACGCCAGCGAGCGGGATTTCGTGGGCCACATGGAGAACATGAAGCTCCCCCATCCCCACAAGATCGCCGAGGCCCTTCCCGGCAACATGCGCTCCGGCAAGCCCCGCGAGGCGGCCACCGCTCCCGCCTGGGCGCCCCTGGCCCACAGCTATGCCGGCCTACCTGAACTCACCCCCGCATGGGTGGCAGCCCACCAGGGCGAGATCACTGTGCTCGACGTGCGCTCCGCGGAGGAATTCAACGGACCCGATGGGCGAGTGGCCGACAGCCTGTTGATCCCCCTGCCGGAGCTGGAAGCCCAATCGGCCCAGATTCCAGCCGACAGGCCCGTGGTGGTGGTCTGCCACTCCGGCAGCCGCTCCGCCCTGGCCACCCAGCAACTGCTCAAGGCCGGCCGCCAACAGGTGGCCAATCTGCGGGGCGGCCTGAGCCGCTGGGCCGCTGAGGGCTACCCGCTTGAGGGCGTTACTCCAGCCTGAGGCGTTCGCCTCTGAATCCATCCAAGCCTCTATCCCCCTCGCCATTCCCCCGGATCTTCGCCCCTCCATCCATGTCTTCCGCCCCTGCAACCGCCCAGCTCCACCGCATCAGCGCCCACGACCTGGCCGACCAGCTGGCGGCCCGCGATGTCACCGTGATTGATGTGCGCGAACCGATGGAATACGCCTCCGGCCACATCAACGGCAGCCTCAACATTCCCCTCGCGCGCATCACCCAGGCCGATCTTCCCAACGGGCCCCTGGTGCTGGTCTGTCAGAGCGGAAACCGCAGTGCCAAGGCGATCGCCAAGGTTGTGGGGCGAGGGCATCCCCATCCCGTGTGGGATCTGCAGGGCGGGGTGCCCGGCTGGCAGCAGGCCGGGTTCCCCGTGAACAAGCTCAAGGGGGCGCCCCTGCCCCTGATGCGCCAGGTGCAGATCGCCGCCGGCAGCCTGGTGCTGCTGGGGGTGATCATGAGCCAGACGGTGGCCCCGGGCTGGATCTGGCTGAGTGGCTTCGTGGGGGCCGGGCTCACCTTCGCGGGCATCAGCGGCTTCTGCGGCATGGCCCGCCTGCTGGCCGCCATGCCCTGGAACCAGGTGGCGATGGGATCACAACCGAAATGATCACGGCGACCATGGCGCTGCTCCTGGCGGGCGGCGCCTTGATCGGCTTTCTGCTCGCCGTGCTCGGGGCCGGCGGCTCGATCCTGCTGTTGCCCCTGCTGGTGAGCGGTGCGGCCTTGCCTACCAAGGCCGCAGTTCCGCTCTCGCTGCTGGTCGTCACCCTGCTGGCCCTCGGCAATGTCGGTCCCTACATCCGCCGCCGGCAGGTCGCGCTCCGACCCGCCCTGGTGCTGGGGTTGCCGGCCCTCGCCGGCAGCTGGATCGGCGGCTCCCTGGTGAAGGCCGGTCTGATCCCGGAGGTGATGCAGCTGGCACTCTTCACGGCAGCGGCTTTGCTTGCGTCATGGCTCCTCAATCGCCGGAGTGCTTTGAAGCATCCCCCCAACGACGGACGCCCAGCCGGCTTTCCCGTGGCGCTGGCCAGCCAGGGCGTGCTGGTGGGCCTGCTCACCGGCATCGCCGGGGTGGGGGGCGGTTTTGCGATCGTGCCGGCCCTCGTTCTTCTGGCGGGCCTGCCGATGCAGCTCGCCAGCGGCACGAGCCTGCTGCTGATCGCCACCAATTCCCTGGTGGCTCTTGCCGCTCTGGGCCACTGGCCCACGGCCCAGCTGCCGCTCCTGCTTCCTCTGGTGGGTGGTGGCTTCCTGGGGGCGGTGGTCGGCCAGCGTCTTGCGCCTCACCTGCCGGAGGTGCGGCTTCGCCAGGGTTTCTCGGCCCTGTTGATCGGCTCAGCGCTGCTCACCGGATTCGAGGCCTGGCGACGCAACGACCACCCGCCCGCCGTTTCCAGAGCTGCCGCCAGCCGCCAGGTCGTGCCCTCCACATCCTGGTCTTCACGACCCGTCTCTCCCTCCACTGCTTCCGTCGCGCCATGAATGAACGCACTTTCCAGTTCCGGTTGCGCAGCAGCCACCCCGCTCCGGATCGGGCCACTCAGGATCTTGTGGTGGAGTTCCTGGGCGACTCCGGCGAGTGGGAACCCCAGCAGCTCAGCCTCACCATGCCGGGGTTCCGGATCTACCTGATCTCGTTGCTGCTCTGCCAGCACTTCTATCTGGTGGCCAATGCCAGGGAGAAGGCCATCCCGCTGCAGCAGGTGGAGGCCGACTTCCTCGTCACCACCAGCAGCGACTGGATCGTGGCCGGCGTGGAGGGTGACTTCCGCATCCGCCTGGATGCCGCCGCCTCCGAGCAGGAACGGCGCCTCGCCGATGACGACGCCATCGCCTACATGCAGGAACGCATGAAGCTCTGCCCCATCTCCCGCAACCTGCCTGATGGGGTGCGCAAGCGCATCGACCTCACTTCCCTGGGCTGATCCATGAGCGAATCCTTCGATCTGATCGTTCTCGGCGCCGGCTCCGGCGGCCTGGCTGCCGCCAAGCGGGCCGCCTCCCATGGCGCCCGCGTCGCCATCGTGGAGGGAGATCGGGTGGGAGGCACCTGCGTGATTCGTGGCTGCGTTCCCAAGAAGCTGCTGGTGTACGGCTCGGCCTACCGGCACCTGATGGACGGTGCCGCCAGCTATGGCTGGAGCTTCGACAATGTGCGCTGTGATTCCGCCGCCATGCTGGCCAATGTGCGCGCCGAGGTGGATCGCCTCAACACCCTCCACATCGGCTTGCTCGAGGCAGCCGGCGTCGAGCTGGTCCGCGGCTGGGGGCGCTTCTGCGGACCGAATGCCGTGGAGGTGAGCAACGCAGCCGGTGAGGTGTGCCGCCTCACGGGTGAACGAATCCTGATTGCCGTCGGCGGTCGCCCCCACCGCCCCGAGATCCCCGGCGCCGAACTGGGCTGGGTGTCGGACGACATGTTCCTGCTGGAATCCTTGCCGTCCTCCGTGGTGGTGGTGGGAGCCGGCTTCATTGCCTGTGAGTTCGCCTGCATCCTCAACGGACTGGGGGTGAAGGTGACCCAGCTGGTGCGCGGTGATCACCTGTTGCGCGGTTTCGATCGGGAAGCCAGCAAGGCCGTAGAGGAGGCCATGGAGGCCGATGGGATCGAAATCCGTTTCGCCCACAGCCCGGCCGCCATCACCGGCAGCACCCCCGGTGATCTGGTCGTCACCACCCAGAGCGGCGAGAGCATCGACTGCGGTGGTGTGCTGCTGGCCACGGGCCGCCGCCCCTTCCTCAAGGGACTGAACCTCGAAGCCGCCGGGGTCGCCATCGAAGGTCATCGCATCCCGGTGGATGCCGATCAGACCACCAACGTGCTCAATGTCTTTGCGGTGGGGGATGTGACCGACCGGATCTGTCTCACTCCCGTGGCGGTGGAGGAGGGTCGGGCCTTCGCGGACACGGTGTACGGCGGTAAGCCGCGCCGGGTGGATCATTCGCTGGTGGCGAGCGCCGTGTTCTCCCAGCCGGAACTCTCGGGGGTGGGTCTCACCGAGGAAGAGGCGATCGAGCGCTGCGGCGCCGATGGCATCCGGGTGCACCGGGCCCGTTTCCGGCCGATGAGCCAGGCGCTGCCGGCCCGCGGGCCGCGCGTGCTGCTCAAACTGATCGTCGAGATGGAGAGCGGCAGGGTTCTCGGCGCTCACATGGTGGGCGAGCACGCCGCCGAAATCATCCAGATGGCCGCCATCGCCATCGGCATGGGCGCCACCAAGGCCGATTTCGATCGCACCATGGCCCTGCACCCTTCGGTGGCCGAGGAATTCGTCACCATGGCCAACTGACATGTACACCCCAAAGCGCCACGACGAGGGTTCGGAGCTTTAGGGAAGTCGCAAGGAACTGAGCCGGTTGGGGTCGGTGCAGTTCGGCAGGAACGCGCCCACACCCTTTGAAAACGCTCTCAGCACGCTGCTCGCCACCAGCAGGACAATCACCACCACCACCGAGAGGCCGGCGATCAACGGAATCAGGATGGCTGTCCACCTGGCGCGGTCTGCACTCGGCCGGGGCGAGCGCAGAGCACCAGGTCCAGGGGGTTGGCCCTTCCGGTGTGTGCTCCGCAAGCCCGGTGGAGAGTCCTGGTCAGGCCAGATCGTGCAGGGTCAGGGTTTGCTCGGGGTTGAGATCGATGCGCAGCGGTCCGGCGCTGCTGGTCAGCGTGAACCGCAGGGGAATGGCGTCGCTGGGACGGGGGGTGAGGGCTTCGAGGTCGAACTGGGCGGAACCCGCGGGTATGGGTGTGCCGTCGGGAGGCACGATTTCCTCGCTCCTGTTACCCAGTGTCCAGCGCTGACCCATGGCGTCGCTGACCTGCAGAGCGTCGGTGTGGTCGAGGACGAGGTCGGCCTCGAGGGCATTGAGGCGCAGCCGCCAGCCGGAGGGGTACTCGGGAAAGGGTTGCTCGAAAACCGAGGCCTGGAAGCGGTGGCCGGCCTCATCGCTCAGCGGCCAGCTGTCGACTGCCGCTGCCGGGGCGACCAGCACCAAGGAGGCCAGCAGCACAGCCAAAAGGCCAGCTAGCCCCTGGCGCCAGCGACATCCGAACCAATCGAGACAGATCGTCATATTCATGTTTTTTTAGCTTTTATGACGATAAGATCATAACAAGATTCGGGTTCCTTTCCCCTGTCCACTCCGCCCATGGCCGTCGTCCATTTCCCTGCCCGGTCAGGTCTCGGCTCTCCCTCACGCGCTGCCTGCTGATGCTTGCCACTCTCGATGTCGTGACCTTGTCACGGCTGCAGTTCGCTCTGACGGCGATCTTTCACATGCTCTGGCCCGTGCTCTCCACCGGCCTGGCGATTTATCTGGTGGTGCTGGAAGCCATCTGGCTGCGCACACGCAACCCCCTTTACTACCGCCAGGCCCGCTTCTGGGCGAAGCTCTACGTGCTGAATTTCGGCATCGGTGTGGCCTCAGGTCTGCCGATGGAGTTCCAGTTCGGCACCAACTGGGCGCCACTGTCGGAGTTCGCCGGCGATTTTTTCGGGTCGGTGCTCGGCTTCGAGGGGGCGATGGCCTTCATGCTCGAAGCCGGCTTCCTCGGGATCATGTTGTTCGGCTGGCAGAAGGTGCCGCCGGTGATTCACTTCCTCTCCACCGTGATGGTGGCCTTCGGCGCCAACCTCTCGGTGTTCTGGATTCTCAGTGCCAACTCCTGGCTGCAGACCCCCGCGGGAGGCACTTTTTCTGATGGCCATTTCCACGTGCAGAACTACTTCGCCGCCATCAACAACCCCTTCATGGTGAGGAGCGTGATTCACATGGCCCTGGCTACGGTGGAAACCTCGATGCTGGTTGTGGCCGCGATCAGTGCCTGGTCGCTGATGCGCCAGAAGGCACCGGAGTTCTTCCTGTTCTCCTTCAAGCTGGCGCTGGTGATCCTGCTGGCGGTGGCGCCGCTACAGATCCTGGCCGGCCACGAAAGCGCCGTGCAGGTGGCCGAGCATCAGCCCACCAAGCTGGCCGCGATCGAGGCCCTCTGGGACGACCAGGCCGCTGGCAGCTCCCCTGGCTGGACCGTGCTGGCTTCCCCCGATGAAGCCAGCGGCAGCAACCGCTGGAGCCTGTCGGTGCCTGGCGCCTTCAGCTGGATCCTGGAGACGCGGCCGCAGCTCAGCCAACCGCTGCGTGGGCTCAACAGCTGGCCCGCCGACCAGCGGCCCCACATGGTGGGTCTGCTCTTCTATGCCTTCCGGGTGATGGTGGAGATCGGCCTGGCTGCGGCGGCCCTGATGGCCCTCAGCCTGCTGCTCTGGTGGCGAGGGGGCCTCAGCGCCGCCAGCTTCGCCCAGTGGCCCTGGTTCAGCTGGGCCTGGATCCTTTCAGCCCCGGCCGGCTACCTGGCGATTGAATCCGGCTGGGTGGTGCGTTGCGTGGGCCGCCAGCCCTGGACGGTCTACGGCCAGCTGCGGACCGCCGATGCCGCCTCGGTTCTGCCGGTGGGCGAGGTTCTCACCAGCTTGAGTGTGTTCGCTGTGATTTACACGGTGTTGCTGGTCTTCGCCCTGTATTTCGGCTCCCGGATCATCGCCAAGGGGCCGAATCTCACCCTTGAGCCGCCCTCTGGCCTTGCCACCGCCGTGATTCTTTCCGACCCATCGGCGAGTGCCTGACCATGGAGTTCCTCGAATGGTTCATGCCCACGGTCTGGTTTGTGATCCTGGCCCTGTTCCTGCTGCTCTATGTGATCCTCGATGGTTTTGATCTGGGGGTGGGCATCCTCTCGCTCACCT
>Ga0247832_1007973_pt1 | contig 10774 bp, 12 predicted proteins | sample LaCruzMarch2015__10_FD_192407 | JGI IMG/M metagenome (GOLD analysis project Ga0247832, IMG submission 192407) | Freshwater microbial communities from meromictic Lake La Cruz, Castile-La Mancha, Spain - LaCruzMarch2015_4m | ecosystem: Environmental > Aquatic > Freshwater > Lake | place: Spain...
GAGATATCATCATCTCTTCAAGCTACTACTACCACGAGTCGGGCGCAATTCTCCTAGTTGCCTTCCTACTTGTTGTAGCGTCGCGAGTCCTTTATTCGGCTTCTCGACGAAAGAGGGCTACTTCGATTGCTCCACTTGAGAGCTCGGGTGCCGCTACTCATTTGACGCCCTTTCGTAGTGACTTCATAGCCTACGTCGAGTCGAATCGAGATGTCCGACAATAGTCATAACAACTTTATTCATTTTTCTTAACTGCACTCGAAAGTTCACAGGGTGAAGTCTCGAGTGGATCAATTCTATTAAAAAAAACATTGATTTTTGGCTGAGAACATTAGGCGCTCAATTTCGACCGACACAAACCAAAACAAAATACGGTAGGATAAAAGGGATGAATGAAGCAAAATGTACATAGTACCTACCGTAGAACACGCGGCTTAAGCTACACGCGGCTTAAGCAATCGCGAGAAAGAAGCGAAGAAATTTTAAGAAAGGCAAAATTTTAATAGGTGAAATCTATATCGTAAATCTTTAAATGCCCACATGAATGGCCCAGGACAGTGCACAGTCATTTAGAAAAGCCGCTTCTTGTCACATTGATATATAACACTCCTGGTGTTGGTTGGGTGTATCATCACTTAACGCAGCCATTTTTGTTGAGAGGTTGGAACGATTAAAAAAATAGGCCCTACTCAATGTTGTTTTTTACGATTGCTTAAGCTGCGTGTTCTACAGTACTATCTATGTGGTATTTTTTTTAGTACCTAGGTATTTCCGCGCCCAAAAAGATCCAAAGGCGGAGCTCCTAGCACGGCGTTGGAGCGCGTCGTTGGTGGTCTTGTGGCTCATAATCATCCGCCCGTAGCTAGTATTAAACAAAAGGAATATGTCTTACGATCCAAATATGCGACAACGAGGAGGAGCCGCAGCATCCTCTGCTGGTTACGGTCAAGGAGGACCCCCTGGCTATGGTGGGGGTGGCTATGGCGGTGCCTCCTCCGGCTATGGTGGTGGTCCATATTCAGCACCTGGCAATAATGGCGGCTATGGAGGAGGTGGAGGGCAGGGATCCGGTTATGGGGGGTATAGTAGTAGTCAAGGTGAAAACTTTGGCTCTGCCGCTTCAATGGATCAGGTAGGTCTTTTGCAATATGAAAAAAGGATGACTGTATATATCTTTTTGCATTCTCTGAAAATATATCCTCACCCTCCCATTCTCATTTCATCGCTAACTAAACAAAAACAAAAGGGTGATAATAGTAAAGGTAACAAGGGTGGCAAAAAAAGTATGGCCCTCCAAGCATTGAATAAGAATGTAATAATGTGGGCTGGATTCTTCACCGTATCACTATTTGTATACTTTGTCATATCCGGTCGTGACTTTTCATTCCTAATGACCTATGGTGCCATGTCGCGTATGTTCGGCTTTGGGATACTCAATCTAAAAACATTTACAAGTCAACGTGCCACGGGGATATCCATTAAGACATTACAGTTATATTGTATAGTCTTCTTCTTTCGATTGACGAGTATCATTAGACATGAGGGATATTTGCCGTATGATAAAAGTGGTGATTGGTTGTATCATTTCATTGAAATTATGTCACTATTATTCACGGCAAGTGCATTATATGGATGTATGGTCCCATTCAAGTCAACCTATCAGGCCGAGCAAGACAAATTTGGTGAAATGAATGTCCCCCCAGGCTATGGAGCCGTGTACCTTGCCATACCCGTATTTATAATAGCAGTATTGATCCACCCAACGTTGAATAATGATTTTATTAGTGATACCGCATGGACCTACTCCATGTATTTAGAAAGTGTTGCTCTGATTCCACAATTATTCATGTTCCAAAAACAAACTTCGGGCGTGGTCGAGTTGTTAACGGCACACTTTGTTGCCGCATTAGGGTTTGGACGTCTACTAGAATTTATGTTTTGGGCATACAGTTATCATGAATTACAGACCAAGGCGGGATCCAAAATGCCAGGGTATCTGGCGTTATTTTCACAGTTTGTTCAGATTGTGCTCATGTTAGATTTCTTTTGGTATTACTATTTGGCTGTGAAGAATGCAACACCGCTTGTTTTGCCATCGCAGAATAACGCCATGGGATTGGTCTAAATGATATGTGTGTGAGAGAGAGGATGACAGAGGCAATAAAAAATGATATATGACATAATGGGGTTGTGGATGTATTTGTGAGGGAGGGGGATTAGTGGGGCTGGGTGCGGAGATGTTGAATGGGGATATGAGTCAGTTGAGGAATTTGTAGCGTTATGACTTGAATCTGTGGCTCACAGAGGATACTTGGGGAGGGTGGTGAAATGATTGGATAGCGTTGTGGTGGTTGTTCAACAATGATGCTCTGGGATACTACTAATTCTGCCTAATCATGCTGTTTTCCAAACATTCTGATAATTCAATTGCATATTATACGTTATAGCTCAAGAATCAAATAATCACCCAGTAAAATGAGGTGATATATCTTTCTTTCCTTTTTAATCGCAAACAACCCCCTCTCATGACCAATTCATCTGTCTCTCATTATTCTGAAAAGTAAGGATGCTGCAACGCCTGTCTACAAACGAATCTTCTATCAGGATCATACTGTAAGAGACTAGTTAACAAATCAGCCGCACCTTGGCTCCCCAATGCCTCAGCGGGCACAAAGTCAGTAATCGGTCGTTCTTGCCACTTGGGAAATTCTGGATTATAATTCGGTAATCGGTCAACACCATGCCAATTCGTTTGTGGATTAGGCGTGCCACGACGTTGGAATATCTTAATTAGTTGGTCAATGTCCGACCTACCAGGGAATAAAGGCAGGCCCGTGGCCATCTCCGCGAAGATACACCCGACAGACCAAACATCGACTGCGGCCGAGTATCGCTGTGCACCAAGGAGAAGTTCGGGTGCACGATACCATAGAGTAACGACTTCGTAGGTGTACGGACCATTGGGTAGGCCTGAGAGACGTGCTAGGCCAAAGTCGGCAAGCTTTAGGCTGGTACCATCCGCGCTGATTAGGAGCTGTTAGTAGGTTGGGGGGAGGGAGGGAGGGATGTTGATTTAAATGAGCAACATATCTTCCCTCATTTCAATAAATCTTTGTTCCACCCACGTCCTCACAAAAGAATAACGACTACATCATTAACTCACATTGTGTGGCTTCAAATCCCTATGCAATACTCGATGAGTATGACAATAACCCACCCCATTTAATATCTGTCTCATAAAGCTCCGTACCGTGGGCTTCGGCAATCCGATGCGTTCGCGTATATCATCGCTCCGTTGCATTTGATCCATGTACGTTTTTAAATCATGCTGAACGAATTCAAACACCAGATACAGCCCGCCAGGCGTGGCCTGTATAACATCGAGTAATTGCACGACATTCTCGTGCGTTAGTTCGCGCAATAGCGATATTTCACGTATGACATTGCACGGCACGCCCCCCTCGGGCGTGGAGTCGGCGTATGGGATACGCTTAATGGCCACGGTGCGAGAGGTCGAACGCTGCGTACCACGATAGACGGTACCATATGCACCTTGACCGATTAGGTCGGTGCTGTGCATTATAATTAATCGTGGCGAGGGGAGTGTTTGGTGTGGGGGAGGAGAGATGAAATCGTGAGAGATTCACCGGAGACGAAGAGGACCAATAGCGGGATATACTAAAACAAAATCCCCACCCTCGAAACACCACGGTCATATCAACTTGAGTGATAACGAATGGATATCCTCAACAGCAATTCATTTTGACGCACGCAAATTTCAACAACGAGCAACATAAAAAGTGAATCTTCTACGATACTCACCGAGCATAACCCTCGAGTGCAAAATCGTCATCCGGGATGGGTTGTGCAGCACCCGACACGGCGCCAACGCCATTCCCTCCAACCTGACGTCGGCCACCGTTGCCATTACGGACATCTTGAGGATCCTCCTGCATACGCATTTCGTTGACCATGATGAATAGTAGAGGACGTGATGTTGAGGTGGGAGGGGATGACTGAGAGTACCTAGGAAATCTCTAAAGTATGTGATGAGAGCGTTCCCGCACTTCGGTGTTCGTGACGTGAGAGATTTGGAGTCGACGACGCGAGACGAGAGTTCGCTTTGGTACAAAGCCGACGACCAACCTCCTACACGATGACGAACAACCGCATCATTGCAATACTGGCAATGTTCGTGGTGGTGAATGTCACCGGCGCATTTGTCCTTCAACCTATAAGAATAATCGATTCATCGTGTTCATCATCATCATCATCATCCTCGCCATTATCCATGTCCAACAGCGACGACGAGGACTTTCGACGATTCACGAAGCAATCCCGATCCGCCTCGGCGGGCGACAACCTAGTCGAACTACGACGTCCATTGGGCATTGTATTAAATGAGGATGATAACGGAAATGTCTTCGTTGAAACTTTGGCACCCAAGGGCAATGCCGCGCGGAGTGGGCTGGTGAAGGAGGGGGATCTTGTTACCATGTGCAGTGCTACGTTTGGTAATGAAATGTGGAGTTGTCGTGGCGTTGGTTTAACACGCGTCCTGGCTGCTATTAGGGTGAGCGATATTCACTGCATTTTGATCAAATCAAATTTACGACTTGTGAACAACATAGAATATATAATCTTCATCCTTACCCAACCATGTTTTTCTTCGTATTTTTTAGGTCCGGGCAGGACCCACCGTCAGTCTCGTCTTTGAAAGTCAAACCAAAAGTAAAATGAAGGGCGTAGAGGTGGCCAAACAGGCAGCGGCGGCACGAGAGGCGAAGGAGCGTGCACAATTGAAACGAGATGAATTGTTAAAGGAACTGGATTCGGATGAAAAAATCATTAAGAAGGGCAAATTTCTTGGTTTGTTCTAAAAATGAATGAGGTATTGAGCGAAGGGAGTGGCAACACCTGATTGAATTTAATCTATTCTCACAGTGAGAATCACAATATCGCGGTTTGAGAGGGGCATGATGATGCCCAATGGATAGTTTTGTACATTGCAGGTTAAGATCATACAAAGCAAATAAATTTGGTGGAAAACACATCTTGTCTCGTGAAGCAAGAGAATCAGTACATCCTCCTGATACCCAGTTGTCTTTTTCTAAATCAGTCGAAAGCACCAGTTCCATCTGCCAACTCGTCCAATGTTGTTTCCTCCTGTATGTTCACAACGTCATTGACATTACCACTCTCATCCATAGTCCTTGTCATCATAACACGAACGAGTATGTCATTCAGTACTTTATGATCGTCTGGGACCTCGCGTAACAATTCCATCCACTCTAATGCAATCTCACTCCGTAACGTAATGATACGTTCGGCCACACGTAACGGATCCTTCAATCCGGTACGTCCCCCAGTTCCAACAAGAGTTGGCGACGAACGTAACAGTGCATCAATAAAGTCATCACCTCTACCATAATTCTGATCTCCATCAAAGTATAGTGGTCCATTGTCCATATAAAAGTGCTTGAAGAATTGATATGTTATTACATCATCATTAACATTCGACGATGATGCCGATTGGTGAAATTCACGTAATAGTCGATGTGACGCTGTCTGTGTACATAAACTGTACAGTAGGTCAAAATTACCACGACGGAAGGGTGATGATGATGGCATTATACTACCACCATCGTGTGAGTCTGTAAAGTTGTTAAGTATATCTACCGAAACTCGATCAAATAGGTGTGCGGTCGTCGTACCAGCACTACCCGTCGCAGTAGTAGTAGTGGCGGCGGTAAGCTTATGAAAGTATGATTCCATAACCACTGCCCCATCGATCATGTGAACAATTTGTAAATCTCTTTCAAACTCAGCAGCCAACTGGGCCCGAACGGCCAACAACCGTTGGACTAAACTCGCCGGCCGGATATCAATCTCAAATTCAACATATCGTTCTTGTAAGTATGGATTGTTCTTCGACCATCCGCCGTGTCCACGTCCACGACGCTTTGCCGAAACAATAATTTTTGTATTTTCTTGGTCCATCATATCATATAGTACTGCATCCCATGATGGATGACGTGTTATATTAAATGCACCCGTACCATGATAATTTATTAGATTGGGCGTGTCAAGAAAATCCTCAATCCACTTCCCAGAGTGTGGATCACGACATTCCTCGAGTAGATAAATAAAACTTTGTATCGCACGTTGAGTTAGTAGTAGCTTGGGACATAATCGTGCATTGTTATGTGCCACCATTTCTTCATACGACAGCTGAGGCTTCTGCCGCTGCAGTTTTTTCTGCTGCGGTCGTTGCAATTCGACCGACTCATCAACCTCGACGATATCTTCATCTTCGGCAACGTCGTCATTCTTATCGTCGAATGAATCGAAGTAATTATTAACATCGGCTCGATTGAATGCCTTGTATTTTCGCATCGATAGTTTCTTGCTTTCTTCAGTGTTCGATTTGGCATCATGCGTATTGTCATTGTCATTATTATTAGTAGTAAATGATGCAAAATAGTCATTAACTCCATTAGATCCATACATTGCCCATCCTCTCGTACGAACAGGAGCGACGGCGATAAGGCCGGAGCATCCGATGATGATGGACGCGATCAAAAACATCAGCGGCAGCAACCCAAGAGAACCCAAGACAACGTAAATCTTCATTTTGGCGGGACGCACCAACTTGAACCCCCCACTCACGCACTCGAATTCGTGATGACGATGGTTGTTGCGGTGGCCTCCTCCTCCATCGTCCTGCTTTTGCTGGCGTCAAACTCACAATCCTTCACTGCGCTACCATCAGTTGCATCAAGAGGTAGTGGCTCGTATTCGTCGTTAGTAGCATCGTCAAAGTTCGCACTTCAATCGGATCGAATCATCAGAGGCGCAGCAGCAGCAGTGTCCAACGATGAAGATGTTGAACTTACCCGTCGTGTTATCATGTCGCATGTAGCTGCGACGACTACCATGAACGATGATGTCAACGACGACGACGACGACGAGGATGACGACTCTACTACTGCTAATGACAGCGGATATCCGACCAATGACTTAATGATACGTGCTGCACTCGGTCAAACGCCCGTGGAACGTACGCCCGTTTGGTTATTCCGTCAGGCGGGACGACATTTGCCTGAATACCGGGAATACAAAGCAAAAGTACAACGATCATTCCTTGACATGTTAAGTCACCCAGAAGATGTGGCTGAATGCACTCTACAGCCTATACGACGGTACAATGTCGACGCGGCTATATTATTTAGTGATATACTGGTCATTGCCGAGGCAATGAATGTAGAGGTTACAATGCCAGGTGGAGTGGGGATACAAATTCCGTGTCCGCTAGCTGGACCAGCCGATATGAAGGAACGATTGCCCAAACTACTATTACACGGCGCCGCAGTAGAAGAGGAGAATGGAACAACACTAACGACACGGGACTTTGTTCAAAATAAACTTGGACATGTCATGGAGAGTATACGACTAATACGATCTAAAATGTCATCTGAAAGTATTTCTATACCTCTAATTGGATTTTCGGCAGCACCATGGACATTATTATTTTATATGGTGGGTGGTTCATCAAAGAAGAATCAACATATTGGTATGGATTGGTTACATACCTACCCGGTGGCATCACAAAATCTACTTGACATGTTAACCAATATTGTTATTGAATATATGAGTTTACTAATAGAGAATGGGGCACATATGTTACAATTATTTGAGGCGATGGGGATGATGATAAACCCAGCAGAATTTGAACAATATGCTCTTCCGTGCTTACGTACGATAGCAAGTGAATTAAAACGACGACATCCGAATGTACCACTAATGATATTCGCTCGTGGGGCATGCTATATGAATGAACAATTATCAACCATGGGGTACGATGTTGTTACTATTGATGGCAGTGTTGACCGTTCTGAGGCGCGATCTGTCGTGGCTGATCGTGCTGGATTACAGGGTAATTATGATCCAGGTGAACTTATTGTGACCAATGGTAAGACCGTAGAGACGGTACAACAAACGGCACGTGAATTATTAATTAGTTTAGGTCCACAACGATTGATTGCTAATTTGGGTGAAGGTTTGGGTGGGAATGAAAGCCCAGAACTTGTTGCGGCATTCGTAGATGCCATACATGAAGAAAGTGAGAGGTTTATTAGTGCTGGTGGTGGAGGAGAGTAGGATTTGGTATGAGAATGAGGGATGAAGATCTGATAAGCTTTTTACTAATTATCTAAGACAATTTTTGGGCTCGTGCTCGATTAAATAATGAATAGGGATAATTACAGAAGGATCAGCCTGCCAGTACTCTTGCTCCAAAGTTGGTTTACATAAAGACTAATTATGAATGCATGATCCCTTGGCTGTGATTTTTGTCTCACATGTTTCAATACCGAGCTAAAAATGTATCCCACAGTAATTTGATTTGGTCTTGATCTCCAGCTGCAGCACGGATGTCACCATAAAGCTTTTTCAAGCTAACTACAAAGGGTTCATTGGCAATCCTGGCATGAAAATTATCAAGCGCTAATCTGATTCCATCATGGTCTTCTTTTAATACAGCAGGAAATGCATATCGGGACACCCTTACAGCCGAGCGGCAGTCTGTAAAGAACTGATCTAAGCTAGTTACAAACGTTTCGCCAGCAACGACAGCCGCCTTTTCCTCTGTCATAAGACTCTTGAAGCGGTCGCAGAACTCTGAATTGGCAAAAAGTATTTCATATCTAGCATCTCTGCAGGATTTAATTGTAGCATCGTCAGGGTCTTGATGATCACGAAAAAAAGCAATGTGCATCTCATGATGAATGAGCGACATTTCACCCCTCATCATCCCAACAAGCGAACCAAGCACCGATGTATCTTTTTCTTCGGGAACTTTGGCATTCTTGACAACAATCGAATCAACTTGTTCAAGGGTGTACCAAAGGCAATCCCGGGCACCAGGTCTTTTGAAGAATACCTCCCTAGCCGCTACACGGAAGGCATCGGCCATACCTTCATTCGCAAGCTCACATGCCTTTGTATACGCAAACTCAGTGAACCGATCAGCTCCAGAGAGATTGAATTTTCTGAGTGGTTGCTCGTATTCCAATCGATCCCATTCCTCGAAATTATCGTCTGATGTGTACCTTGTGTATACAGACTGCATCATGCTCTCTGCACCCCATACTTTATACGCCTTTTCAGTTGCCTCTGTAACTGCCTCAGAAGATGGATTGCTTGATTCGCCCTCAGGGGGGCAGTAAAAGCACATTGGTAGAACATAAAGAGATCCGACTTCCCCCGCCGATCCTAGAAAGAATTTCATTCTCTCATGAAAGAATGGTTCAAAGATATCTCGCAACTCGTCGTACATATACCCGCCGTCATTGTCAATGATTAACTCCCTCCTGCCGATTTTATCATGAAACTCCAATTCATCATCAATAAGACGTCTGGTGCATTCAACGAGCTTCGTCGCCGTAATGATTTTTATGCGAGTGGGCACGGCAGCAACTAGCTGTGCCACCTCGGCCTCAACAACAGCGATACACTTTTTTTCTGCGCTCGACTTCTCCCAACACCACAGCTTTATGAAATTTACTCGTAGCGCCGAAGCGGACGAGGCTACGCACTCCCAAGTATTGAACAATTGACGGTGCGATGAAGCTGGAGAGCCCAAACGGATCCTTGCTTCCTGGCATAATCGTCGTCTCAGAGCCGCCAATCAAAGTTAGGGTTTCACTCAGCTTTGGTGTTGGCGACGTACCACCATGGACAAATTTGACATTGTTACTATCGTGTCGTCCTCCACTGCTACTACCCGCACGGCTTGGAGGTCGCTGCTGCTCTTCTCCTTGGCGAAAGCTGTCGTTAAAGACAGCTACTGAATCTGGAGATACGGGATCTATGCGTCCTGAAGCACGGCCAATGCTGAGTACACCACCTCCCTCCCCGCCTCCTCGGGTCGGAGTTGAAAAGGAGGAGGAATGGGATGGTATGTTCGCCGTCCTAAATGACCATGTCGTGGATGAGTTAATGGTAGTCTCGACAGCACGTCGTAAGGGGCGTTGGCTGTCTTCTTGATTTCCTCGGTCGCTAAATGACATTGTCTGGAGTGTAATGAAGAAGAAGGAAGATGGTTAGCATGTGTAGGATCATCAATAATAACAAGAAGAGAGAAGTAAGGCACGCCACCGACTGCTTTCACATGGACCAAAAAATGATGTGTGGTCCACGTGTACGCCGAGGCCGAGGACAAGATGATGATCGGCATGGGAAGTGAAGAAGAAGGTTTGTTGCCATGCTGATGGTGGTAGTATCGTGTATTAGATGAATACGTCCGCCGGATGAAATACATCCTCATGTCATTCATATCTTCAACGTCGTGTCGATAAATAACTCTAGAATCTCTTTGCCGTCCTTAATCAGAGCAAAACTGCAAACGGTAAGATTGTTACATGGGGGTCTTACCTCTTTATGAAGCTTATCAATCGCTGGTGTGGTAGCAATAATGATGAGAAGTAGTAGTAATCTGGAGAGCAAAATTATGTCGCAGCATTGAATCAGAGCCGCAAAATATTTTTCTTGCGGGGGTTCTTGTTGGATTCCTTCCCGCCAAGTCGCCTCACCTCATCTTCCAATGGGCGGGAGAACACTTCTAGTTTCCTGGATCGAGTTTTGGACCAGGAAGACAAAGGAATCTTCGTATTTGGAAAATAGTACGTAAATAGGTGGCCTTGCCGAAATATTTTCGAGCGGTACGTAAATTAATGGGAAATATGAAAACACTTTTGAAAACACATTGTGTTTT
>Ga0247832_1007977_pt1 | contig 10770 bp, 7 predicted proteins | sample LaCruzMarch2015__10_FD_192407 | JGI IMG/M metagenome (GOLD analysis project Ga0247832, IMG submission 192407) | Freshwater microbial communities from meromictic Lake La Cruz, Castile-La Mancha, Spain - LaCruzMarch2015_4m | ecosystem: Environmental > Aquatic > Freshwater > Lake | place: Spain...
ACCAACTGATTTTCAAGAGCCAATGCTTTCATTTGTTTGTAACTCGCCTTTTTACCATTTGACTTATAAATCACAAAAGCGTTTTCTTTTTGAGAAAATAAAAGTGTTGAAATAAAGAATAGGTAACCTAGAATTAACAATCGCATCATTTGATTTTCGTTAAATTTATATATTCAGTTAATATTTATTAATGAATATTCTTACATTTGAAAGACTTCAGCATGCACTCAATGAAACAAATTTACAGTTTTTACCTTTTCTTAGGTTTATTTTTTATGCCTCTCGTTTCCTTTTCACAAGGTTTTCAAGTGAATTTCCAAGGACAAAAACAGCAAGCAATGGGTTGTGCGGGAACAGCTTTACAAACAGACGGTGCAAGTTTATTTTTCAATCCCGGAGCGAGTGCTTTTGCTAAAGAAAATTCCGTAAATGTCGCTACAACTCCCATTTTTGCTAACGTGATGTACATTGATTCCGCCACTAATGACGTGTATCGAACAGAAAATCCTGTTGGTACTCCATTCTCGGCGTATGGTCTTTTTCAATTGAAGAAAGATGGTAAATTAAAACTAGGAATCGCAGCTTACACACCTTTTGGAAGCACTGTTCAGTGGGAAAAAAACTGGATTGGTCGCTTTGCAATTACCCGTTTGGAGTTAAAAGCAATTTTTATTCAACCAACTATTTCTTACCGAATTTCTGATAAAATTGGTGTCGGTGCTGGTTTTGTTTACAGTACAGGTAATGTGAATCTACAAAAAGATATTCCTGTACAGTTTGAAGATGGAACGTTCGCAAAAGCAGAATTAGCAGGAAAAGCACAAGGTTTTGGTTACAATTTAGGTGTTCAAATTAATGCAACTGAAAAATTAGGAATTGGCTTAAATTTCCGTTCTAAAGTTCAAATGAATCTAGACGATGGAAAAGCTACATTTACTGTTCCACTTGGCTTAGACCCGAATTTCCCAAACGGTAAATTTGTTGGTGGTTTGCCTTTGCCACAAGTTGCAACACTTGGACTTTCTTATAAATTAAATGACAAATGGGCTTTTGTTTTAGACATCAACCACGTTGCCTGGAAAGCGTATGACACGTTAGCGTTTGATTATGAAGTAAATACAACGTCATTATTAGACACAAAATCACCAAGAGATTATAAAAACATAGTTGCTTTTAGAGCAGGCGCTTCTTACAATGTGATGGAGAATTTAGAAGTTCGTTTCGGTGGCGGATACGGTTTGACTCCCGTTCAAGATGGATACGTTACGCCTGAAACACCTGATGGAAACAGAGCTTATGGTACTTTTGGTTTGGGTTATGAATTAGGTAAGCATTTTGCAATTGATGCATCTTGCTATTACACCCAAATCACAAGAGCTGATATCAATAAGGAAACAAATTTAAGTGGAACTTTTACTACTAAAGCTATTGCAGCCGGAATAGGATTTATTTATAAATGGTAGTCATGACAAAAAATATTCTTTCAATTTTTACTTTTAGTTTATTGGTTGTTTTAACGGCTTGTAAACCAAAATATGAAGCAACAACTCCAGAACAAGGGGAAATGAATCCAACCCGATTTGTGATGATTGGTGGCGGACACGCTGGAGGTTATATGGATGATGCTTTAACGTATGAAGGTCAAACAAATTCAGTTGCCAACATTCTTGCAGAACAATTCAAAACGATTGGCGGAGGTGTTTTCAACCAACCTTATGTTAGCCAAAGTTCGATGGGTGTGAGTATGGCAGGATTGGCACCTTTTAAACTAGGTTATAAAGTAGATTGTCAAGGCGATACTTCTTTATCTCCCGTTCGAATTGCAACAGGTGGAGATTTAGCTGTTTTGAATGATAACTTGTACACAGCAAGCAACAAATTTGGAAACTTTGGAATTCCTGGATTGAAGTTAATGGATGTTTCAAATACTGCTTATGCCAATGTTAATCCGTTCTTTAAAAGGATGACTTCCAGTGCAACTTCAAGTGTCTTGGATAATGTGATGGGCGTGAACCCTACCTTTTTCAGTATCTTTTTAGGAATCGAAGATGTAATGGATTATGCAAAAAGTGGCGGAAAAAACAACAATCTTCCTTCTACTGTAAACTTTGAAGCTGCTTACTCGAATTTAGTTCAAGCGATGTCAGCAAATGGTGCAAAAGGCGTGCTTGCAACAATTCCAGACGTAACTCAAATGCCTTATTTCACAACGATTCCTTGGAATGGATTGAATTTGGATTCTGCTGACAATGAAACATTAAATAATATTTACAATCCGTTAAATTTCTTCTTTGAAATTGGAAGCAATCCATTTATGATTGAAGATCCAGCAGCGAATGATTTCGGCGTTCGTCAAATTTTAGAAGGTGAATTGCTTTTGTTGAGTCTTCCTTTAGATTCTGTTAAATGCAATCAAATGGGCGTTTTATTTCCATTTAGAACTGAATTTGTGTTGACGTTAGAAGAAATTTCAACTTTGAGAAATCAAATAGCAGCTTACAACACAATTATTAAAACCATTGCATCACAAAATAATTTAGCAGTGGTTGAAACAGATAAATTCGCTGAAAATCTAAAAGACGGATTTGTTTACAATGGAATTTCAATGAGTGCAAAATTCGTTTCTGGCGGCGCTTATTCGTTAGATGGAATACATTACAATGCCAAAGGAAATGCACTTTTAGCAAATGAATTTATCAAAGCAATCAATAAAAAATATAAATCAACCTTGCATCAAGTGAATGCTGGAAATTTTGATGCAACCCTTTTTCCCTAATCAAAAACAATAAAAAATGAGAAACTTTACTTTACTACTTGCAATTTTTTCTTTTGCAAATTTTTTCGCACAAACACCATGTGAAACGGGTCGATACGCTGACGATGTGTTTGCAGATTTAACTGTTACAAGCAATATTACTTATGGGCAAAATACATCTTGGAACAACGCAACAACTGTTTTAAAAATGGATTTTTATGAACCTACTGGTGATACTGAAACTGCTCGTCCCCTAATTATTTGGGTTCATGGTGGAAGTTTTATTGGTGGTTCAAAAACTGACATTGATGTAAAAACTTGGTCTGAGCGTTTCGCAAAAAAAGGGTACGCATGTGCTTCTATTGATTACCGTTTAGGTTTTTTTCCTTTTGACTCAGCGAATGCAGTTAAAGCAGTTGTAAGAGCAACGCAAGATTTAAGATCTGCGATTCGTTTCTTCTACAAAGACAGACAAACAACTGACACTTATAAAATTGATACGACAAAAATTTACATTGGAGGAAGTTCAGCTGGTGCAATTACGGCTTTACATGTTGGTTATTTAGATAATGAATGTGAAATTGTTGATTATTTGAATGCTAACACAATTGCATCACTTGGTGGTTTAGAAGGAGCAAGCGGAAACCCAGGATATTCTATGGATGTTAAAGCTGTAATCAATGGATGTGGAGCTTTGGCACGCTATAGTTGGTTAGAAGCTGGAGATATTCCTTTGTGTTCTATTCATGGAACGAATGATGGGACTGTTAAATACAACCGTGGAGTTGTGAATCCTGGAACACCTTTGATGTATTTGGACGGAAGTAGAATGATTCACAAAAGAGCTTGTGCAGTTGGTTTAGATAACCAATTTTATACATTCTCAGGTGCGCCACATGTTCCTTATGCTGGAACTTCCGCTTCTGCTTTAGCATATATGGACACAACTGTAAACTTCGTTAGAGATTTCTTGGTTCGTCAATTAGGTTGCACGCAAGCAATTATTCAACCAGAAAATAGTCCATTACAAGCAGCAACTTTATACCCAACAAATTATTGCGATGGAAGTCCAGTGGATGAAGCTTGCGAAATCGTAAGTTTTGACGAAATTAAATCTGTTGATTTTTCTATTTATCCAAACCCAACAGAAGATAAATTAACAGTTGAATTTAACGCAGCAGGAAATTTTTCAGTTCAAATAATTGACTTAATGGGAAGAACTATTTTTGCGAATAAATCAATTACCTCTGGAACTATTTTGAATCTTGATAAATTGAAAAGCGGAAACTATTTCGTAGTTATCTCTGATGAAAAATCAAACTTAAAAGGAACACAGAAGCTCGTTATTAAATAATTAAGTTTAATAATTTATTGGCCAAGTTTAAGGTTAATCAATGAAAAGGGTTTAATTTTAAACTTGGCTTTTTTATTTTCATAAATCAACACAATTAACCATGAAAAAATACCTTTTTTTAGGCTTCTTCCTGCTTTTGGGAACTTGTATCTTTGGTCAAACTTTGAGTTCGAAACCAAGCAAAGAAAAACAAACAAAAACCGCTGAATCAAGTGCTAAACCGTTGAGTGAAACTTCTAAAAACCAAACGGTTAATGTTTCAAGAAATCAACCGAAGAAAATAAAAACAACAGTCGTTAGAGAATTAAAAATCGAAAAAAAGAAAGAAGATGAAAAATAGTTTAATCGTTTTCTTTAGTGTTGTTTGTCTTTCAACTTCACTTTGGGCTCAATCGTACGCAGAAGGATTTGAAGATTTTAATTCACTTACTGATTGGATTGTGAGAAACAACAGTGTTCTTCCCAATCCAAATTCTGGCTGGGGAGCCGGAAATCCAACTGTTTTTGCTGCTGAATCTGGAACTCAAGCTTCTTATCTTACATGTGGTTTCAATAGTACAACAAGTTCAACAGGAACTACAATTAGCAATTGGCTATTTACACCAACACAAACCTACAATAACGGCGATGTAATCACATTTTACACGCGTGTTAGTGGCGCAAGTCCAGTTTATCCAGATCGATTGGAAGTACGTTTAAGTACAGCTGGAAATGGAATTAATGTTGGCTCTACAGAAACATCAGTTGGAACCTACACAACTTTGTTATTAACAGTAAATCCAAACCTATCAACTACAGGTTATCCAAATACATGGACGCTTTATTCAGCTACAATTTCTGGTTTATCAGCTCCAACAAATGGTCGAGTAGCGTTTAGATATTTTGTTACGAACGCTGGTCCAGGTGGAGCGAATTCAGATTATATTGGAATTGATAGTTACACTTATACGTCTGTTGCAACAGCTCCAGTAAACGATGAGTGTATGGGTGCATTAAATCTTATTCAAGGTGCAAATTGTGTGAACACCGCTGGAACTGTGGCTTATGCAACAGAATCTCAAGTTGCTTGTGCAGGAACTGCAAATGAAGATGTTTGGTATAAATTTATAGCAACCGCAACAGGAGCTTCAATTAACCTTGATGGTTCACCTGAATTCGATGGTGTTTTTCAACTATTTTCTGGAAATTCTTGTGCAAGTTTAACTTCCTTAAATTGTACCGATGTTAATTCTGAAGGCGAGGTAGAATCATCTGTTATAAGTAATTTAACCATTGGGCAAACTTACTTTATTAGGGTTCACGATTACTTAGATGATATTCCAAACACCATGACCTTTGACATTTGTGTCCAACAATTTACACAATGTGCCTTAACTCAACCAGCAAATGCGTTACTTGAAAACGAAACTTGCGGAACAGATAACAATGGTGGCTGTAATGCAACAAATCCTGTTTACTATAATATTAGCTGTGGACAAACTGTTTTTGGCAGTGCTTGGGCAGAAAATAGCAATAGAGATACAGATTGGTACCGTTTTCAATTAGGTGTACCAGGAAATGTTTCTTGGTCAGCGTCGGCAGAGTTTCCTTATACTTTATTACTAGTTGATATTACCAATTGTGCAACTCCAACTATTCTTGCTTCAGCGTCTTTTAATGCTTGTCAAAATGGTTCCATTAATTTTGATTTCACAGCAACTGGGAATTATGCAGCGGTGATTTTACCTTCTGTTTTTTCAGGCTATGCGTGTAATACAAACAACGATTATATTGTAACATTAAATCTGCCAAGTACTGTAACATCCATTTCCACACAAGGACCCACAAGTTTTTGTACGAATGCTAGTTCAACAATTTCAGCTGCTACAACAACAGGTGGATTTCAATGGTTTTTAAATGGGAATTTATTGCCAACTCAGATCACTTCCAATTTAACAGCAACTCAAGGCGGAACTTATACTTTACTTTATACCAATACAAATGGCTGTGTTGCTCCTTTAACACAAGGCGTAACTTTAAGTACAATTCCGTTGGATAATGCAACGTTTAGCTTTCCATCGGGAACGGTTTGTCTGGGTGGTCAAAATACAACGCCAACGGCGAGTTCAACAGGTACCTTCAGTGCAAATAGCAGCAATTTAGTTTTTGCAAATACTTCTACCGGAGAAGTAAACGTTCCAAGTTCATTAGCTGGAACTTATACGATTACTTTTTTAACAAATGGAACTTGCCCAACTACATCCACCCAACAATTAACAATTTCTAGTTCTTTGGTTGCTGACTTTAGCTATGCTAGTTCAGCTTTTTGTTTGAATGACGCCAATCAGCAAGTTACCTTATTAAACGGTGGTGGAATTGGTGTTTTTAGTTCATCCAATGGACTAAGTTTAAATCCTCAAACTGGAGCAATTAATCCAAGTTTATCAACGGTTGGTTCTTATCAGGTTACGAATACTATTGCAGCATCTGGAGTTTGTCCACAGGCGAGTGCAACTTTTGGTGTTACAATCAATGGAACAACAGTCGATTTTCCAGCAATTGCTACGGTTTGTCAAAGTGCTAACTCCTTTGGTTTAAATGCAACACCAGCTGGTGGTTCGTTTGCAGGAACAGGAGTCGAAAATGGAACGCTTTTTAACCCTTCAATTGCAGTTGGAGCAAATACAATTACCTACCAATTTATCGATGGAAATAATTGTGTGAACTCGGCAACACAAACAATTAATGTGGAAGCAAATCCTCTAGTGACTTTTGGAACTTACAATCCATTATGTGCAAACGCGGCATTAATTAATTTGAACAATGGTTTACCAGCTGGAGGAACTTACATTGGTGCAGGAATTGGAAACAACCAATTTACACCTTCCACTAGTTTAATTGGAGTAAACAATGCCGTTTATAACTACGTTTCACCAAATGGATGTACAGGAAATGCACTTGGAACAATTACTGTCAATGCAGTTCCAACTGTAACTTTTGATGTTGTGTCACCAATTTGTGAAAACGCGACACCTATCTCACTTACACAAGTTACACCAGTTGGAGGAACATTCTCAGGCACTGGGATTACAGGAACAAATAGTTTCAACCCTACTGTTGCAGGCGATGGTTCACATCCTATAACATACACTATTACTGAAAATGGATGTTCTGGAAGTGCGCAAATTACAATTGTTGTAAACGCTGCACCAATGGTTACTTTTGATGCTATTGATCCAATTTGTGATACGACAGCTCAATTTGCGATTACGGAAGTAACGCCAGCAGGCGGAACTTTCTCTGGAAATGGAATCAGTGCTCCGAACTTATTCACTGCTTCAGTTGCAGGAATTGGAATGCACCCAATTGTTTATGCTGTCACTCAAAATGGTTGTACAGGTTCAGCAACTCAATCCATTATTGTTGAAAATTGTAACAGTTTAGAAGAACAAACACTTAGTTATTCCATCTATCCGAATCCTTCGACAGCTATTTTTACTGTTAAATCAAGTGTTGAGGTTGCTGTTTCTGTTTTTTCTTTAGACGGTAGAAAATTAATTGATAAACAAGCGCTTACTGCAGGAACAAGTATAATTGATTGCAGTGATTTTGCAAAGGGACAGTATGTGATTTTGTTAACGACTGAAAAATCTTCAAGTATTGAAAAGATACTATTAGAATAATTCACTATCTTCGCGTTCACTAAGGTCTCGTGGCCGAGCGGTTAGGCACCGGTCTGCAAAACCGTCTACTCCGGTTCGAATCCGGACGAGACCTCAGAAAAGCTTCATGGAAACATGGAGCTTTTTTTGTGAGTTTATGTTTTTTTCGTCTATTCAGAATTCAAATAGAATCGATATAATCAGCTAACGAATAATCTAATTGTGTAATCTGATTTTTATCATGGGTAAATAATTCAATCTTCATCCTGCTGCATTTAAAAATTGTCACATCTGGATGATGTCGAACTTCATCGGCATGTTTACCAATCTTCAACATAAATTCAGCTAATTCAGTTTGATTTACAAACGAAAAAGACTTGGTGAGTCTATTGTTTTCTATATTCCAACTCATGACTTTGCGTTTAGCTTCAAATTTTAAAAATACATAGTTTATTGAAATTCAATAGAATAAATTCTTATTTTTAAAAATAATTTTATCTAGGTTAATTTATCTATTTTAAAACTGGAATTAATGATTTCAGGGTTGCAGTTGATTTGAATTTTACAAACCACGGAATCATGACCTTTTTCATTGGTTATGGTATGCGGTTTTCAGAAAACTCGTTCAACGAAATTGGTCAGTTTAGACTTGGAATTAATCTTGCTTTGGTAAATAATATGGATAGTAAATATTAAGTTATATAAGCTTACTATGAAAGAAAACCTACAATACACCGCAAAACTTGCTGGTTCGGCATTTTTAACTTTATTAAAAATTAATATTCCTGGGCTATTATTTATAGGGACTTTCTCTTGTGCAACATTTATGACACTTTTGTTGCAATTTGCTTACGATAGAGATGGTGTAGGATCTGGTGGTGGAGCACATGGTGCTAGCGCAATTGCTTATCTTTTAGTAATTTTCCTTGCTCGACCTTTGGCTTCCAGCGTAGCTTTGATTACATATTTTGCGAGTCCGTTTTTGTTGTTTTGGCTCGGAAACAAATACATTATTACTAAATTGATAAACAAAGTAATTAACGATAAAGGCGAAAATATTCTATTTCCACTTTTAGACAAAGTGCTCAACAAATTGCAAGAAAAACAGCCAGCCTTGTTTGCAAAAGGTTCAGATAAAGCGCTGTTAAAACTAAAAATGATACAAGAAATTAAAGAATCAACTGAAAACAAATGGTTCAAGCGAATTATTTTGTTTGCGCTCAATAAAGTGCATTTAAGTGAATTGGATTTAGCCGATGAAAATAGGAGTTTCAATGATGTTGTCAAAAAAAGTACGCTCACTGTACTAAAAAGCATAACTGAACCCAGCCGAAGCTTTTTTTGGATTATTTGTGGTGCGCAAGTACTTGTTTTTTTATTGATTATTTTAAGGGTTATTTGAGTTTACAGGTGATTCTCAGACCAAACAAAAACATGAATTGAAACCAATAAAATGGTTTTGTTACAATCGGCATTTTACTAGGTGCGGGATTAATCCCGCACCTAGTAAAATGCCAAAATTTATAACGATTTCAATCGTTTCTTTTTTAGAACATGTCCTAATTCTTTAACTTTTTTTGATAATATTCTTTGCATCTATTTTTAGTTAAAAATCAACACTAGTAATGGATTCAGCCTGTTGTTATCTTTATAGAATTTGATAAATGCATCGTTACAATTTTCGATATTGCATTTTTATTCCAAAAATTTGTAATTTGGATAAAAAATACACATTATGAAAATTTCTAATCTTATACAAATTGGTGGGGCTCTTCAAAGTCAATTTAGAAAAAAAGTTTCATATCAAAATTTCTTTTTTAAAGGATTCAAGGCCTTAAAGTTAGTTTTACACATAACTATATTTTTCCTGTTGTTCACGAATCACATATCAGCTCAGGGAAAAGTTTATCATAGAATTGATGACCAACAAATGAACTATTCTCGCTCTATGCTAAATTATTTTGATAACGGCGATGAGATCATTGTTTTCAACACAAGTTCATCAACACAAGAAATGTTAAACATTCAATGGACAATATTAAAAACAAATGCACAAACCGGGACTGTAACTAAAATCGCTTTTGAATGCCCTTTGGCGCAACAGCTAACGGAAGTTATTACCTATCCTGATAATTCTTATAGCATTATTCTTTCTGATTTTTCATATCAAATTTTCATTTTTAAATTTTCGGAACAAAATGAACTATTATGGAACAAAGCAATAGAACTGCTGCAATCATTTTCCAATTATTATAAAAATACTGCAATTGATAACGGTCAAGGAGGATTGTATTTAATGGTGTCTGATTACCTTTTCTCTGGAATAATTAATATTGATAACAACGGAACTGTTATTTGGTCAAAAAAAGTAAAGGGAAATGCAGAAAAGTCACCTGGATTTTCCATTTGCAGAAATACAAATGGAGGAGTTATCGGTACTTTAAAAAACGATAACTATCAATGCGTTTTTAGTCTAGATAAATACGGAAATGAAATTTGGAGCAAAACATTTAGGGATTCACTATACCGATGGCCAAAAAAAATTATACCTACCCAAGATGGTAATTTTCTAGTTGTAGGAGATATTAATGGTTCACTTGCTTACTATAATAAAATATCTCCTACAGGTCAACTTGTTTTTGCCAAAACTATGGTTGTTACAGATTTTAATAACGAAAATTTATATGGTTTGGACATATTAGATTTGAAGTTAGATAGCTTGGACAATAAATATGCTCTATTCACAAATTATAATTCTGAAATATCTGTTTGTAAGATAAATAGTTCAGATCAAATTATTAATCATCAACTAATACCAAATACGTTTTATAATTATTATTATTATTCATTTGCAACTAATTCAAGTAAACTTGGATTCAACGCCAGAATGTTCGAAGGTAATTATCATTTAATGATGGAAGTAGATGAAAATTTAACTATTGATTGCATGACTATTTCAATTGAAGGATTAAGTATTGTAAACGATGAACAAATGCTTAATTCAACAGTTTTGGAAGGAA
>Ga0247832_1007980_pt1 | contig 10767 bp, 10 predicted proteins | sample LaCruzMarch2015__10_FD_192407 | JGI IMG/M metagenome (GOLD analysis project Ga0247832, IMG submission 192407) | Freshwater microbial communities from meromictic Lake La Cruz, Castile-La Mancha, Spain - LaCruzMarch2015_4m | ecosystem: Environmental > Aquatic > Freshwater > Lake | place: Spain...
AGATCCTACTTCGTTAGATCCTACTTCGTTAGATCCTACTTCGTTAGATCCTACTTCGTTAGATCCTACTTCGTTAGATCCTACTTCGTTAGATCCTACTTCGTTAGATCCTACTTCGTTAGATCCTTGATCAACTTGACTAGAACTATCAATTATTTTAACTACTTCATCTGCTTCATCTACTTTTACAGATTTCTTACTTTTTTTTGTTACAGGCATTATTATGAATACTATAGGAATTATTTTTTTAAATATTACGCATTTTCTTATTTTATTAAAAAATTAATATTAATTTTTTAATATATTATTTTCTATAGTTTAAATAGATAAATGGTGTCTAATTATTTAGAACAATCCATTAAAATTAAAAACACTTTATTTCAAAAAATTAAAAATTTTTTTAAAACTGAATTTTATTTTTTTATTAAAAATTATATATATTTTATTATATTTTTTTCAATTATTTTTTATATAATAATTGAAATTATAAATAATACTAAAAATAAATTAATAATAACAGAAACAAAAATATTTTTTTATATTTCTATTATTTTTTTATTTATTATGATAAGTGATATATTAGAAAAACCATATGATTCAGTTAATAAATTTATTTATATAATGTTATTTTCTGTTATTATATTATATATATGTAATTATTTAATTATAAAATATTATAAACAACCAAGTTTTATTAAAAAAATACTCTTAATAATTGGTATATCAATAATAATTACTATATTATTTATATTATTTATATCATTTATTGGTTTTAAAAATAAAATTGATATATATAATTCATTCAATTATAGTATTAATAAAAATTATTATTTTTTAGTTTTTTTTATGATTTATATGATTTTATACAAATTCACTTTTGATTCATTAAATTTAAATTCAACTTTAACAGATATATTAACACCTGCAATATTAGGATTACTATTAATTTCTTTTGCATTTATCCTAATTGTAAATTTATGTTTTAAATTAAAGATTATAAAAAAAATAAATATATTAAATTCATTCTTTTCTTTTTTTGCATTATTATTTTTTTTTATTATTTTGTTAGTATATATTTTTATGAATAGTTTAAGTACTATATGTCATACTAATTCTCCATCTGAAAATTCAAGTAATGAAGAAATAATAATTATTTTAATATTTATTAGTATTTTTATAATATTATGGTTAAATGACAGTAGAAATTGGCATAGGAATGGTTCAATTGCTTTTGTATTTTCTTCAATAATTGCTTTTTATACAATGTTTTATTATTCTATTTATCATCCAAATATTTCAATGTTATCATTATGGTTATTTATAGAATGGTTAATAATATTTTTTAAAAAAAAAGAAAATAGTAAAAATTCAATTCATTTCAGTTTTATGACAACTTAATTTTTTTATTTTAAAATTAGAATCAATAATATTTTGAAGACATTCTTTTAATTTATTTTTATTATGTAATTTATAAAATATATAATATTTATCTATATATATAAACCAATTCCTTTTAGAATTGTATAAATGCATTATATTTGAATTTTTAATTTCTTTTAAAAATCCATTTTTTTTTATAAAATTATTTTTTGATATATATTTAATATTAGATTTTAATGGTATTGAATCAATATCTGTTATATTACAATATTTATAATTAATTAAATCATCTTTATATTTTAAATATATTTTTTTTATATCCATAATATATTAAACTATATATTATTAATTTCTAAATTAATAATATATGATTGAATATCAAAACGAAATTAAAATTTATTTTATCTGTAAAGGGACATCTACAAATGATATAATAGATTCTATTAATAATATAAATAAATCTAAAGATATAACAAATGATTTAAAACAAAAAAGTTTTTTTGAAGGTATATTAAATAAAATTATAGGTAAAGATAATATAAAAAAAATAAATATTGAAAGAGAAAAATTTTCAAAACTTGATGAAATAGGAATAAAAGAAATGTTATTATGTCAAAATAATAATAAAAAACTATTAAATTCAATGGATAATATTTATACATCTGTTGAAGTTAATGCTATAGAATCTTCATCTATTTTATTTAAAGATATTATTTTACCATCTAAATCTTCTCTTCGTATTTATCCAATTCCTTATATACCCGATAATTCAGGAATTAAAAATAATACTGATTTATATGATTTAAAAAAAATATTTGGAAATTATATTATTGAAAAAAATCCTATAAAAAATGAAACAGTAATAACAAATTATTGGAATAATAAAAATATTAATAATAATTTTACTGAAATTAAAAATTTAAATCAAATATTAGATTGGAGTAATATTAGTGATATTAAATCTTTATTAAATAAATATATATATAATAATTTTAAAAAATTCTTTCATATGAAATGTGCTGAACTATTATTATCATATTCTAAAAAAGAAAAACATAAAAATATAGCAATTATATGTAATAATATATTATTAAATGATGTATTATCAAAATTTAAAAAAATTAAATTTTATAAAGAAAAAGATATAATTGAAAGATCATCTATCTGGGAAATAATAATAGATGGTAAAATATGTTATAATTTGAGTAGTTTAAATATAGTTAGTAAAAAATTTAAATATAATAGATTTAATAAAATATATCCTCTTAAAAAACATAAAAATCTAAATAATTTAAATGATTTTGAATATTCGTATAGTTTTAATGATAATAAGTTTATATTATTTAATAGTTTAAATAATATATCATTAGAATATCTTAAAAAAATGAGTTTTAGACGTTTTACAGTAATTAAAAAAAAAATGATAAGAGAAATATTGAAGAAACATGATAAAAATAATAAGATTAACAAAAATAATAAAACATATAAAAACAATAATATATTAAGATTTGAAAATCTTTTAAATAATTAAACAAAAATCATAAAAGTTAAGATTATATTTTAGAAAAAATTAATATTTTATACATATTAATCCTAAATAAAAATTGATTTTTTTTTAATTTAATTTTTTTTATTTATTCCATTGAAAAAAAATGAAAGACGGATTATTTAATAAACTTACAGTTGATTGTAAAGAAATTATTAAAAATAATAATCCTACTAAAAGTATAGATATCATTTCTAATTTAAAATTAAAAAATAATTCAAGTATTGGTAATGATAATTCATTTAGTATATATAAAAAATATGCAGAAGAATCAATTGATTATGATAAAAAATTATATAAAAATAATATAAATAGCTATAAGAAAAAAGTAGATACAAATATAAGTATTGCTAAAAAAAGTAAAAAAGCAAAATAATTTTTTAATTAATATTAAAAATTGATTTTTAATTTATAAAAATAAATAATTTTATATAAATATAAATTTATTAAAATAATGCTTTCAGAAGAAGATACAATAAATCAATTATTAAATAATTTAAGTGATAATAAAGGAAAATTTTCAAATTTAAAACAAAAGAAAGATTATTTTATTGAAAAAAATTGTTGTACAGCAGCAGTTAAATATAATACAATTGGTACTGCATATACAGATACAAAAAATAATTTAAATGTTTATCTAATAAAAGAAGAAAAGAATGGTAATTTAAAAACAAATGCATATTCGAGATGTTCTAAAACAACTCAAGATGGAAATGTTTTTTGTCATTTACATTGTCGTATGTTAAAGTATAATAGCGAAGGATTAAAAATATTTGATAAAGATATTGTTCCTAAAAGTAGTACAGATAAAACTAGATGGTTAGCAAACATTAATGATGATTTTTTTGAAAATATGGGTAAAAGAGGTGCTAAAAAGAAAAATATTGATAATAACTATGTTTTTTCAACAAATAATAATCCTATTTTATTAATTCTCACACACAAAAATGTTAAATTATTAACACATTTGACTACATATGCAACAAAATTACTTAAAACTAATGGTTCATTAATTCAATCAACTCAAGATATAGAAATTTTAGAGAAAAAAATACCTGATTCTAAAGAAAATTTAATGTCAATGATGTCTACAATTAAGAAAGAATCTCCAAAAAAATCTAAAAAAAACGTAGATTCTAAAGATGCAAAAGATGCAAAAGATGCAAAAGATGCAAAAGATGCAAAAGATGCAAAAGATGCAAAAGATGCAAAAGATGCAAAAGATGCAAAAGATGCAAAAGATGCAAAATCTGAAGATGAAGATGCTGAAGATGAAGATGAAGATACTGAAGATAAAGATGCTGAAGATGAAAAATCTGAAGATGAAGATGCTGAAGATAAAGATGCTGAAGATGAAAAATCTGAAGATGAAAAATCTGAAGATGAAAAATCTGAAGATGAAAAATCTGAAGATGAAAAATCTGAAGATGAAAAATCTGAAGATGAAAAATCTGAAGATGAAGATGCTAAAGATGCTAAAGATGCTAAAGATGCTGAAGATGCTGAAGATGCTGAAGATGCTGAAGATGCTGAAGATGCTGAAGATGCTGAAGATGCTGAAGATTCTGAAGATGAAGGGGTATCTTGTATACAGATTAATACAAATAATAATGATTCATTATGGTATGATGAAGAAACTAATACAGTATACAAACCAGATGGTGAAAATGATGGAGAAAAAATTGGATTTTTAAATGAAATTTCAGAAGAATATCATACAATTTTTCATGAAAATAAATTCTATACAGTTTTAATAGAAGAAAATAATACAGAAAAGGGTAAAATTTATTGCTGTGTATTAACAGATACTTTATTTGATACTGATTTAAATTTTATTGGATCAAGAATTAAAATTAATGATAAAAAATATAAATTTAACTTTATTTGTTAATTTTATTACTTTAATAGTAAACTAATAATATTTATAAAATTTTCTTAATTTATTTTTAATAATTACACTCAAATCTAGGATTTTTGGAAAGTTATTTTTACAATAATAACAATAAAATAATATATTTATAATTAAATTAATAACATTAAAAAATTATCATATATTAATGTTTAAAAATAAAAATATAAAGTGTGTCAAATTATAAAATATTTAATAATTTAATTCTTTAATAAAAAGGTGTCCAAAAATCCTAAATTTGGGTGTATTAAAAATAAAAAGTTTTTCAAAATTATTCTGAATAGGCCTGGCCCTAGATGACAAATTTTATAACTTTTTTTATTTAAGATATTATTTTATTGTTTAAAATATCAATAAAATAGTAATAATTTATAATAGTTTATTAAAATTTTACCAACAAGGCCATCCCTAACTTAAGATACTTTGAAAATGTTGCATAATTCAGTCATAAATGATTTATTGATAAATATTTTTTGTTATTTTATTAAAATATAAACTAAAAATAAACCTGGTTCTAATAAAAAATTTTATTGTTAAAAATATCAATAATAACAATTTATAATCATTCCTTAAAATTTTACCAGAAATTCCTAAAAAGATCCTTTATAAATTTATAAAAAAATTATTTTTATAAATAATATTTAAATAATTTAAAAAATTATTTAAAATTATTTAACCATGTTAATACTCTTTTAATCTCTTTTTGATAAAAAATACTACATTTTTCATCTATATTTCTTTTAATGAAATTAAAATCTATTTTATCAAAGATTTTATGATTATTTTGTATAGCATAAACAACATCAATATTATTATTTTCTAATGCTTATTGTAAAACTATTGTTAAATCTACATATTCTTGAGCTTTATACAAATCTCTTTCTGATATAATTTCCAAATCAACTTCATGAAAATGTCCTTCATATTTATTAAAAAAATAATTGAACATTTCTTCAGAACCATATTTAGCAATAGTATGCATAAGTCCATTTAGACCTGCATTATTAATATTATAGCTTTTAGATAGATATAAATATTCTGCTATATCAATATGATCAAATTTAACAGCTAACTTATATTGAAGATCTTTATATCTTTTTAAAGTATATTCATGTTCGTGTAACATTTTTAGTTGATCAATATATCCATGATAAATAGAATCTAAAATTTGTAGTTCTTTTGAATCCATAGACTTTAGATTTACTCCTAATTCTTTCATTGTTCTTTGATCGCCAACTAATCCAAGATAAAAATTAAATTGCCATAATTCTTTCATTGTTCTTTGATCGCCAACTAATTGCCATAATTCTGATCCACTAGTCATTCTAAATTATTTTTAAATTAAGAATCATCTATAATTAGATCTATTAATAAATCATTTTTTTTTATAGGCCTTAGAGTTTTTTTCTTTTTTAACTCATTATCAAAAAGTATTCTTGGCCCTGGTTCATAACTCATTGCTTTCTCAATATCTCTAACACCTTTTACAAGTTTAAATAATCCAGGGACTATTTCAATAGAAGAAGATTGATCTGATCCCCAATCATCATGACTTAAACAAATATGTCTTTCAAAACCATCAACACCCATTCCAACCGCTGCAAAAGTAGTAGTTAATCCAAATTCATGACCAGACCAATATATCTTTTTTTGAGGATATTTATTTTTTAACCATAAAATATATCTTAAATTTAACTCTTCATATGGAGCTGGATAACAGCTATTTGTATGCATTATAATATCCGGATCACAAATTGAAATACATTTTTCAATTTCCTCTTCGGTTGACATTCCAGTACTTACCATGAATAATTCAAATTTACTTCTTGCATATGAACATAGTTCTAAATCAGTAATTAATGCACTTGGAATTTTACCAAGTTTTGTATATTTACACATTAAATCAACTGATGGAATATCCCAAACAGATGCAAAAAATTCAACTCCAATTTCATGAGAATAATCAAATAATTCTTTTATTTGATCTTCATTAAATTCAATTCTTTTTTTATATTCTAAATATGTCATTTTTCCCCAAGGCGTTTCTTTATCTTTATTTTTTTCTTCATCGGGTACACATAATTCAGGTGTTCTCTTTTGAATTTTTATATAATCAACACCTGCAAATTTTGCCAATAACATCATTTTTTTACAAATTTCAATATCTCCATTATGATTTATACCTATTTCTGCAATTATTTTAACCATTATTTTATAATAATGGTTAATCTTTAAATATATTTTTATAATAAATATTTAATTCCAATATTCTAATTCAATTTTTTGTTGACCATAAATACTATTATCTAATAAACTAGATATAGAAATATATCTGTCATCTTCTTCAATAGGATTTACATTAATATTATATTCAGAAATCTCAATTTTATTATTCATAAAAGATATAGACATATAAAATTCTTCACAATTTTCATTATGAATTCCATTAATAAATATTTTAATGAAATAAATAATTCTTAAATTATCTTCTTCAATTATTTTAAATAAATATTTATCGTTTCTATATCTTAAATATATAGATTCATTTAATTTAATTCCAATGATATATTCCCATATTGAATGAAATTTTATTAAAGAACGTAATTCTATTATTAAAGATAAAAAAATAGATAATTCTGGATTCGTTGTCATTTTATTAATATAAAAATATTATAAATAATTTAGAATAATTTATAATCATTTTTTTTGACTTAATGTTAAAGACAAGATCTAAAATCTTTTTTATGATAAACAAACTTCAAACCCCCATTCATTCCATTTATAAAAATTACGAGGATGAAATCTGTTCATCATTAGTTCTTCTGCATAACTATTCTCCATACGATTTCTTAAAAAATCATAATCTATTTCAAATACATTTTTATTTAAAGATAAAAAAAACCAATCAATTTTATCTAAATTATTTTTAATCAAATGTATTGCATTTAAATTTAATGATAAAAGATTCCAATCAATTTTTTCTAAATTTTTTTCAAGTAAATGAATTGCAGATGAATTTAATGATAAAAGATTCCAATTTATTTTTTCTAAATTTTTTTCAATTAAATGAATTGCAGATGAATTTATAGATAAAAAATTCCAATTTATTTTTTCTAAATTTTTTTCAAGTAAATGAATTGCTCCACTATTTCTTGATAAATAATCCCAATTAATTCTATTTAAATTTTTTTCTATTAAAGAAATAGCATTTGAATTTAATGATAAATAATTCCAATCAATTTTATCTAAATTATTTTTAATTAAATGTATTGCATTATTATTTCTAGATAAATATCTCCAATTAATTTTATCTAAATTATTTTCAATTAAATTAATTGCATTAATATTCATTGATAAATTAGCCCAATTTATATTATTAAAATTTCTTTCAAGTAAATGTATTGCAGAAGAATTTAAAGATAAATCATCCCAGTTAATTTTATTTTGATTTAATTCTAATATATTTATTGCATTAGGATTTCTTGATAATACATCCCAGTCCATATTATTAATATCTAACCAATCACGAAGTTTATACATTAAATATCTTATTAAATTATATTTTATATATTAAATATTTTATTAATATTTTGGAGATGTAGAATAAATAGTTTTATGAAAAATGTTTAATTTTTATAAATATACTAAGACTTTATAAAAATTTACATATTTATTATGATCTATATATAATACTAATGATTATTATATAAATAAAATATTTTATTAAAATTATGGTAAAACCCAATGTTGTAAACTTAAGGAATTAAGTATTATTACGTAATAATGCTTAATTATTGAAATATTAAATTAATAGTTAATAATTAAATAATTTTAAAATTCAATATTAAATTAAAATGTATTTTAATAATAATTTATAAAACTTAATAAATATTTAAATTTTTATTATCAATAATGTTTTATAAAAAATTGAATTTGATGGTTTTAGTATTATTTAAATAAATATAAATTAACAATAAAATATTTTTATAAATTATTTTATCAGTAGTATTGATAAAAATCTTAAGTTTACAACATTGGGTAATTCAATAGGTAAAAACATATATTCTAGTTAGGTTCAGCTGCTAGTCAAAAATTATATTTTATTTATTTTTACTTATATTTTTATTGTTAAATTATCAATAAAAATATAATAATTTATTTTAATAAACTAAAATTTGACTAGCAGTACATCTCCTAATTCTAGTGCTCCATTATTTAATAATAGTAGATTAATATATTAATAGTTCTAAATATGTATAAAATAATGATAATAGACTCGAGTATACGTGGAAAATTTTAATAATAAATATGTTAAATAAAAAGATTATAATTTTTCAATTCATGGCCATATCTAATTTAACTATTCATTTTTTGTAAAGCTAATTATTTTTTATATTTTAATGATTAAGAAAAAATTTAATATATTATTATTATATAAATGAAAAAAAGTAATATAAATAATTCTAGTAATAAATCATCTCCTAGATCTTGTGAATCATCTAGGTCTTGTGCATCATGTGCATCTCCCAGATCTTGTACATCATGTGCATCTCCCAGATCTTGTACATCATGTGCATCTCCCAGATCTTGTACATCATGTGCATCTCCCAGATCTTGTACATCATGTGCATCTCCCAGATCTTGTACATCATGTTCATCTCTAAATATTTCAAGAGAATTAGGTAATAGAGTTAATGAATCATCTTTTGCAAATTCGTCTTTGATATCTTCAAAAGAATTAACTAATATTACTTCTATAACAAGTTTAATTGAAGAGTATACTAAAGATAAAAGTAAAAAAAGTAGTATTAAAAGAGAAAAAATTGGTTTAATAAAAGGTCATGGAATAATTATCCCTAATAGAATATGTTTAGTTCCAAGTAATTTACAGTTATATATACCAGTTGATAATGGCAATGACCTTATTTATGGTAATGAAAATAGTAAATGGTATACTTCATGTATTAGACGCCCGAGTAATAGACAAGAATATATCAATAAGTTAAATAGAAAAACAAAAAAAAGAATAATAATAAATGGTGATACACCAGTATTAGATATTTTAATTACTTTTGATCCAACATTTACAGGTAAAGGAAAACCACATGGTTTATTTAATGCATATTCATCAGTTGGTATTATAACCGATGAATTAAAACCATTGACAAAATGGACATATTTACCACATATTGAAGGAAATGAAGATGATGAATTTTCTGCTACACTTGGTTTAAATATTCCTAAACAAAATGAACTACTATCACATTTAGAACAATTTACTACATGTAGTCATAATAATAGAATAATACCTACAAGTGAACTATATAGAAAATCATTACGTTTGAGTGAAATATTAAATAAAATTTCATTATATAAAAGAGATAATCCTAGACTAAATATACCGTCAAAATTTATGTTAATGGTTTGTAGAAGTAATCCTGAATTTAAACTTAATAATATTGACTATACTCCTATATCTACGTTACATACAACAAATTATACAAATATATCATATAGTCACTTGTATCAGAATTTTACTTTTAACTTATTTGATAAATTAAAAAAAGATATTAATATTAAAAAAAATAAAAAATTATATAAGTGTATCTATATGAGTTTAATTTATTTAATTAAAAATAAAAGGATATATGGAATAAATTTTGATTTATTATTCTTATATTTAATTAACGGTAATGTAGAAATTTTTTATAAAGAATATAATAAAGTTATAGAGAAAATAAATATTGAAAAAGATGAATTAGAACAAATTGTAAAAGATATAAAAGATGGAAAATATTTTTAAATATTAATATATGGAGATGTAGAATATATAAAATTTATAAATATTTTTTATAAATTTTATATTTATAAAATCAAAAATTTCCTTATATTTTGATTTTTTTTATTTTTTAAAAAATTATTTTTCTTAAAA
>Ga0247832_1007982_pt1 | contig 10766 bp, 9 predicted proteins | sample LaCruzMarch2015__10_FD_192407 | JGI IMG/M metagenome (GOLD analysis project Ga0247832, IMG submission 192407) | Freshwater microbial communities from meromictic Lake La Cruz, Castile-La Mancha, Spain - LaCruzMarch2015_4m | ecosystem: Environmental > Aquatic > Freshwater > Lake | place: Spain...
TGGCGACTTTCAGTACCCTGCGGCCGAACCGCTCTTGCGCTTGGCAAACAGCCCAGTGCGCCCCTTGCCCTGGCGCTTGAAGCGCTGACGCCGTGCGACTTTGGGGTCGACTTTGAGCGGGCGGTACAGCTCAATGCGGTCATCCGCAATCACAAGTTGCGTCCAGAGCACTTTGCGGCCCCAGATGCCCGGCTGTTGAAACTTGAGCGATGACAGGGACACGGGATCGGCTGCTGGGCTGGCTTCAAGCCACTGGGCGACGCCAAGATCCAGCGCAGACTCCACCGTGCTGCCCTCTGGCACTTTCAGTTTCAACTCCTGCACATGTCGCGGCCCAAGACTCCAGTACAGCGTGACTTCAATCATTCGCTCAGCCATAAACCGCTTCGGCGCGTTTGACAAAGGCATCGACCAAGCTGGCGGCGATCTTGTCGAACACCGGCCCCACCAGGGCGGACAATGTTTTGCTGGAAAAGCCGTACTGCAAATCCAACTCGACCTTGCATGCGCGTTGCGAGCCATCGCCAACAGGGGTGAAGCGCCACATACCGCTCAGGTTGGAAAACGGGCCTTGCACCAAACTCATGCCGACCGATCGGCCTTCCTCGTGCTCATTGCGGGTGGTGAAGGTTTGCTGGATGCCGCCCAAGCTGATGCCCACTTCGGCCACCATGCCATGGGCGTCTTTTTCGAGCACGCGGGCTTTGTCGCACCAGGGCAAAAACTCAGGGTAATGGTCCACGTCGGTGACCAGGCGATACATTTCCTCTGGCGAATACCAGATGAGAACGGACTTGTGGATATTCTTCATACAATGTTGCGATTGTAGTTTTTCATTTCTTCTATGAGCTTGCAGTTATTTTGCACGCCCTTGTGAACGGCCAGCCCGTCCTCATTTGCTCACCATGGCCACCACCAAAAAGTCCCCTTCTGCCCCTGTATTTGCCAAGATAGCCGAGAACAAAAAAGCGTCGTTCGATTATTTTATTGAAGAGCGCTACGAGGCGGGCATGGTACTGGAAGGCTGGGAAGTCAAGGCCATTCGCGAAGGCAAGGTGCAGCTCACCGATGGTTATGTGGTCATCCGCAACGGGGAGTTGTTCATCATCGGCTGCCTCATCAACCCGCTCAAAACGGCTTCGACCCACATCAATCCTGAAGCGGCGCGCACGCGCAAACTGCTGCTGAACAAAGAAGAGATCAAGCGGCTGATAAGCAAGATCGAGCAAAAGGGCTACACCCTGGTCCCTATCAATTTGCACTGGAAAGCAGGCAAGGTCAAATGTGACATTGCGCTGGCCAAGGGCAAGGCCGAGCACGACAAACGCGACACCATCAAGGACCGCGAAGGCAAGCGCGAAGTCGAACGCGCCATGAAGAGCCGTCACCGCTGAACGGCAGTAGCTCACCGTATATTTGTAGGTCGCAGCTTCGGCTCCGACACCGCGCTGACTGCCTGTCAACCATGTCGTGGACTAAGCAACCGACCTACAGGGTCAGGTCAAATCGCGCAGCGGGTGATGATCTGAAGGCCAGGGGCTCGCAAAGAAACGAGCGGCTTCCGATAAATCCACATCTTCCGCCCGTGCAGGCTTCCAATTCGGCTTGTTGTCTTTGTCCACAGCCAAGGCGCGGATGCCTTCAACTGATTCGCTGTCGTCCACAGAACGCAAGTGGAAGCAGTGGTGCACCATGTCGCGTTCCATGCGCAGATCATCAGCCAGGCTCAGTTGACGCGCGCGTCGTATTTGTTCCAGCACCACATGCAGCATCAAAGGTGAGCGGTGTCGCAAAACATGTGCGGTTTTCTGACTCCACTCATCGTTAGCCGCTTCCAGCTTGAGCAACATTTCTGCCAAGTTGGGGAGACCAAAAACCTCATCGATTTGTGGTTGTGGCGTCAGCTTTTCGGGTGTCATCGCGCCCGCTTGGGCCAGCACCCACCGCTCCACCGATTCGGCGTTCTCAAAGGGGCTGCTGATCAAGGTCTGCCAGATGGGCTCCAGCATCCCGCTGGCCAGCGAGATATCGGCCAGTTTGGCCGCGACCGCTTGGGGGCCGTTGAGCATCTGTCCCGTTAAGCCCAGGTACTCGCCCAATCGCCCCGGGCAGCGGCTCAGAAAATAGCCCCCGCCCACATCCGGAAACAATCCAATGTGGGTTTCGGGCATGGCCATCTTGGTGCGCTCGGTCACCACACGCACGCTCGCGCCTTGGCTGATGCCCATGCCGCCACCCATGACGATCCCGTCCATGAAGGCGATGTAGGGTTTGCTGTAGGTGTGGATCAGGTAGTTCAGGCGGTACTCTTCGGTAAAAAAGTCCCCCAATGTTGCGTCACCCGCATGCGCGGCTTGGTGAAAAAATCGGATGTCACCCCCTGCACAGAAGGCGCCAAACGGCCCTTCTTTTCCCGTACCGCGCACCGCCACCGCCAGAACTTGCGGGTTGGCTTGCCAATCGAGCAAGGCCCGAGTCAATGCCCGCACCATGTCGAGTGACAGGGCGTTCAGAGCCTTGGGGCGGTTAAGGGTGATGCAGCCGATGCTGCCTTCGATCTGTGCGATGACTTCAGTCATTGTTGCCTCTCCAGCCTAACCATTGGTTCATGAGCAAAGCCCCCAGGACCAGGGAGCCGCCTAACAATACGCTCATTTGCGGGGCTTCGTTAGCGCCCCACCAAGCCAAGGCGATGCCAAACACGATTTCCAGCAGACACAACAGTGACGCCTCCGGGGCTTTGAGCACCCGCACGCAAATCACCGACAACACACAGGGAATGGCCAATTGGAACAAGCCCAAAATGGCAAGCAAGCCAATATCGTGGGCCGATGCCTGAAAGGGCATGGCCAAAGGCATGGTAAGCAAAGTGGAGAAGACGGCCCCCAACAAAACCGAGGGCACCAAGTCCAGACTGTGGCCATCGCTTTGGCTCTTTTGCGCCAAGGTCCACTGCACGGCGCCTGCGATGGGCACACACAAGGCCACCAGGGAACCCACCAGAAAATTTGGGTCGCCCAAGCTCAACTGGGTGCCATACATCCAGCCAATTCCGATCCCGGCCACCACAATGGCGACCCAGGTGCGCAAAGGCAATTGGTGGCGCAAAAACACTCGGGTGAACAAGGCGGTGAACAAAGGTCCTACGGCCATGGTGATCAACACATTGGCCACCGCCGTGAGCGTCAGCGCCACCATGAAGGCGGTGAACATGACGCTCCAGCACACGCCAGACAGCCAAAAGTACCGGTTGCGCCACGGCATCCGAAACCACACCCCCTTGCCCTGCCACAAAGGCAGGATGATCAAGAGAGACACGACGGTGAAAAAGCTGCGCCAGAAGGTGACTTCAAAGCTGCGGGCTTCCTCCAAGTGCCGAGTCACCACCCCAGCCATGGACCAAAGGGCGGTGCAGCCCACCATGGTCCAAACGGCCAAGCCGTGTGTCATGCGCATGACTTGGCTCCGATCACTTGTTGCGCTTACGATCGCTTTCTTTCAAGAAACGCTTGCGCAGACGAACGCTTTTTGGCGTGATTTCAACCAACTCGTCATCCTCAATGAATTCAACGCCGTATTCCAAGGTCAGGTCAATCGGAGGCGTGATCTTGATCGCGTCTTCTTTACCGGACACGCGGAAGTTAGTCAGCTGCTTGGTACGCGTAGCGTTCACCACCAAGTCGTTGTCACGGCTGTGGATGCCAACGATCATGCCTTCGTAAACCGGATCGTTCGCCTTGACGAACATGCGGCCACGGTCGTCCAATTTGCCCAAGGCGTAGGTGAAAATTTCACCGTCGTCCATGGAAATCAGCACACCGTTTTTGCGGCCGCCAATGTCACCCTTGTGGGCTTCGTAGCTGTCGAAGATGTTGGAGATCAGGCCGGAACCACGGGTCAAGTTCAAAAACTCATTGGTGAAACCAATCAGACCACGGGCTGGAATGCGGTATTCCAAACGGACACGTCCGCGGCCATCGGGTTCCATGTTCACCAGCTCGCCTTTGCGCTCACCCAAGGCTTGCATCACACCACCTTGATGGGTTTCTTCGATGTCGGCGGTGACCAGCTCGATGGGCTCATGGCGCTCACCATTGACGTCACGGAACAGCACGCGGGGCTTGGACACGGCCAATTCATAGCCTTCGCGACGCATGTTTTCCAGCAAGATGGTCAGGTGCAATTCACCGCGACCCATGACTTCAAAGATGCCTTCTTCGTCGGTTTCGTTGACACGCAGGGCCACGTTGTGTTGAAGTTCTTTTTGCAGGCGATCCCAGATCTGGCGGCTGGTCACATACTTGCCTTCACGACCGGCCAAGGGGCTGGTGTTCACGCAGAAGTTCATGGTCAGCGTAGGCTCGTCCACCTTGAGCATGGGCAGCGGTGCGGGGTTGAGTGGGTCGGTCACCGTAACGCCGATGTTCAGGTCGGCAATGCCGTTGATCAACACAATGTCGCCAGGGCCGGCTTCGGTCACTTGTACACGGTCAAGACCCTGGAAAGTCAGGACCTGGTTCACACGGCCTTTGATAGACGAGCCGTCTGGGCCTTCCATGACCACCACGTCCATGTTGGACTTGATGGTGCCCTGGCTGATGCGGCCCACGCCAATTCGGCCCACGAATGTGGAGAAATCAAGCGCAGAAATTTGCAATTGCAAAGGCGCGGCTGGATCGCCCGTATTGGGTTTGACGTGGTTGAGCACGGTGTTGAACAGGGCCGACATGTCAGGGCCCCACTGCTCACCGGGTGCGCCCTCTACCATCGATGTCCAACCGTTGATGCCGGAGGCATACACCACAGGAAAGTCAAGTTGCTCGTCGTTGGCACCGAGTTTGTCGAACAAATCAAAAGCGGCGTTCACCACTTTGTCTGGGTTGGCACCGGGTTTGTCGACTTTGTTCACCACGACGATGGGCTTGAGGCCCAAAGCCAAAGCCTTCTTGGTCACGAAGCGGGTTTGGGGCATGGGGCCTTCTTGCGCGTCGATCAACAGCACCACACCGTCGACCATGGACAAGGCGCGTTCCACTTCGCCGCCGAAGTCCGCGTGGCCTGGGGTGTCCACGATGTTGATGTGGGTCCCTTCCCAGCTCACGGCGCAGTTTTTGGCCAGAATGGTGATGCCGCGCTCACGTTCGATGGCGTTGTTGTCCATGACGGTGTCGACGATTTTTTCGTGGTCAGCGAAGGTGCCAGACTGGCGAAGCAGCTGGTCCACCATGGTGGTTTTACCGTGGTCAACGTGGGCGATGATGGCGATGTTGCGAATTTGCTTGGTCATGCTTTCTCTTCCTTTAAACCTGCTCGGCCAGCAACGGCTCAAATGCAGGTGAACTTTCTAAAATCTGTTGAATTTCGATCGGGCTCAACAATCGACCCGGAACCAATTCGCCGCCATGCACCATTGCTGTTCCCAGCAAGGCGCGAGGATGTTCTCCGTACACCGCGACTTGATCACAATCAACCCAAGGGCCGTGTCTGCGCACCCCGTTCAAAAAACGGCTTGTGCTGTCGCTGTCCAGGTTCACCTCGGTGTAACCTGGCAACAAAACAGCCACTGGCAACAAAGCGCCCATGCGCTTGGCTTCGTCCATCGCTTCCAGATCCTGCAACGTCACGCACTGTGACGCGTCAAAAGGACCCGTGACCACTCGTCGCAATGCGCTCAAGTGACCACCACAACCCAGCGCCTCGGCGATGTCTTCGCCCAGCGTCCGGATGTAGGTGCCTTTGCTGCAGCGCACACGCAACCGCAAAAAAGGCGCATCGCCTTCCAGTTTCATATCCAGCAGATCCAGGTCATAAATCACCACGTTGCGCGCTTCGCGTTCAACGGTTTCGCCCTCTCGGGCATATTCGTACAAGGCCTTGCCGTCCTTTTTCAAGGCACTGTGCATAGGGGGCACCTGACTGATCGGGCCCATGAAACGGTCCAAAATCTCTACCACCATACCAGCCGTACATGACACTTCGCGCACCGCGATCACATCGCCTTCGGCATCCGCCGTGCTCGTCTTCAAGCCCAACCGCACAGTCGTCTCATAGGTCTTGTCTGCATCCAAATGCTGTTGACTGAATTTGGTTGCAGCGCCGAAGCACAAAGGCAAAACTCCTGTCGCCAAGGGGTCCAAGGTGCCGGTATGTCCCGCCTTTTCAGCCCGCAATAACCACTTGGCTTTTTGCAAAGCCTGGTTGCTGGAAAGTCCCAGCGGTTTGTCGAGCAGCAACACCCCGTGCACAGGGCGCCGCTGCACCCTGGTGCGTGGCGCGTTCATGCTCAGTCCTCTTGGGCTCGTGATGACACGGCCTTGGCGATCAAGGCATTCATGTCGGATGCACGTTCTGTGGTGCGGTCAAACAAAAAGTGCAATGTCGGCACGGTGTGGATATGCAAACGCTTGAACAAACCATTGCGCAGAAAACCAGCCGCTGCGTTCAAACCCTCGGTGGCTTCTTCGGGATTGCCCGTTAAAACACTGAAGTAAACCTTGGCGTGGGCGTAATCGGGCGTGACCTCGATCGCATTGATCGTGATCATGCCCACACGCGGGTCTTTCAACTCGCGCGCAATCAACTCGGCCAGATCACGCTGGATCTGGTCGGCCACGCGAAAACCGCGATTGGGCACAGAGGACTGCTTTCTACGCACCATTTACAGCGTTCTCGCAATTTCCTTGACGTCGAAGAATTCAAGGTAATCGCCTTCTTTGATGTCGTTGTAATTCTTGAGCTTGATACCGCACTCGAAGCCTTCCTTGACTTCGCGCACGTCGTCTTTGAGGCGCTTGAGGGAATCGAGTTCACCCGTGTAGATGACCACGTTGTCGCGCAACAAACGGAACTTGGCGCTGCGGGTGACTTGACCCGAAGTGACCATACAACCTGCAACCGTACCAATCTTGGAAGCCACGAATACGGTCCGAATTTCGGCCATGCCCATGATCTCTTCGCGCTGTTCGGGTGCCAACATGCCCGACATAGCGGCCTTGAGCTCATCTACAGCGTCATAAATGATGTTGTAGTAATGCAGGTCAACGCCGTTGCCTTCGGCCAACTTGCGCGCGCCGGCATCGGCACGCACGTTGAAACCGATCACGATGGCCTTGGAGGCGATCGCCAGGTTGATGTCCGACTCGCTGATGCCGCCCACGCCGGAGTAAACCAGCTGGACTTTGACTTCTTCGTTGGACAACTTAAGCAAGGACGCGCCCAAGGCTTCTTGTGAACCCTGCACATCGGCCTTGATGATGATGGGCAGCATTTTGACTTCGCCTGCCGATATGTCGGTGAACATGTTTTCTAGCTTGGCGGCTTGCTGCTTGGCCAGCTTGGTGTTGCGGAATTTGCCAGCGCGGTAAGTGGCAATTTCCCGGGCACGTCGCTCGTCGCCCATGACCATGAACTCGTCACCGGCTTGCGGCACTTCGGTCAAGCCTTGAATTTCGACCGGAATCGATGGACCTGCCGTTTTGATAGCCACGCCATTTTCGTCCAGCATGGCGCGCACGCGGCCAAAGGTCTGACCCGCCAACACGACGTCACCTGTATTCAAAGTACCGGACTGCACCAAGATGGTCGCCACTGGACCACGTCCCTTGTCAAGGCGAGCTTCGATCACCAAGCCCTTGGCCGCGGCTTTCACAGGTGCCCTGAGTTCCAGAATTTCAGCTTGAAGAAGGACTTGCTCTAAAAGCGCGTCGATGCCCATGCCGGTCTTGGCCGATACGGAGACAAAAGGTGATTCGCCACCAAACTCTTCGGGAACAACTTCTTCTGAAATCAGTTCTGCACGCACGCGTTCGATATTCGAGTCAGGCTTGTCCATTTTGTTGATGGCCACCACGATGGGTACACCTGCAGCCTTGGCATGCTTGATGGCTTCTTTGGTCTGGGGCATCACGCCGTCATCACCAGCCACCACCAGGATGACGATGTCTGTGGCCTGCGCACCACGGGCACGCATGGCGGTAAAGGCCTCGTGACCGGGAGTGTCCAGGAAAGAAATCATGCCACGGGCCGTTTCGACGTGGTAAGCGCCAATGTGCTGGGTAATGCCACCGGCTTCACCCGAGGCCACCTTGGCTCGGCGGATGTAGTCAAGCAATGACGTTTTGCCGTGGTCAACGTGACCCATCACAGTCACCACAGGGGCACGTGACAACAATTCGGCGTGCTGGTCCAACACTTCGTCATCGGTAAAGGCTTCTGGGTCGTCCAGCGCCGCGACGACGGCTTTGTGTCCCATCTCTTCCACCACGATCATGGCGGTGTCTTGGTCCAACGGCTGGTTCATGGTCGCCATCTGGCCCAGCTTCATGAGGTGCTTGATGACCTCAGACGCCTTGATGGCCATTTTGTGGGCCAACTCTGACACGGTGATGGTTTCAGGGACGTGCACTTCAAGCACGCGCACCTCGGCTGTTGCCTGCTGGCTTTGACCGTCATCACGGTCGCGTTCGTTGCCGCGACGTCCTCGTGGGCCAGTACGCCAGTTGTTGCGTCCCACACCGCCACTGGTGTCACCACGCGTGGGGATGGCCTTCTTCTTGGCCGGATCGCCCGCCCAGCTGGAAGACAGCTTCGCCGACTTGACTTCCTTGTTGGCGCCAGGTGCCGCAGGCGATGCAGCTTGCGCAGCCGCTGCACGCGCACCGGGTGCAGGTGTTCCTGCTGGCTTGTGCAAAGTCCCCTTAACTGCTGCTTTGGGCTCGGCTTTGGGCTCTTCCTTTTTGGCGACCAGCACTTTCTTGGGAGCGTTCATCATGGAACGAATGGCCTCGGCTTCAGCCAATGCCTTACGGCGGCGCGAATCCAGATCCAGTGCACGCGCTGTGTCTTCATCGGCCTTGGCTTTGGACTCTGCAGCGGCTTTTTGTACCAAGGCGTCACGCGCTGACTTCGCGGCTTCGGCTTTGGCGGTTGCCATTTGAGCCGCTTGTTCGGCTGCAGCAGCCTTGACATCAGCGGCAGATTCGATAGGCTCAAATACTGCTGGTGCAGCAGGCTTGGCCTGAGAAGCTGCATTGATGCTGGCCGCTTCGGCCCGCGCCAATTGCTCGCGCTCTTCGCGACTCGGAAGCGGCTTGGCCGCAGCAAGCCCGTCAGAAAGGGGCACGGTAGCAGACGGAGACTGGGCCACAGCTTGTGCTTCCTGAGCAGCCAAATCGGCGCGTTGCGCAGCTTCCTGGGCCTCGCGTAGCCTGCGCTTTTCCGCCAACTCTTCCTCCTGTCGAAGAATCAGCTCTGCCTGGCGCCGAGCTTGTTCTTCAAGGCGAGCCAAATCGGCATGGTCCAGTTGTGGCTCCACGATGTCCTCTTCGGTGGCCACAGGCTCGTCATCGCGTTTGATCAGCGTGCGTTTTTTGCGCACTTCGACCTGGATGGTACGGGCCTTGCCCGAGGCATCGGCTTGCTTGATCTCACTGGTGGATTTTTTGACCAGGGTGATCTTCTTGCGGTCGACGGACACGGTACCGTGGCTCGCTTGCAAGTAGCTCAGCAGTTTTTGCTTATCAGCATCGGTCAAGGCATCGCCCTCTGAGGCTTTGGTCACCCCGGCAGATCGCAATTGATCAAGCAGGACATCGGCAGATTTTTTGAGTTCATTGGCGAACTCGGCAACAGTAGTACTGGACATATTGTGTTCAAGCCTCCATAGCTCCAGGCCTGGCCAGCGAACCAATGTTCGCGGGCTTTCATAATCAAGGTGGTCGCTTCTTCAGCAGTCTGAGCAGTGATCTCAGTCAGTTCGTCGGTGGCCAAGTCAGCCAAATCGTCACGGGTCTGAATACCCGATTCGACCAGCTTGGAAATCAGTTCAGGCGTCAAGCCCGGCAGGTCACGCAAATCCTGAGAGACTTCGTCGACACTCTCTTCGCGTGCAATTTCAAGGGTCAGCAATGCGTCTTTGGCGCGGGTGCGCAGCTCGTTGATGGTGTCCTTGTCGAAGCTTTCGATTTCCAGCATTTCCTGGATGGGCACATAAGCTACCTCCTCGAGGCTGGTGAAACCTTCGCCGATCAGGATATCGGCGATTTCCTGGTCAACATCGAGCTTTTCCATGAACAACTGGCGAATGCCGGTGGTTTCTTCGGCTTGCTTTTGTGCAGATTCGGCTGCGTCCATGATGTTTATCTTCCAACCGGTCAGGTCAGAAGCCAAGCGTACGTTTTGTCCGCCACGGCCAATGGCAATAGCCAGGTTTTCTTCGTCCACCACCACGTCCATGGCGTGTTTTTCTTCGTCCACCACGATGGACTGCACGTTGGCCGGCGCTAATGCGCCGATCACGAATTGGGCGGGGTCTTCGCTCCACAAAACAATGTCGACTCGCTCGCCGGCCAACTCGTTGGTGACGGCGTTGACACGAGTGCCGCGCACACCCACGCAGGTGCCGATGGGGTCTACGCGCTTGTCATGTGACAAAACAGCGATTTTGGCGCGTGAGCCGGGGTCACGGGCGCAGGTTTTGATTTCCAGCAGGCCTTGTTCGATTTCGGGCACTTCCTGGCGGAACAACTCGATCATGAACTCGGGGGCAGAACGCGACAGCAAAATGGGGGCACCGCGCAGAGTCAGGTCGACTTCCATGATCATGGCGCGAACGCGGTCACCACTGCGCAGGTTTTCTTTGGGGATCATCTCGCTGCGTCTCAAGCGGCCCTCAATGCGTCCGGATTCACAGATGATGTCGCCCTTGTCCATGCGCTTGACGGTGCCGACAAAGATTTTGTCGCCCCGCGACATAAAGTCGTTGAGCA
>Ga0247832_1007986_pt1 | contig 10763 bp, 9 predicted proteins | sample LaCruzMarch2015__10_FD_192407 | JGI IMG/M metagenome (GOLD analysis project Ga0247832, IMG submission 192407) | Freshwater microbial communities from meromictic Lake La Cruz, Castile-La Mancha, Spain - LaCruzMarch2015_4m | ecosystem: Environmental > Aquatic > Freshwater > Lake | place: Spain...
GCCAACGCCAACGCCAACGCCAACGCCAACGCCAACGCCAACGCCAACGCCAACGCCAACGCCAACGCCAACGCCAACGCCAACGCCAACGCCGGCGCCGGCGGGCAACGGGAATGCGACGGTGGAATTTCCGCTCGCGACGGTCACGTTTACGGTGGCGAACGATTGGGGGAGCGGGTTTGAAGGCCGGGTTGTGATCAAAAATAAAACCAACCAGATCCTGCAAAACTGGACTCTTTCCCTGCGCATGAACCCCGTCGTTGCCTCGATCTGGAATGCGCGGGTCGCCACGAAGTCCGGGTCGCTTTACCAATTCGATGCCACAACGTTTTCCTGGAACAAAAATATTCCGGCCGGCGGGAGCGTCAGCTTCGGGTTTACCGGAAACCCGGGGGTCGCAAAAAAAGCTCCGACGGATTTTTCCTTCACTGCCCAGACGTCGACTCTGCCACCAACACCAACACCAACACCAACACCAACACCAACACCAACACCAACACCAACACCAACACCAACACCAACGCCAACGCCAACGCCAACGCCAACGCCAACGCCAACACCAACGCCAACACCAACTCCAACGGCATCATTCAACTTTGCCGAGGTCCTTCAGAAGTCCCTTTATTTCTACGATGCTCAGCGCTCGGGCGTCCTGCCGGAAAACTTCCGGGTTGCATGGCGCGGAGATTCGGCGGTGACCGACGGGAGCGACGTCGGTTTGGACCTGAGTGGCGGGTACTACGATGCGGGCGACCACGTCAAGTTTGTGCTGCCCAAGGCGAGCACGCTCACGCTGCTGGCCTGGGGAGGGATCGACTACGCCGCCGGCTATGAAAGTTCCGGACAGAAGCAGGCCCTGCTCGACGCGATCAAGTGGGGGACCGATTGGCTGATCAAGGCGCATCCTTCGGCCAACGTGTTCTACGGGCAGGTTGGAAACGGCTCGCTCGACCACTCCTACTGGGGACCGGCCGAGACCATGACGATGGCCCGCCCCTCCTACGCGGTGACGGCTGCGAAGCCGGGTTCCGAGATCGCCGGCGAATCGGCGGCCGCTCTGGCTGCAGCCGCAATCCTCTTCCGGGATCAGGACCCCACGTATGCGGCCACCCTGCTCGCCCATGCCCGTGAGCTCTATGATTTTGCGGACCGGTATCGCGGGAAATATACCGACGCGATCCCGGACGCCGCCTTATACTACAATTCCTATTCGGGGTATTTTGATGAGCTTGTCTGGGGAGCGGCATGGCTATACCGCGCCACCGGCGAGGCGGCCTACCTGACCAAGGCCGAGTCGCTTTATGCCCAGAACCTGGCGAATCGCTCCATGAGGTGGACGCACGCCTGGGACGACAAATCGTACGGGGCGACGGTCCTGCTGGCTCAGCTCACCGGAAAGTCCGCCTACAAGACGCCGGCCGAGAAGTGGCTGAACTTTTGGACGACCGGAGATAACGGCAATCGGATCGCGTACACCCCGGGCGGGCTGGCCTGGCTCGACCAGTGGGGGTCGCTGCGCTACGCCGCAAACACCGCGTTCCTGGCATTTTTGTACGCCGACAAAGTGGGCGACGTCGGAACGAGGTACCGGGATTTTGCGAGGCGCCAGATCGAATACATGCTCGGCCGCAATCCGTCCTCGCGCAGCTACGTCGTCGGATTTGGCAGCAACCCGCCGGTGAACCCGCACCACTGCGGAGCCCATGGGTCATGGAACGGCAGTATCTCGAACCCGACCGCCAACCGCCACATCATCTTCGGTGCGCTCGTCGGCGGGCCGTCATCCGCCAGCGATTCCGCCTACAGCGATGACCGGGAGAACTACGTCACCAACGAGGTCGCCCTCGACTACAATGCCGGCTTCACCGGGGCGGTCGCCCGCCTCGCCCAAACCAGCCCGGGCAGCCCGCTGACAAACTTCCCCCCGGCCTCGGAGGCCGGAAACCCGGACGACGAGTTTTTCGTCGAAGCATCGATCAAGCAGCAAGGAGGCGGGTTCACCGAGATCCGCGCCCTGCTCAACAACCGGTCCGCATTCCCCGCCCAGGGATCGTCCGCGTTTTCCTTCCGCTACTTCGTTGACCTCAGCGAGCTCTTCGCCGCCGGGTACTCGGAGGCCTCGGTCGAGCTGCGCGCGAACTACATCGACGGCGGCCGCATTGTCCCCGGCCTGAAGGTTTATGATTCCGCCCGGCGGATCTACTACGTCGAGATCGACTTCTCCGGCACCAACATCCAGCCGGGCACCGGGAGCTCCTTCCGCCGCGAGGCCCAGTTCCGGATGTCTCTCAAATCCGGAGTCCCCGCGTCCGCATGGAACGCAGCAAACGATCCCTCGTTCGCCGGGCTGCAATCCGGAAATGCGAACATCATAAAGACAAACAAAATTTCCGTGTATGAATCCGGCGCGAGGCTAACCGGGGTCGAGCCGTGATGGCCCCAACAGGGCCTCATCCCCAGGCCCGTAAATCTCTCGGAACGCTAAAGGTTGTAGCGGCGGTCTGTGACCGTCGGAAGTTGACGGCCGAAATCATGCGGCGGTCTGTGACCGTCGGAAGTTGACGGCCCTACCCACCCGCCGCCAGCCCGCTGGCGATCTGCCGGGCGGCGGCATCGGTCGCCATCACTTCATCCAGCCCTGGGTGGGCGATATGGGGGGCCGTGCCCATGGTCCGGGCGACGATCTCCCAGATTTGATGGAAGCGGATGCGGCGGTCCAGGAACGCCTCGACGGCAACCTCGTTCGACGCGTTGAGGACGGCGGGCAGCGTCCCTCCGCGCGTGCCCGCCTCGACGGCCAGGTCGAGCGCAGGGAAGTCGGCGCGGCGGGGGAGCTCGAAATCGAGGCGGCCGAGCTCAGCATAGTCGAGCGGGCGGAGCGAATTCGGCACTCGGTCCGGCCAAGTGACCGCATAGTGGATCGGGAAACACATGTCCGAGCGGCTCAGCTGGGCGAGCGTCGAACCGTCGATAAATTCGACCATCGAGTGGATGACGCTCTGCGGATGGATGACCACCTCGACCCGGTCCATCGCGACGCCGAAGAGCCATTTCGCCTCGATCATTTCGAGCGCCTTATTGAAGAGGGTCGCTGAGTCGATGGTGATCTTCCGGCCCATCTGCCACGTCGGATGCCGGAGCGCCATCTCCGGAGTGATGGCAGGAAAATCGGCCTGCGGGGTGCCGCGAAAGGGCCCGCCCGAACACGTCAGGATCAGTCGGCGCACCGAAGAAATGTCCCTCCCCTCCAGGCATTGAAAAATCGCGTTATGCTCGCTATCGACCGGCAGGACCCGTACCCCATGCGCGCTGGCCGCCCGCATGACCACCTCGCCGGCCATGACCAGGATCTCCTTGCTTGCGACCGCGAGATCTTTGCCGGCCCGGATCGCGGCCAGTGCTGGCTGGAGGCCTGCGGTTCCGACGATCGCCATGAGGACGATATCCGCCTCGGGGAGCGTGGCCAGCTCAACGAGGCGATCGGCACCATCCGGTCCGTCGGTGCGGAAGCATTTTGCCTGCGGAAATTCCCGAGCGGCCGCCTCGAGCGCGGCGGAATTCCGGTGGGCGGAAAGCCCGACAACCTCGACGCGGTCAGGGATGTCGCGGGCGACCTTCAGCGCGCTCTGCCCGATCGAGCCCGAGGCCCCGAGGATGACGAGCCGGCGGCGCTTCATGTGATCCCGAGCACGAGGCGCATGTAGAAAAACAGGACGGGCGCGGTGAAGAGCAGGCTGTCGATGAGGTCGAGCGTCCCGCCGATCCCGGGCAGGATGCGGCTGGAGTCCTTCGTGTGCGCGCCGCGCTTGACGATCGACTCGGCGAGGTCGCCGATCACCGCCGCAAATCCCAGCACGAGGCCGAGGATCACGACATCGTCAAAGCGAAACGCCGACAGCTTTTCCGGCATCAGCGCGTAGAGCCACCAGGCGGCCAGGAGCGAGGTGAGAAGCGCCCCGAAAAAACCCTCCCAGGTTTTGTTCGGGCTGATGTGCGGGGCAAACGGATGCCGTCCGAACAAGCTTCCAAAGACGTAGGCCCCCATGTCGCTGAACTTGGTGACCATCACCAGGAACAGCACGTAGTACTGCCCGGTGGCCGCCCCCTCCGGGGTGGGAGGCGTGAGGTAGATGATCTTCGTGATGAAGCTGAAGAGCCACGGGATATAGAGGAGCCCGAAGACGGTGTAGCTCATCGCGCGCAGCGGGTCGCGCGCGGAGCCGCGGAACATCTGCCGGGCAAAGATCACCAGCAGGAAAAGGACGAGCACCACGAGCTCGAAGTCGTACGCCCGCTCGGGGCCATGTTCCTTCATGAGCAGAAACCCGCCCGCCAGGAGCACGGCGCCGCAGATCATTCCGGTGAGCGTAAAAACCGAGATCCCGTCACCCTCGAGCATACGGTAGAATTCCCAAAGCGCAGCCATCGCCATGAACGCAAGCAGGCAGAAAAACCCGACGTCGTACCCGGAGAAGATCGTCGCCAGCATGAGCACCCACAAACCCGCCGTACTGGAAAGCCGGAGGAAAAACGTGAGTTGTTTGGCGGTCATGGTTTCGCGTGAAGGAATCAGAGCCGCAGGCGGCCCGCAATCCCGAATCCGGCCTGTGGCATTCTCAGCGGCTCAGCCTCCGGGCGAGCTCGGCCAGGTGTGGCGCCGGGACGCCTGCGGCCACTGCCCGGCGGAGCGGTTCCCCCCAGATCGGGTCGATCTCGAGCTCGTTGCCCGCGCGGAAATCCACCAGGGTTGACGGCTGGTAGGCCCCCATAGCCCGCGTGCGCTCGATGTGGTGGTCGGCATAGGAGGGAGGAATGTCGTGCCCCTCGGCCGCAGCGATCGCCCGCACCTCGTCCATGAGCGCGCGGCAGGTGCGGAAGAGCTCTGGGTCGGCGAGCACGCGGTCGACTGTGCAATTTTCTGCCGTGCAGAGCCCATTGAACGGGATGTTCCAGAGCAATTTTCTCCAGCGCTCGAGCGTCAGGTCCTCAGCCAGGCGCGTCTCGACCCCGGCTGCAGAGAAATCTGCGACGATCCGGCGGGTCCGGTCCTGCGGCGGGCGTCCGAACTCGCCGATCGAGAGCGTGCCGTGCCCGACGTGGTCCACCTCGACCGGGTTCCGCCGGGTCAGGCAGATGAAGCAGAGCCCGCCAAGGATGCGCCCGGCACCGAAATGGGACGCCAGGAACTCGTCGTTTCCCAGGCCGTTTTGAAGCGTCAGGACCCACGTCTTCCCGCCAAGGAGCGGGGCAACAAGCACAGGGAGCGAGGGGTTCGCCGTCGCCTTCAACGCGACGATCACGCCGTCGCAGGGGCCGATGTCGTGGGGCTCGCGGGCGACCTGCGGGTGGGGCAAAGTGATCGGGTGCTCGGCCGAGTGGATCCGGATCCCGGACGACAGCGCGGCCTCGTAGCCGGAGCGCATCAAAAAGTGGATATTGCCGCCACGCGCCGCGAGGGCCGCTCCGAAAAAGAGCCCGATCGAGCCCGAGCCGACAACCGCGATCTTCATGCGCGCAATTATTCTCCGAGGCGTTTTCCTGGGATCAGGTAGTTGACCGCGTAGTTGCGGACGGCATCCTCCAGCGCGGTCGTCGGCGCCTCGTAGCCGGTCGAGCGGACCTTCGAGATGTCGGCGCACGTATGGTACTGGTACTGGTCCCGGATGTTTTCCGGCATGTCAATGAAAGTGATTTTCGGAGGCTGGCCGAGCGCTGCGAAGAGCGCGTTCGCGAGGTCGACCCACGTGCGGGCGACGCCGGAGCCGACGTTGAAGAGCCCGCCGGCTTCCTCGGCCTCCGCCAGGTGGAGGGTCATGTCCACGGCATCCTTCACATAGACAAAATCCCTCATCTGGCAGCCGTCGGCGTAGTTGGGACGGTGGCTCCTGAACAGCCGGATCTCCCCGGTCGAGCGGATCTGCTCATACGCCTTGCAGACAAGGCTGCGCATGTCGCCCTTGTGGTATTCGTTCGGGCCAAAAACGTTAAAATATTTAATCCCGACGATATCGCCGAGGATTTCCTCGCGCCAGGCGAAGAGGTCGAAGAGCTGCTTCGAATACCCGTAGAGGTTGAGCGGGCGAAACGCGCGGAGGTTCTCGGCCCGGTCATCCATCCCGGCCGACCCGTCGCCATACGTGGCGGCCGACGAGGCGTAGACGAACCGCGCCCCGGTCGCGAGCGCCCACCGGCAAAGCGACTTCGTGTAAGCGTAGTTGTTTTTCAGCACGTACGCGGCATCGGTGACCGTCGTCGCGCTGCAGGCGCCCAGGTGGAAAACGGCCGCAAATTTCCCGTAGTGCTCGGGATCGCGCTTGACCTCGTCGAGAAATTTGTCGGCCGGCACGTAATCTTCGAAGTCGAGCGGCATCAGGTTCCGCCACTTTTCATCCTCGGCCAGGAAGTCGGTGACAATGATTTGGCCGACCGAACGGCGGTTGAGTTCGTGCACGAGCGCGCTGCCGATAAACCCGCCGGCGCCGGTCACCAGCACGCGGGACTTTTCGTGGAGGAGGGAGTCCCGGGGAACGATCTTCTTGGATCCGGCAGAGCGGCCGGACGCGGAAAAGGTGCCTTCTTTCACCGGTCAGCGCAGCTTGACCCCGAGGTCTTCGAACGTTTCGTCAAAGAGCGCCGTCCTCGGGCCGAAGATGTATTTGGCTCCGGTAAGGTACTCGAGCGCCTTCTTGTTGTTGCCATTCTTCGATTCCCAAGCTGCCTGCGCGTAGTACCACGCCGGCGTATCCCCGGGGTACTTGATCCCCTTGAGCGTCTTTTCCGCAGCGGCCTTGTCCCCGAGCTGGAGCTCGCTCAGAAAAATCTTGAATTGGAGGAGCTCATTCCGGCTGTCGAGCTTCCGCATGGACTCGAAGTAGTCGAGCGCCTCGGCATAGCGGCGCTGCAGGAAGAGGAGCTCGCCCACGTTGAACTTTGCCGGAAAAAAGTCCGGCTGCTTCGCGAGCGCCTTGTCAAAATACGACTCCGCCATGACGTATTCCTTCTTCTTCGTGTAGGCGGCCCCGATCAGGTTCTGGACAAACGGGTCGTCGGGCAGGCTGCCCTCGACCTTCTTCAACTTCTCGAGCGCGACATCGTATTTTTTGGAGTCGAAGTCGCCGAGCGCGCTCTTGATCAGCGCCTGGTTTTCCTTCGAAACCATCGGGGATGGGGACTGCGCCCCCGCCAGAGGCACCGCCGCCAGGAGACCAGCAAGAAGTGGAAATAGAATTTTCAAAGCGCGCCGAGTATGGCGCGGGTCCCCTCCCGGGTCAATTGGCAATGGCGGGCAGCACCTTTCGGTCTACCCGTCGGCAATCTCGAAGAGGATCGATCGCGCCGCCATCTCCACCCCCGCCTCATCCGCCGCATGGATCATCAGGACCGGCTCGCCCCGCACGACCGGCTCGCCCGTCTTTTTGATCCCGGAAAATCCGACGGCCGGATTCACCGCATCCGTGATCTGATGGCGTCCGGCACCGAGGCGGACGGCGGCCGATCCGATCGAACCGGCATCCAGGCGGGTCAGCACGCCATCCTTGGGCGAAAGGAGCGGGCGGACGAGCGGAGCCGGATGGAACCGTTCCCAGTGATCAAAGGCGCCGGGATCGCCGCCCTGAGCCTCGGCGAGCTCGAGGAATTTGTTCCAGGCCGAGCCATCGGCGAGCCTCCTGGCGAGAACATCGCGCGGGGAGTCGGAGACGGCAGCAGCCAAATCGAGCACGAGGGCGACCAGATCCTCCGGCCCGCGCCCCTGGAGCGTTTCGGCCGCCTCGCGAACTTCCAGCGCATTCCCGACCGTGCGGCCAAGAGGCTCGTCCACCGGGGAGAGAAGGAATGTGGTGTGCACGCCATTCCGGCGGCCAACCGAGGACATCGCCTCGGCCAACATCGTCGCTTCCTCGCGGGTCTTCATAAAGGCCCCGCTCCCGTACTTGACATCAAGCACCAGCCGGTCGAGCGATTCTGCCAGCTTCTTTGACATGATGCTGGCCGTGATAAGCGGGCGCGACGGCACGGTGGCGGTGACGTCGCGCAGCGCGTAGAGCCGCCTGTCCGCCGGGCAAAAATCATCCGTCTGCCCGGCCATGAAGACCCCGATGCGGGCGATCTGCCGAAGGCATTCGTCCTCATCCAAATGCACCCGGAACCCCGGGATGCTCTCCAGCTTGTCCAGCGTCCCGCCGGTGATCCCGAGGCCCCGGCCGGAAACCATCGGAACCCAGAGGCCGTCGCACGCGAGCAGCGGAGCCAGCACCAGCGAGGCCTTGTCCCCGATCCCGCCGGTTGAGTGCTTGTCCACCTTCGGCGGGGTGCCGGCCGGCCACCGGAATACGCGGCCGCTGTCCCGCATCGCCGCAGTCAGCGCTGCCGTTTCCCCCCCGGACATTCCCCGGAAAAAGACGGCCATCGCAAAGGCGCTCATCTGGTAATCGGGCACCTCGCCCAGGGAATACGAAGAAATCAACGAGGCGATCTCGCCGTCCTCCAGCCGCGCCCCGTCGCGCTTTTTTTCGATCAGGAATGGAATGTGCATCGGCAGGCGTGGCTAAGCCGGCCGACCGGTCAACAGCCGCCCGACTCCGAACCACGAGCCCATAATTTTACGCCCGCACCCCCGCCAGCACAAGCACCTGGAGCACCAAAATCAACCGGGGGGTGCAGGACAAAAATCTTCAGTCATGCGGCGAGAGGGAGCGTGTCGTTCTCAGCGGCGCGTGAGTTGAGGCGGTATTTCCAGAACGAGTCCATCCTGCGGCTGGCATGGATGCAACGGAAGGCGAGGACTTTGTCCGCGCCTGGCTCGCCCCAGAACATGCCCGATTGCTTGCATCGTTTCCCGATGAGGGAGCGGCAGCCGGCTTCGACGACTCCAGAGCCAACGAAGTATTTTTTGGCCCGGAAGGTTCCGTATTGCATACGCGGGATGTTGTTCACGAAGTAGCCCAAAGCGGTTTCGACCTGCGCAACATTGCCTCGAAGGAGTGCCTCTTTGCGCGCCTGCTTGATGATGCGCTCGACCCCGTTGTGGGCGAGGAGTTTTTTCCAGTAATGTCTGCGGCGCTTGTTGCGAGCTTCCTCTCCCTTGCCCCAGAGGGTTTCGATCAGGGTCTGCAGGTGCTCCAAGGCGTGGTAGAAGTCCACGATCTGGATGGCCCCCGGAAAGCAATCGTGCCCGAGCTTTTCCAAGCCGGGGGCTCCGTCGATGAGCAGGACGATTTCCTGGGCCGAGAACAAGCCGCGCCGGATGGCCTCGCGCCGCAGGCTGATTCCAAAGTCCGAGGGGCTCTGGAAGCCGGAGAGGTAGGTGGTGGATTCGTGGTCGCGCATGGGGCGACCTTTGTCATCTTCCTTGATCTGGGTGAAGACGCAACCGAGCGTGGCCATGCGGGTTTTGGCTTTTCCGTCGGGGGCTTTCCCTTTGCGCCCAGCAAGCTCTTCCCCGCGCATGGGCACTCCGGTGGCATCCGCGCTGACGTAGAGGATTTTGGCCTCGCAGGGGCCGGGGGCCGATTCTCTTTTCTGCCACGCCACGGCGCACTCGCCCGTGCGGCCAACCACGCGCTGGATCTGGCGCTCGGAGATGGAGATGCCGCCAATTTGCGCAAGGTGGAAGGAAGCTTGGAGAAAGCTGGTTTCATCCGCTCCCTCCAGGCAGATGAGCCGGGCGAGAGCCGGGGTGTAAGCCCCCTCGAGGCCGAGGGCCGCGTCTGCCGGGAAGTGACCGCATTTTTTCCCGGGGTGGTAGTAGTATTGGCGCATCAGCGGGAAGGTGCCGAACATGCCCTTGACCATGAGAGCCTCGCGCCCCTTGGCCTGCTCGCCCGGCTTGGGGATGTAGGCGGCATCAATGTGCTCGGCGGCTTGCTGCAGGAGCATGCCCACCAGTTCGTTGGCCGGTTTGAAGATGGCTGTGCGCACGAGGACTTCCAACTCGGCAACGGCGCTTCCAGAAGGCTCTTTGCTGCGGAAAGCGGCCATCAGGTCTTGGATTTCCGCTTCCTGGGCGAGGCAGATGTTTGGGTCGGGAGTTTTTTTTTAGCCCCAGTGAGACGTTCTTCCCGCGAACGGGCGCTGAGGGATTCAACGTAGCTGGCGACGAGGGTTTCAAATCGCTCATGGGCCTGGAGATTCTCCTGAACCTGAGCCGCCTGATCTGCGGGAACATATTCCGAGCGGTTGCGCCCCTTCTCCCATCGCTGGAAATTGAAGGCGGGCCCCTTGGCTGTTTGTCGGATTACGGAGAGAGAACCTTTCTCCAATCGTTGGATGGCGGTGAGATCGTGCAGGATGCTTTCTGGTGTGATTTTTTCGTTCATGCGCCAAAAGAATATATGCACATATATCTTTTGCAGCAAAAAAATGTGCGCATTTCAGAATCTGGAAAAAATTTGTCCTGCACCCTCAACCGGGACAACTAGGGGTCGGTAGTCAAATCTTGACAGCTTTTTCTTCTGTCCTCAAGGCCTTTGTCCTTGGGACGAAGCCTTGCGGACCCGTAGGCTTGAGTTTGGTCCCACATGATGGCGCGAGGAGATTGTCAATGGACCTCGGCAAAAAGTTGCCGCCGAACTTCTCGAATGCGCAGAGGAGGAGAAGAGGTTTTGTCAAGAGGTTTTGTCAAGATTTGACTACCGACCCGAATGGCGCTAACTTAAGGAGGGTTTGGGATGGTTTCTGCCTCTGGAAATCGGGGTGGGTTCCGGGCTTTCCAAGATCAATTTTTGGGTGATCTCGCGCATCTCGTCTATGATTTTGTCCAGTGC
>Ga0247832_1007992_pt1 | contig 10757 bp, 13 predicted proteins | sample LaCruzMarch2015__10_FD_192407 | JGI IMG/M metagenome (GOLD analysis project Ga0247832, IMG submission 192407) | Freshwater microbial communities from meromictic Lake La Cruz, Castile-La Mancha, Spain - LaCruzMarch2015_4m | ecosystem: Environmental > Aquatic > Freshwater > Lake | place: Spain...
AATAAGGATGAATAAGAATCTATTTTTTAATTGCACAAACAATAAAACCCGATGATAAAAAAGGAATTTTATTGAGCCAAGTATATTCCATTTTAGATGCAATAAAGTTTGCCAATTTGGGCATTAATTTGGTAAATGGATAATGTAATAAACTGGTATTGTAAAAAACTGTGTTATTTACTTCATAACCATTTTTTATAAAAAGTTCAATGGCTTCGGTTTTTCCCCAATACTTTCTTGGCGGCTGTGGTGTGCTTTTACCAGTTATTAATGTAAGTAATTTTCTAATTGGAGCTAATATGAATAATCCAAAATTATCTAAAGAGTATTTATGAGGGAACGATAAAATTAATTTACCATCAGTAGCTAAATTTCTTTTGGCTTCATTTAAACAATCATTAGGATTGGTAAAGTATTCCAAATAACCCATACCTATGGCATAGTCGAAAGGTATATCACTTTTGTAATCTTTAGAATCAACACAATAAAACCTAACTTGACCTTTTTCAACATTTGTTTTAAATTGTTTATTACAAGCCTCAATCATTTCTTCAGCGGCATCAAATCCAACATACTTTAAATCATTTTCAATAGCCACACTAACCATAATGCCTGTTCCACAACCCATATCTAAAATGCTGCCTTTAAGGGGCTTCATCAGATTTACTGTTTTTATAAATCGCTGAATAAATGAATAACTTATAGGGTTATTATAGTCATACAAGCTGGCCCAATTGCCATTAATTGCTTGAGCTTTAAAATACTGAATTACTTTTTTCTTATCCATAAATTAATATGTTGTTACAATTAAATAATAAATAGGCATACCTACAGTTATATTTATTGGAAAAGTTACTGCAAGTGCCATTGGCAAAAACAAACCTGGGTTTGCCTCTGGTACTGAAATTTTCATTGCTGCAGGCACAGCTATATACGATGCACTAGCCGCAAGAATTCCAAATATAAATCTGTTAGCTATATCTTGTGTTACCAAATTGCTAAGCAATGCAACTAAACAACCATTGATGAGTGGAATAAAAATGGCAAAAATTAATGGGAAAATACCGAATGAAAAAAAAGCTTTGAGTTTTCGTCCGCTTGTGATGCCCATATCCAACAGAAAGATGGCTAAAAAGCCTTTAAACAAATCATTAGTAAATGGTCTAATGCCCTCTGCTTGTTTTGCATCAGCCACATAGCCAATTACCAAACTGCCAAGAATGAGTAGAACACTACCATTACTCAACGAGTGTGCAATTATATTACTTTTATTTACTTTTGAATGATTGTATTTTGAAATTAAAAGTAAGCCAACAATTATTGCTGGAGACTCCATTAAAGCCATGATGGCAACCATGTGTCCATGTAAATGAAGTTGTTGCGCTTCTAAATAAGTTACTGCAGTTACAAAAGTTACAGCACTCACCGAACCATAGGCCGCAGCGATAGCGCATGAATCATAAAAATTTAACCTTCTCTTTAAAATAAAAAATGTGTAAAGTGGTATAATGGCGGCTATTGACACTCCAAATAACATTGACCAAGCAATTTCGGCAGAAAGTGACTCGTGAGATAATTCCTGCCCACCCTTAAAACCGATGGCAAATAGTAAATAAAGTGAAATAAACTTTGATGAATTATTGGGGATTTCTAAATCACTTTTCACATAAACAGCAAAAATTCCTAGTACAAAAAAAAGCAGTGCTGGATTGGTAAGATTTGATATTAATAAATCAAAATTCATTGCTTGTGTATATTATTATGGATTGCATCTGTCGCAATACATGGGATCCTCAAAAGTTTTATTTAAAGGGAATTTATTTTCATTAACATAATGGCAAAGCGAGCATTCGCTCAAACTGCTTAAAACACTTTTTGTAGGAAAACTGCATAGATTGCAAGGAAGCCCATCAATGAATTTGGTAATTCCAAAGCCAGGCGATTTGCAATTGGGGCATAAGGAATTTACTTTTTCTATTAGTTTTTTTGTAGCTATTTCAATAACGCTCATTCTGGTTGGATTGTGCATTGCTCTCATGTCTGTTTCTATCCACACTGAACCAAATTTAGATATAAAAAGATCAACAGTTTGCTCTAATTGGTCCATTGTTTTTATGCCCTTTACCATTTCGGTATAATTGAACTCGCCCTTTTTTAAAATCAAAGCATGTGAAGGAAATTTGACAAGCGTTGCAAAATCAAAAAGTTCGTTCTTTGTTTTTATCTCAGCACCATTGAAGTTAGTATTGGTGCTCAATTCTCTTGCAGTAATTTCTAGTTGATTTCGTTTGTCATAAAAAAGCATCAACTCGTCATCAGCAGGAACAAAAAAAAGGGAAGGGTGGGGGCCAAAGGAACCTTCATTTGCCACAGCTAAATCACAATTGGCCATTTCCATACCCATTAAGCATTTCCTTTTTGCCGCAGCTAATGCATCGCTTTCTCTTTCTATTTCCCCACTAAAGGTTCCTAATAAATCTGTATTTAAATTATCGATGGTAAAACACTGCACGCCAAGATGTTTTTCAAATAAAGGAGCAATTACGCGCTCTTTATGATGCATCGAAACAATTAATAATTTTCGATTTTCATATTGAAAATTACTCATCTTTTACAGACTCAATAATTATTTCTGAGTGAATCCTAAATTTGGTGCTTTTATCGTTATTTTCTAGAATAAATTTATTAATGATATCAATGCTTTTATTGAGTTCAGGTATTCTTTTTTGAGCCAAGGAATCTTCTTTTCCAAATCGCTCTTGCGAACTAAAATTTTTCATCTTATGAAACTGCAATTTTGTTCTAAAAATATTTAATAAAATTTCTGCTGCATCTGCTTCAGAAAAAACACCTTCTATTAGTGTTAATTTTTCTTTTTTATTCATCTAGTTTTTATAAAACACATTAATATTTTTTAGCTACAGTTGCATTATGTTTTGATTTGTTTTAATCTCCAATAATGGTTCTAATTAATTTTAATCATTGCATGAACAACTATGTTTCCATTTTTACTTTTATATAAGGTGTCTTTTAATTCAAAGAGTTCATTTTGAAGATTTTTAATTTTTGACTCACGATATTTGATGTCTTCTTCTGTACTATCAATCATTATTTTACTTTCGTGATACTTAATTTTTAATTGTATCATTTGTGCTATTAAATCACATGCATCTTGTGCCTTAAATTCTCCTTCAATGAGCTGTATATTCATTTTGTTTGATTAATTAGTTTAGACCATAAGTCGATGTAAATTACTGTCCTTGTCCCAAAGAATAGCCTGCTTTACCATCAAATGTATACAAATTCTCAGTTTTAATGGTATCAATGTTTGCCTTGTGAGCCATTGTTAGCACCTCAATTATGTTTTCTTTTTTCAACTCGTGGCCATCTTCTGGTTTAAATCTGCATCTCCAATGATCTGTACAAAACGTTTCCGAGAATCCGTCAGGCCAAACTTTAATTCCACGATTTGTAATCATGGTAAGTTTTAGTTTTTCACTTTCAATCGATTTTACTATTTCGGCCAACTTATCGGGGTTGGTGCCACTCCAATCAACAAATAAATCAACGCCAACCAATTGCTTTATAGCCGCGGTTTTTCTTACATATTTAGGTAAATTCAACATGGTATTACTTGCGTAAGAAACCGGTTTAAATATTTTAGGATTTTCGCCTAGATTGCTAATCACTGCTTCTGCAAATTCTTTAGTTCCAACCTTAGATTTACTTACTCCCTCCTTAAAAATATCGTAGGTATGAATGCCGTCTTCTAGGGTTTTTAGCCAGGCATTTTGAATTTTTTCGGCAACATCTGTTTGACCAATATGATTCAACATCATAATTGCTCCTTGAAGCAAACCAGAAGGATTAGCCATATTTTGACCTGCTCTTCGTGGCGCAGATCCATGTATTGCTTCAAACATAGCACATTCTTCGCCAATATTAGCCGAACCTGCTAAGCCAACAGAACCTGCAATTTGAGCTGCCACATCACTTAATACATCACCATATAAATTAGGCATTACAATTACATCAAATAGCTCAGGAGTGTCTGCCATTTTAGCTGCTCCAATGTCAATAATCCAATGCTCATTTTCTATCTCAGGATACTCTTTTGCTATTTCGTCAAATACCTGATGAAACAATCCATCAGTTTGCTTCATAATATTATCCTTTGTAAAGCAAGTTACTTTTTTACGGTTTTGCTGTTTAGCATATGCAAATGCGTAACGAACTATTTTTTCGCAACCAGGCCTGCTTATTAACTTTAAACACTGTATTACTTCGTTCGTTTGTTGGTGCTCTATTCCGGCATATAAATCCTCTTCATTTTCTCTAACAATTACTATATCCATATTTTTGTGTTTTGTTTCCACAAAAGGGAAATAGCTTCTGCAAGGACGCACATTTGAATATAGTCCTAAAAATTTACGAGTGGTAACATTTAAACTTTTATAACCTCCGCCTTGAGGTGTGGTAATTGGGGCTTTTAAAAATATTTTATTTTTTCGAATTTTATCCCATGATGATGAAGAAATACCTGCTGTATTACCTGCTAAATATACCTTTTCGCCAACCTCAATTTCCTCAATTTCAATTTTTGCACCAGCTGCAAGTATAATATTTAATGTGGCATCCATAATCTCTGGTCCTATGCCGTCTCCTTTTGCGATTGTTATTTTTACCATTTTATAATGTTTTTTAATATTTCGAGTACAAAAGTGAAAACTATAATTAATATATTATTATTTATATTTGTTATGAAATACATTAATAATATTTATGCATTATACATTAAATCAACTGCAAATTTTCTTAAAAATAGCACAAACCCAAAGCGTAACTAAAGCGGCAGAAGAACTAAATCTTACTCAACCAGCTGTGTCGATTCAGCTTAAAAACTTTCAGCAACAATTTGATATTGCGCTAACTGAAGTGGTAAGTAGAAAAATTTACATTACCGACTTTGGGAAAGAAATTGCAATTGCGGCAGAAAACATAATAAATCAGGTAAATGCCATTAATAATAAAACAATGGCCTTTAAAGGTCAACTAACCGGAAGACTTAAAATTTCGGTAGTGTCTACTGGAAAATACGTGATGCCTTTCTTTTTATCTAAATTTATGAAACAGCATGCAGGTATTGAGCTATTGATGGATGTAACAAATAAAAACAAAGTGATAGAAAGCATTGAAAACAATGAAGTTGACTTTGCTTTGGTTTCCATATTGCCCAAAAATATGCATATCGAGAAAATGGATCTTCTTCAAAATAAATTGTATTTAGTTGGTAACGAGAGTTTCGATTTTAATTATGGTAAAGTTTCTAAAGATTTTTTTGAAAAACTCCCGCTTATTTTTAGAGAAAAAGGCTCGGGTACTCGACAATCAATGGAGCATTTTATAAGCAGCAAAGGACTTAATGTAATTAAGAAGATGGAATTAACCAGCAATGAAGCCGTAAAACAAGCGCTTTTAGCGGGTTTAGGTTGCTCAATAATGCCATTGATTGGAATTAAAAATGAACTTCATAACAAAGAACTAAAGATTATTCCAATTCGTGGATTGCCCTTAAAAACAACATGGAGATTAATTTGGTTGAAAGGCAAAAAGCACTCCCCAGTTGCTCAAGCATTTTTAACCTATCTTAAAAAAGAAAAAACTAATATTGTAGAGCAGCACTTTAGCTGGTATGAGCATTATTAGCAAAATATCGTGTTCCAAAAATATTAATGCTGTAAAGGTCTTTTCTTAACAATTCCTCCTTTGGTATCTTTCACACTGTTCATTACCACAAAGGCATTTGGTTCAATCTTCTCTATTTCGGTAGTTAGTTTGTTAAGTTCAAGTCTTGTAATAACAGTGTAAATTATCTCAACTTCTTTACTTTCACCTTCTTTTCCAAAGACTCTTTTTCCCATATAAATTGTTACACCGCGCCCCATGTCGTTAATAATCATTTGTCTAATATCTTCGTTATGCACAGCAACAATAGTAACTCCAATGTATTCTTCTATACCTTCCACTATAAAATCAAGTGTTCTTGACGCAGCTAAATAAGTAATCATTGAATAGAGTGCGATTTCAATTCCCAAGAAATAAGCTGCTGCCCCAAATATCAGCACATTAATTATCATTATAATATCACCAATAGTGGTGCTAAATTTTTTACTCAAATAAATGGCAAGCACTTCTGTGCCATCTATTACTGCTCCACCTCTAATACTAAAACCAATACCTGCCCCTAAAAACAATCCACCAAATACTGCTACCAGTAAATTATCATTGGTAACATTTGGAAAACTTACAGTGGCTAAAACAAGTGCTAAGCAAGAAATTGCAAAGGCTGTTTTAAACGCAAACCTTTTGCCCATGGTATTATACCCCATAATTACAAAAGGAATATTGATGCAAATGATGAGCGCATATAAAGGTATTTCTGTTAAAACCGAAATTAAAAGTGCGATGCCTGTTGCGCCACCATCAATAAAATGATTGGATAATAAAAATCCCTTAAATCCGAATGCAGCCGAGAATACACCAATGCCAATTAATAAAAAATCTTTCATCAACCCACGCGTAGTTAGCCAAAATTCGCGATAACCTTTAGCTAATTCAAAGTTAGAGTAGTCTTTTTTAAGTTTGCCATTTCTCTTTTTGTACTTTAAAGTAGTTTGGGTTATTATCTGTGTCCAAAATGGATTCATATTGAAAATCTTGTATTTAAATTGAATTTAATATGATGACGCTTGGTGTGTATCATAATCAATTCAAATGTAGTAATAATTAAGGTAGATCTATTTGAAATGTGTGTTTTTAAAATTAAGTTCAATTATTAATTTTATTTTTTTTGATAAGAATAATGGCCTATAATTTTATAATTAAATAAACAGTCCTCAAGCACTTGTCCAGCTCCAATATTGTGAACAATTAAATTCCTTTTACCATCAATAGATTTTTTATTTACAACGATGCCAATATGCGTAATAGCACCACCAAGATTCCAACAAACAATATCACCAACCTTGTAATCTTGTGGGTTATTGGTAATCTTTTTTGTTTCCCCAAAACGGCTAAAAAATGTCATTAAATTAGGTACTCTTCTATGATCAATATTTGTATCTGGTTTCTTTAGACCCCATATTTTAGGGTACTTTTCAAAATTAGCCTGCATATCTTCATGCACCTCTTTTTGCAAGTCAATATTTATTTTTCTGTAAGCTCTAATGATAACATCTGTGCAAACTCCCTTAGTTGTTGGTATATCGCCATTAGGATATTTTATTTTAAAATATGCGGCATCATAGTTAACCTTCGTTTTGGTAATTTCAACAGCTTTATTTGCAAGCTTTTCAAAAAAACTAGTTTGAGAAAATGTTTGACTTATAACTATTAAAAATGAAAATAGAATTCCTACTTTAACCTTTATACTTTTCATTGTTTTAAATTAAAATTGGCCGCTTATTTTTTGCAAGTGTAATTGAGTTAATGTTGAGGCTAGTTTATAATAGATTATTCATCATATTTACCAATCCATTCAATTAACTTTACCTTAAAAGATATAATAATTGTTATTAATTTGAAGCCATATATTTATCAACTTTAAAGTTAATTTTAAATTTGCAGTTATCAACTGGGACTTCATACAGCTGAGGTAATTTTGAATTTTTAATAAATTTTTTAACTTTCAAAAATGAATAAAACTACGTTCAGCAATATTGATGAATACATTGCAATATTTCCTCCATCAACACAAAATTTATTAACTCAAATTAGACAATTAATTTCCAAAGCTGCACCAAATGCCACCGAAAGTACTAAGTATGCAATGCCAACTTTTGAATATTTTGGCAATTTGGTTCACTTTGCAGCCTACAAAAACCATATAGGCCTTTATCCATCGCCATCTGCCTTAAAGGCCTTTAAAAATGAAATTGATGCTTATGTAAATTCTAAAGGTGCTGTTCAATTTCCTTTAAACAAGCCTTTGCCTGTTAGCTTAATTAGTAAAATTCTAAAATATAGGGTCATCGAAAATGAAAATAAAGTACAACAAAAAAGCATTAATAAAACTATAAAAAAGGACATCGATTTTAAGAAGTGAAAATTCTCCTACTTCCCTAATTTGTGCCAAGAGTAAAGATTGCACTTTCAATTGAGTACAATTATGGCATAACCTTATTATGCTAATTTAAAGTATTATTGGCATTAAACATTGCATATTTATTTTTTAGTTGGACTAAAAAATAAATGCATTTGTTATAGAATAAAGCTTCTTATTCATTTATAAAATAATTAGTATTAACGTTGCAATGTACATTGACACCTAAAAAATAATTTCTTTGAAAATTTTTTATAACGGTATACTAAATTAATTTTAAGTATTCAATCATATTAAAACGGCATTATAAGAGCAAAAAATAATTTTGAGAAAGATGCTTAGATTAATTGTATGCAAGGTATTGCATCACTTAATTTGACCTTAAAAATCTAATTTTGTTGGAATTGGTACTGCCAAATTATTATAAATGTAGACAGAAATCATTTGACCTATTAATTTAAAATATTATATTTGATACACCTAACTAAATAGAATTTAAACAATATGTTACGCTTTTATCCCGCAGAGGTTTTTAAACAATTTAAAATAGAACATAAACTCAAACTTAATTATGCTGTTTCAAATTTTGGGAGAGTTGTAAGTTATAAAGATAGTATTGAGAATGGCCGTTTTATTAAAAATAGTGCCGTTGAGGGATACATCGTTTTTAGATATAAGATATACACGCCTGGTGAAAAAGTTAAAACAAAACACCTTTATGTTTATAAACTTGTGGCCGAGTATTTTCTTACCAAAACATCAGAAGATCAGGATCGTGTTTTGCATTTAGATTTTAACAAAAGCAATGATTTTGTTGGTAATTTAAAATGGGCTACAACAGCCGAAATGCGCGAACATCATAAAAAAAGTCCTTTCGTAATTGAAGCTAAGAGAAAGTTAGTTCAGATAAGAATTAATGGCGATGGCAATAAACTAACAACAACACAAGTAATTTGGTTAAAAAAGAAATTACTTGACCCAAATCGTAAAACAAGATTGAAATTGTTGGCCAAAAAATTTGGAGTTAGTGAAATGACGCTGCACCGCATTAGAACAGGCGAAAATTGGGGACATATTAAAGTTTAAATTATGGAGCATTTACAATATCCAATTGGTAAATTTATTGCAGGACTTTCTCATAGCGAGGAAGACATAAAATTATTTATTCATCAATTAGAATTATTGCCTAAAGCCTTAAAAAATCTCACAGAGAATATCTCAAACGAAGATCTTAGTAAAACTTATCGAGAAGGAAGTTGGACTGTAAAACAAGTTATTCATCATCTTGGCGAAAGTCATGTTAACTGTTACATACGTATTAAATTGGCGCTAACAGAAAGTAATCCAACCATCAAACCTTATAACGAAGATTTGTGGGTTAAAACAGAAGAAAACGAATTGCTAAGTCATAATGTATCTTTACATTTATTAGAAAGTATTCATCAAAAAATAGTTTGCCTTGCCCGAAGTTTAACTGTTGAAGAATTGCAACGAACATATATTCATCCACAATACCAACGCACCTCTCCAATTAGCGATGTTTTGGCATTGTATAGTTGGCATGGAAATCATCATTTGGCGCACATTAAGAGCGCATTAAATGTGGCTTTGCAATAATCTTATACCAATTGCATTTATTTTTTAGTCCAGCTAAAAAATAAATATGGAATGGTTAATACCGATACTACTTGAAATTGTTACAATAGGGCAATGCCGAAATTGGACTAAATTGAAAGTGTAATCGGTATTACATGGTATTAAGGATGCATGTGCCGAAAAAGAAAACTTACTATGAGTTGTATTTTCAGTCTCCTTAATACCTAACTATTTTTTCATAACGCCTTTAAATCGTTATGTTAATTATTGCTTTATCAAGCGCTGCTCAAACACGTTTTGTGTAGTAATAACTTTAATAAGATAAACGCCATTTGTTAAGTCCTTTAACTCTAAGGCTGCATTTAAAGAGGCGTTTCCTTTGTATGATGCAATTGATTTACCAGCAATATCAAACAACTCAATTTGCTCAATAGGATATTGCGATTTTACAATTACATCTTGGCTAATAACTGGGTTGGGATAAACACTTGTTTTTTCACTGATTGTACTCACTGTTGAAGAAAGTATAGTGTATAATGTATTAGTTGTATTGGTGATGATAGGTTCATTAAAATCAAAATAAATATACGCTGTGTTATTAACTGTATTACCTAAAGCAATGGTATTATTAAGCTTTACGCGATACTTTACATAACCATGACTTGCCACTTCATTTGTATTGCTATCGGGCAAGTAAATTTGGTTATGTCTAAACCAAAGTACTCCATCATAATTATTTACCACCACTGGATGGCTATTACTCACTAATTCAAATGTGCTTAAATCAACATAACTACTTAGTGTGTCAATCAGCAACACGGTAAATGCAGTATCGTTACCGGTGTTCTGAAAATGAATGGTATATTCTAAGTAGTCGTTATTCAAAACAAAAGCAGGAAAAATAACACTTTCAGATACTTCTTTCATATTAGGATCGTATGAGCCTGTAATAACAGATCCCGAATTCAAGAACTCAACGCAACAAATTAACTAAACTAACTTTGTTGTATGAAACCCAAAAAGTATTTACGATTAAGCTTCTCGGAACGAGTAGTAATAG
>Ga0247832_1007995_pt1 | contig 10753 bp, 11 predicted proteins | sample LaCruzMarch2015__10_FD_192407 | JGI IMG/M metagenome (GOLD analysis project Ga0247832, IMG submission 192407) | Freshwater microbial communities from meromictic Lake La Cruz, Castile-La Mancha, Spain - LaCruzMarch2015_4m | ecosystem: Environmental > Aquatic > Freshwater > Lake | place: Spain...
CTGGTGAGCCTTGCAGACTTGGCGGCTGCACGCGGCCTCTAATCGGGCGGGATTGGCGCAAAACTTGCTTAAATCAAACCATGATCAAGCACGCGGCCTACCTTGGAACACTGATAGCATTGGGCTTTGCCTCAACTGGGCAAGCCCAAAGCGTATCTACCTATCGATCTGACGGCGTCACCGCGCCTCAAGTGAAGGCAGAGGTGCGCCGGGAAAAGCCTCGAAAAGTCCGTGTTACGCGTTCCAGTGATGCCTTGCCCCCTGTTGGCAGTTTTGTTGATACCATTGAACCCGTTGGCGGGGGCGTACGTCTTGCGCCCGCTTCAACAGAAAGCCAGTCAGTGCCGATGACCATCCTTTTTGATGTTCAGCCATCGTCACGTCCGAAGCGTGCACCGCGTCAGTCCCGGCCAGAGCGCAAGCGCCGCAACTAACGCTCGCAGCGGGCTGCCCTTTCCCTGCGCCTGCTGGACGGCTAGAAAGCCCAACCTGCGAAGGGATAAACGCCAGTATGTTGAAACTTGACGGGCTCACAAAAACCTATGCAGGCCAGAGGGGTGTGAGCTCTGTCAGCTTTGAGGTTGCGCCCGGCGAAGTGGTCGGGTTTGTCGGTCCCAATGGTGCAGGCAAGACGACGACCTTACGAATGATCGCAGGCACGTTGGAGCCTGATCAGGGCACAGTTCAGGTGCTTGGCCAAGATGTATGGTCAAACCGACAGGGGGCCCAAGCCCTGATGGGCTATTTGCCAGAACATGCGCCTTTGTATGACGATATGACCCCGCGCACTTATCTGGACTTTCTCTTGTCCGCGCGAGGGGCGACGCGCAAACAGCGTCCAGAGTTAATGTCTCAAGCGGCTATGAGGACGCAGATTGAAGATGTACTGGATCGCCGGATTGAGGGGCTGTCGAAAGGCTATCGGCGGCGCGTCGCCCTTGCAGGTGCGCTCGCCCATAATCCCCCGGTCCTGATCTTGGATGAGCCGAGCGATGGCCTCGACCCCAACCAAAAGCGGGTGACGCGGGCCCTGATCCGCGAGCTCTCGCCTGGACGGATCATTTTGATCTCCACCCATCAGTTAGACGAAGTCGTCCATGTGTGCAGCCGATTGATCCTGATTGCCGATGGTCAGGTACGCGCGGATCAAAGCCCTGCGGACTTTGCCGCCCAAGACCAAAACGGGCAAATCGACGAGGTCTTCTTTCGCCTCACCGTGCGGCCCGACGAGGCGGCTACATGATGGCGTTTTGGAACAGCTTTCTGGCCGTGTATCAGCGGGAGCTGCGCCAAGACGGCAGCAATCCCTTGGCTTATGTCTTTGTGGCAAGTTTTGTCTCAGCCTCCATATTATTGGCGTTTCAGGTCGGTGGACTGTTCGAGGCGGGCCGCGCCGAACTGGTGGCCTTCTTCCAATTCCATCCTTGGCTGTTTGTTGTCTTGATGCCGGCTCTTAGCATGCGGGCGTGGAGTGATGAGGCACGGACCGGGACGCTGGAAACCCTACTGGCGCTGCCGGTGCCGACTGCTGCGCTGGTGCTGGCAAAATTCATGGCGGCTTGGACCTTGGCGTGCCTGATGTTGGGATTGACGACACCGCTGTGGCTCGGAATTAGTTTGCTTGGCCCGGTCGATCAGGGCGCGACTTTGACCGCCTATCTGGGCTCGTGTTTATTGGCAGGAGCCTATCTGGCAATTGGTATGGCAGCTTCTGCGGCCAGTCGTAGTCAGGTTTTAAGCTTCGTGATTGCCCTAGGCGCAAGCTTTCTGGCCACGGCGGCAGGCCTGCCCTTGGTGAGCAGCACTTTTGCCGCGTTTTTGCCTTTGCCATTGACCGAAACGCTCGCATCCTTGTCCATGTTAGACGCGTTTTCAGGCTTTGAGCGTGGCGTCATTGAAGCGCGCGCAATAGCCTATTTTCTGGCTGTTATGGCTTTGGGTCTCTGCTTGACCGGGCTTTGGGTTGATAACAAACGCGGGGGACCGCGATGAAGCGCCCTCTGTTCACCCGCCTTGCGGCAGCACTCCTGTTTGTGTTGTTCGTCTGCAGCCAGTTAATCAGTCAAAACTGGCTAACTCAGCTGCGGCTCGATACGACGCAAGACCAGCTCTACACGCTCTCCGGCGACACAAAAGCCGTGTTGCGCGACATGAAACAGCCAATCGAAGCACGGCTCTATCTCTCGCGCGAAGCCTTAACGGAAGACCCTGTGATGCGTGGCTTTAGCCAGCGCGTGGCGGATCTGCTTTCTATCTATGCAGGGGAAGCCAACGGTCTGATCAAATTGACCCAAGTCGATCCTGCTCCCTTTTCCGCCCAAGAGGATGAAGCTTTGAAGTCGGGCCTGACGCCCATCCCGGGCCCGCGTCCAGACGATGCCGCAGCTTATCTTGGTCTGGTGTTAAAGAGCCCCTATGGCCGACAGGTGGTACTACCTTTGTTGAATCCATCGGACGAAGCTAGCCTCGAATATAGCCTGACCCGTGCGGTGACAAAGCTACAGCTGGCAGAGCCCATTCGCGTCGCGATGATCACGAGCCTGCCTTGGTTCATCACGACGGACCCAGAGCGCGGCGGTTTACGGCCGATAGCCGACCTTGCCACCCTATTGATGCAGGAGACCGAATTCTCCCTCTTAAGCCCAGGTTTTCAGGCCATTCCCACCGCTACCGATGTCGTGATTGTGGCCCAGCCAGAACCGCTTAGCGACGCACAACAATTTGTGCTCGACCAATATGTCCTAAAAGGTGGCAAGCTATTGTTGTTGCTAGACCCTGCCTCAACGATTGCCCGCGATGGCGGGGGCGGGCCACAGGAAGGCACGCAAGCTTTGGGGCGCTTGCCGCAGACTTGGGGCTTTAGTGTCCAAGGCGATGTGATCGCAGACCGCACATTTGCTCTGCCCGTACAAACCGGTCTTTCAGGGCGCGCGGCCATTGCCCCTCAGCCTCTGATTTTTCAAGTGCCCGTCAGCGGCCTCAATCAGGACCAAGCCGTTACGCGCAGCTTAAGCCAAGGCGTGCATGTGGCAACGCCGGGCGAGGTTGTGTCGCTGGGCCAGACAGGCACCAGCTTTACCCCTCTCCTTACCTCTTCGCCCGACACGATGCGCCTAGAAGCCAAGCGCGCCTTATCGGGTCTAAGCCCACAGGACCTAGAGCTTGATTGGCAAAGCTCGGGCCAGCGCCAAGTGTTGGCTGCCGACGTGCGGGGTTCTTGGGGCACGGCGTTTCCCGGCGGCGATCCCGCTAAGTCGGGTGCAAGCGCAACCGTGAAAAGCGAGAGCGCTGGCCAAATCCTTGTCTTTGGCGACGTCGATTTCCTAGCCGATAGCTTGTACGTTGATGGAAGTGGCGCTGTGGCAGACAATGCGCGCCTCATCCTCAATAGCGTTGACTATCTTGCAGGCCGATCCGCGCTTTTGGACCTGCGCTCTCGCACGCCACGTCCGCGAAATTTGGTCGTGGTTGAAAAGCTGCGGCAGGCGGCCCAGACGCGGGTATTGGAAGAAGAAGAAGCCTTAGAGAGCCGCTTAGAACTTGCCGAAACGCGGTTGAGAGAAATCGAAGCCAAGGAAGCGGCGAAAGACCTTATTGCCTCTGACGTGACGAACCGGGAACTCGCCCAAGTCCGCCAAGAAGTGCGCGACACCCGCACCCGTTTGCGCATCGTGCAACAGGGCGTCCGTGAGGATGTTGCGCGTATCAAGACCCGTCTCATGGTGATCCCGGGCATCGTAATCCCGTTACTGATCTTGCTTGCGGGGCTGTTGATCCAGCTTTTCCGGCGTCGCAGACAGATGCGGCTCGCACCATGACAAGGCCTAACTTGACGCCCGGCGATCTGAAACGGCGCGATGTTCTGATCCGCTTGGCCAGTGCCTGTGCCGGTGGAGTGGGCCTTAGCTATGCGGCACAAACCTTTAAGCGTGGCGGCAGGCCGGGAGAGCAAAAGTCTGGCAAGGTGTTTGCGAACCTTGGCAAAGAAGCGTCCAAAATCGCGCGCATCAGCCTCATCAGCCGAAGCAGCCAGTTTGACTTGGTGAAGGCCGAAGCGGGCTGGGTCTTGCCACAGGCTGACTTCTACCCCGTGGCGGACGATGCCTTAAGCCGCTTCATTAAGGCGCTGACAGACCTTCGCTATGTCCGCACCCTTCCGCCCCCGACCAAGCTCGACACCCAAGCGAGCCAAATTGCGCCGCTTCAAGGCGCAGATGGCGTTTTTATAAGCTTGGAGACCAAGGATAAGGCCCAAATTGCCATTCTGACCCTTGCTCGACGTGGCGACATGACACTGGCCCAGCTTCCCGGCGAAGAGGCACTTTATGAAATCAGCACGGTGGATTGGCCGCCCTTGGACAGCCCAAAAGCTTGGTTGGACTTACCGAGGTTCGATATCTCGCCCGAGCGCATTGCAACGGTAGAACTGATCCGCCCTGACCAAGACCGTCTTGACATCGTACGCAGGCCAGACGGCGGTTTCGCCCCTGTCGGTGGGACGCCCAGCCCAAGGGTCACGGATATCGTCCTGATCCTCGGTCGATTAGAGCCGCAAGCTGTGATGGCGGCAAACAGGCTTAGGGGTGCGCCCGCCTTTAGCCATAGTACAAGCCTCAAATCAGGGCTGATCATTGCCTTGGACGGGTTTGAAAGCGCAGGCCAGTTTTGGGTCAAGGTCCGCACCGATACCAGCAAGGCCGCAAGCCCTGAGGAGGGCGAGCGCTGGGCCACGCAAACCAAAGGATGGGCTTACGCAATCCCACCCAATTTCTGGACCCTGCTCATGACCCCAACCCCCTCGCTCTTGCAGGCAAGTCCTTAGCCGTGCTGCTTCTGATGAAGGCCAAACGCTGGACCTGATGGCGTGTGCGTTCTAACTGAGGACCTATGATTTCTGGCTTCGCAAACCCACAGCGCTTTTTGGGCCTCAGCAACTGGCTGTTGCCGATTATAATTGTGCTGGCGGTGATTGTTTCTGCTGTCGGCGTGATTTGGTCCATGGTCTATGCTCCGGCTGACTATCAGCAAGGCGAGACGGCGCGGATCATGTATATCCATGTGCCCTCGGCTTGGATTGCGGTCGGTGCCTATACGGGCATGGCGATTGGCAGCGTTTCGTTTCTGGTATGGGGCCATGCTTTGGGTGATATTGCCGCCAAAGTAATGGCACCGATTGGGGCCGCCTTTACCGCCCTTTGCTTGGCGACTGGGTCCATCTGGGGCCGCCCGACTTGGGGAACCTGGTGGGAATGGGATGGTCGTTTGACCTCTGTTTTGGTGCTCTTCTTTCTCTATCTGGGCTATATGGCGCTGCGCAGTGCGTTGGATGAAACCAGCAAGGCTTCAAAAGCGGCTGCCATCCTGTGCTTGGTTGGCACCATAAACATTCCCATCATCCGGTTTTCAGTCGAGTGGTGGAACACCTTGCACCAGAAGGCCTCCATTGTTCGCGCAGGCGGACCGAGCCTTGACCCCAGCTTGCTGCATCCCCTTCTTGTGATGGGCGTCGCCTATTTGTTGATCTTCGCCGCCTTGACCTTGGCCGCGATGCGCGCTGAAATCTGGAAACGCTCAGCAGATGCGATCCAGGCGAGGCTACAGGTATGACACCGCAGTTTGCTTCTGTGTCTGAGTTCTTTGCGATGGGCGGCTATGCCGGCTTTGTGTTTGGGGCTTGGGGGTTGAGTTTGGCTGTAATCGCGGGACTTATCGTTCGTGCTATTCTGGCAGGTCAACATCAGAAAGCCCGCCTTGAAGCACTGCGCCACGAAAAGGACGCGAGCACAAACCCATGAGCCCAAACCCATGAACGCAGAGCCTAAAGCCAATCGCCTAATGGCGTTTCTGCCGCTCGCTTTGTTTCTAGCCTTAGCTGGGCTTTTTGTTTGGGCCATGTTTGGCCAAAGGGTTGACCGCCACGCCAGCGCCCTGATCGGCAAGCCCGTACCCCCGATCCTGTTGCCAGATATGGCGGGCAAAACCCTCGACCTCGCGAGCTATAAGGGGCGCGCAGTCATTTTGAACGTGTATGCTTCGTGGTGCGCGCCCTGCCGGGTTGAGCACCCCATGCTTTTTCAATTGGCCAAGGACAAGCGCTTTGTCGTGATCGGCCTAGCCTACCGCGACGATCCCAGCAAAACGCAAGCCTATCTCGAAGAATTGGGCGACCCGTATGCGCAGACCGGTATTGATCGGCAAGGGGCTGCTGGGGTGCAATTGGGCTTAGGTGGCGTGCCGGAAACTTATGTCATCAGCGCCAAGGGCGTTGTCTTGACCCGGCATCAGGGCGAAATCACGCCAAAGATAGCGGGAGAATTGGCGCAATTGGCGGCGCGTAATTCAGCACCCTGAGACAAGCTCAGTTAAGCTGGTTCCCCGTCGAAAATTTGTTAGCCAATCATTAACGCGACGCAGATTAGCCCTGACGTCATGAAAGTCGATCCGCCTCTTTTTCCCCAGTCCTTAGGCCAAACCCCTGCCCCTGCGCGCCCATCAGCGGACGCCACAGAAGCGCGCAAGGCGTTTGCTGCCCTAGTGAGTGCCGCCAATCAACGCTCAAGCCTGCCGCGCGCGCCGTCAGCCGATGCCGCACCAACCCGACCCAATTCTGCCACCAATTCAACACCTTCCGTCAAAGCAGAAGAGCCAGCCACCCCAACTGGCTTGGCGAGACCTGGACGCGTGATCGACATCCGCGTCTAGAGGCCAAATTTGTCTAAAATCCAATTCAAATAAGCCTCAAATCAAGCGCTAACTTAGCTTAATTTCCCCCAATTCTGCGGACGATTTATTGGTAACCAGTAGGTAATATTACCCTCGGTTATACCAACCAAGCGCCTGAATGGCGTTCCACCGCTTGATGAAGGATCATACAATGATTGGCATCAACTCCAGCTTGGGGACCTTACTCGCCTTACAGCTGCAGGTCGCAGCCCGTAGTGACCCGGACCAGAAAAATCTGGACGACATACGTGCTCACGACGCTTCGTCAGACAGGGGTCAATTGGCCGTTGAGCTTGATCTGACGATACCTAGAAATCTGCCAGACAAACTCCCCAAGCCACACCACATCGATTTCCTCTCCCAGATGGAAGCAATCCTTTCCGCCAAATCAGAGCAGGAAACCACAAGTGACCTATCGACCGATGCTGCCCGCCTACAAGCGCTGCAAATACGTCAACAATTGGAGTCACAGCCTCACGGGATCGCCAATCGCGCATCCCAACTCGCGCTAGCGCTTTTCCGCTAGCCTCGGCTGACTTCACACCCTCTTTGTATGCGTGCCTTCGAGAGTTCAACCATGCCGACCCGCGTCGGCGTGCATGGGGGCGGCTGTCCGCACCCATGGGCTGAGCGAAGTTTCCCATAAACAGGGCCATAGCGCCCGTTTCAGCAACGCGTGACTTAAAGTCAAACCAATTGCTAAATGCAAGGAGATCACAATGATCAGTGTAAACACCAATATCGGTGCCATGGCCGCCGTTCAAAACCTCAAACAAACCGGCGTGCAACTTCAACAAACTCAATCCGCCATCTCAACCGGCAAGAAAATTGCCAATGTTCGCGACAATGGCGCGGTTTGGGTCATCGCCAATAAAATGACCACCGATCTGCAAGCCTATAGCCGCGTGCGTGAATCAAATGACCGGGCCAATGCCATCCTTGACACCGCCATAGCCGCTGGCGAAGGGGTGATGGAATTGCTCAATGAAATGAAGGCAAAGGCCTTGGCAGGCACCCAAACCGGTCTGTCAGCGGGCTCACAAGCCGCGCTAGCAGCTGACTTCGCCCAATTGCGCGACCAGATCACAACCATCGTTGCCAATGCTTCCTTTGACGGGACCAATATGGTGAAGGCCACACCCGATAGCGCCATTGCTTTAGGGGATTCCTCTGGCGGCAATGGCATTACAATCCTCGGCGCAGATTTGGGTTTAAACGGCGGCGTGGTCACTGTCACAACAGGTTCAGCCGTTGATTCATCCGGAAATGCCTTGACTGCCCTTGGGCAAGTCAACGCATCGATCACAGCTGTTGGGACGCAATTGGCCACTTGGGGTGCCGGAGCAAAGCGGCTGCAAGTCCAACGTGCCTTTGTCAGCAAGCTGCAAGATGCCCTAAACACCGGGATTGGCTCGCTGGTTGACGCCGATTTGTCGTCCGAGAGCGCCAAATTGCAATCCTTGCAAGTGAAACAGCAATTGGGCATCCAGGCCCTTTCCATTGCTAACTCAGGCACGCAAGCGGCTTTGTCGCTGTTTCGCTAAGGCGCTAGGCAAAGACTGATTGACCCGAGCCAATGGCCCGGATGATTGCTTGAGGCACTCGTCCGGGTCACTTTGTTAGTAGCCTAGGCCACTGTCGTTGCGATGGTGCAGTCGTGTCGGACCGCACCCTACGAGCCGCAATCCGCGAAATATGTCGCCCACGCCAGCCAGACTGCATTTCATTACCCTCGGTAACGTACGATTCATAACCCGGTGGTAACATCGATCCTGTCACAATGACATGGCGACAAAAAGTCGCCCAAAATGCAAAAAGCAAAGGGATCAAAATGATCAGCGTCAATACAAATATCGGGGCTATGGCTGCCATTCAAAACTTGTCTGCTACCAATCGCGACTTGCAGGAAACTCAGAACGCGATTTCGACCGGCAAGAAAGTCGCTTCCGCCAAGGACAATGGCGCAATCTGGACCATTGCCAATAAAATGACCTCCGAAGTCAAGGCCTATGGCCGCGTTCGGGAATCCAATGAGCGCGCTGCAGCAATCCTCGACACGGGCATTGCAGCGGCGGAAAGCATCATGGAGTTGCTTAATGAAATGAAGGGCAAAGCGCTCGCTGCGACCCAGCCGGGCTTATCTGCCCCATCCCAAGCAGCTTTGGCAGGCGACTTTCTGCAATTGCGCAATCAAATCACCAACGTGGTTGCAAACGCCTCATTCGACGGCGCGAACATGGTCAGCGGTGCAACACCGGCCTCTGCCATCTCCCTGGGCGATGCCGCTGGCGGCAATAACATCACCGTAGCTGGCGCGAACTTGTCTCTGGGAGGCACGGTCGTGACGGTGACGGGATTGAATGTCCTAACTTCGGACATAACCGCCGGTGCCGCACTGACCGCGGTCAACGCCTCAATCACCAACCTTGGCACGCAAATGGCAACTTGGGGCGCTGGCGCGAAGCGGCTAGAGGTTCACCGCGAGTTTGTTTCTAAGCTTTCAGATGCCCTCAACACCGGGATTGGGGCCATTACTGATGCCGACCTCAGCAAGGAGAGCGCGAAGCTGCAATCCTTGCAAGTCAAACAACAGCTGGGCATTCAGGCACTTTCGATTGCCAATAGTTCCGCCCAGTCCGCGCTTTCACTCTTCCGCTAAGAGAAGAGACTTATTTAAAAACTTGGCCCGGACGATACCGCCCGGGCCATTTTCTTGTTGATTTTTGACTACGCGACCTAGCGAATGCCGGGTACGTGCAAAGCAGCTTCCGCTTCAGCTTTTGCCTTCATGGCACCCCCCGCATGACGCCCCAGTTCAAGGCGCGCAATCGTGCGGTTATGCACTTCATCGGGGCCGTCTGCCAGACGCAGGGTACGCTGATGGGCATAAGCCGACGCCAAGCCAAAGTCTTGGCTGACACCACCGCCGCCATGGGCTTGGATCGCATCATCGATGATTTGTAGAGCCATGTTCGGTGCCTGCACCTTGATCATCGCGATCTCAGCGCGTGCAACCTTATTGCCGACCGTATCCATCATATAAGCAGCCTTTAGGCAGAGCAGACGGGTCATTTCGATGTCGATGCGGGCGCGCGCGATGCGTTGCTCCCAGATCGAGTGCTCGGCGACTGTCTTGCCAAACGCGACGCGCGTGGTGAGGCGCTGACACATCTTTTCCAGCGCCATTTCAGCGACGCCAATGGTGCGCATGCAATGGTGAATCCGGCCTGGGCCCAAGCGGCCTTGGGCGATCTCAAAGCCAGCGCCTTCGCGCAAGATCAAGTTTTCAGCTGGCACGCGTACATTTTCCATCTTCACTTCGAAGTGGCCATGTGGCGCATCGTCATAGCCAAACACATGCAGCGGACGGACCAAGGTCACGCCTTTTGCATCCAAAGGCATCAAGATTTGGCTCTGCTGGGTGTAGGATTTGGCGCTAGGGTCGGTCTTGCCCATCACGATGGCGACTTTGCACCGTGGGTCGCCCACGCCAGAGCTCCACCACTTGGTACCATTGATGACATATTCATCGCCATCGCGCACGATGGAGGTCTGGATGTTGGTCGCGTCGGACGAGGCAACGGCTGGCTCGGTCATCAAGAAGGCCGAACGGATTTGCCCGTTCATCAACGGCCGCAGCCACTTTTCCTTTTGCTCTAACGTGCCATAGCGCATCAGCACTTCCATATTGCCGGTGTCAGGCGCCGAGCAATTGAAAACTTCAGAGGCAAAACCGACGCGGCCCAAAATTTCAGCGATGGCCGAATAGGTGACGTTCGACAGGCCGGGGCCTTCAAATTCAAATGTATCGTCGACATGGGCTGCGCCATGGCTTGGCGGCATAAACATGTTCCAAAGGCCAGCAGCCTTTGCTTTAACTTTGAGGTCTTCGACAACTTGGATGACCTTCCAACGCTCACCCTCAGCATCTTGTTGCTGATAAACCGGAATGGCAGGAATGATATGTTCCTCCATAAAGGCTTCAACGCGGTCGATCCAATGCTTGGTTACGTCTGAATGTTCGAAAATC
>Ga0247832_1007996_pt1 | contig 10751 bp, 12 predicted proteins | sample LaCruzMarch2015__10_FD_192407 | JGI IMG/M metagenome (GOLD analysis project Ga0247832, IMG submission 192407) | Freshwater microbial communities from meromictic Lake La Cruz, Castile-La Mancha, Spain - LaCruzMarch2015_4m | ecosystem: Environmental > Aquatic > Freshwater > Lake | place: Spain...
GGCATGTCCACACTGCCATCGCTCATCAGCGCGCAAAGCTTGTCGTAGCGTCCACCGCCAGCGACGGCTCGCAGGCCGTGCTTCAGGTCGAAGACTTCAAACACGGTGCCCGTGTAGTAGGCAAGGCCTCGCACGATGCTGGCGTCGATCTTCACGCAGGACCACAGGCCGCGCGCTTCTAGGTTCGCACGCAGCTCGGCGAAGGCGGGGTGATCTTTATTGGTGCCGTCCATGAAGGCACGCACGACGCCGAGAGAAAGGCCGATAGCTTCCAGCTTGGTGGCGGTGTCCTCGGGCTTGGCGCGCTCGATCTTGTCGATGATCTGCAGGAAGGTTGTGGCGTGCTCGTCGGGGACCTTGTTGTCGGTCAGGAACTGCGTCCAGATGCTGCGGTTACTCAGGCGAATGATGAAGTCTTCCGGCTGGATACCGAACTCGCGCATCACGTCGATGGCCATGGCGACCAGTTCGGCATCGGCTCCCGGCGAGTTGTCGCCCAGGATGTCAGCGTTGAACTGGATGAACTCGCGTGAGCGGCCTTCCCCCGGCTCTTCATAGCGGAAGCAGGAACCGATTTGGAACCACTTGATCGGCTTCTTGTAATCGCGCTGCCGGGCGGTGGCCATGCGGGCAAGGGAAGGTGTGACCTCGGGGCGCAGGGCGACTTCGCGTTGGGCCTTGTCTTCAAAGCAGAAGAGCTGACCGGTAATCTCGTCGCCGCTTTTCTTGCGATACAGGTCGGTGCTTTCCAGCACAGGGGCCTCATACTCCATGAAGCCATAGCGACGCGCGACGGCACGCCAGGTGTCGAAGATGTAGTTGCGGCGCGCGCAGTCTTCAGGGAAGAAGTCGCGGAAGCCTTTCACAGTGCGGAATCCAGCCATATAATTTGGGGGCGTGAGTAGTGCCCCCTGGGGACGGGAATGCAAATGGAAAGCCGGTGTGGAAAGATGCGGCCCCGTCACGCACGTTTTGAAGGGCGATGAACGACTCCTTGCTTCGCGACCAGACCCGCCGCCATTTCTTAGGCCAATGCTCCATGGGCATGGGCTCGCTGGCGCTGGCGTCGATGATGAATGGCCAGGCCCATGGCGCGTTGGCGCAGCATCATCGCCCCAAGGCGAAGAACGTCATTTACCTCTTCATGGCAGGTGGGCCGAGCCAATTGGAACTGTTCGACTACAAGCCGAAGCTGGTGGAACTGAACGCGCAGCCGATCCCACAGAGCTACATCGAGGGCAAGCGATTCGCCTTCATGAACTCGTCGCATGGGGTGAAGCTGCTCGGCACCCGCAAGGAGTTCAAACAGCACGGGCAGGGCGGCGCGTGGGTGAGTGAGATGCTGCCGCACACGGCGGGCATCGTGGACGACATCAGCATCGTCACGACCTGTGCGACGGACTTGTTCAACCACGCCCCGGCCAAGTTGTTCATGAACACCGGGAGTGGGCAGTTCGGGCGGCCTTCGTTTGGATCGTGGGTGACGTATGGCCTGGGCACGGAGTCGAGCGATCTTCCAGGGTTTGTCGTGTTGCAAAGCGGGCCTCGTGGACCTCGCGGTGGCGCGGTGAACTGGGGTAGCGGCTTCCTGCCGACGACTTATCAAGGCGTGCCGTTGCGAGGCCAAGGCGAGCCGATTCTGAATCTGAGCAATCCGACGGGCATTGATTCCGCCAAACAACGCCGCACGATTGATGCTGTGCGCGACCTGAACTTGAAGCGCTTGATTGCCACGGGCGATGACGAGATTCAGACCCGCATCAATGCCTACGAGATGGCGTATCGGATGCAAAGCAGCGCGCCCGAGCTGATCGACATCAGCGGCGAATCGAAGGCGACGCTTGACTTGTATGGGGTCGATCCCTCGCAGCCCTCGTTCGCGCGGAACTGCCTGCTGGCTCGGCGCTTGGTGGAGCGCGGCACACGCTTCGTGCAGCTCTACCACACCAACTGGGACAGCCACGGCGGCAAGGGGGAAACCTTGGAGGATGATTTCCCCAAAGTGGTCAAAGAGATCGATCAGGCCTGCGCAGCGCTGATTCGCGATCTGAAGTCACGCGGGCTACTGGAGGAAACTATCGTCGTCTGGGGCGGCGAGTTCGGTCGCACACCGATGGGAGAGAATCGCGACAAGACAGGCCGCAACCACCACATCGACGCCTTCACCATGTGGTTCGCAGGTGGCGGCATCAAAGCCGGTCAAACCGTCGGCCAAACCGATGAGCTAGGCTTTAATCCGGTCGAGGATCGTGCGCATGTGCACGATATACACGCCACGCTGCTGCACCTGCTCGGCATTGAGCACAAGAAGCTCACGTTTAGGTTCCAAGGGCGCGACTTCCGCCTTACGGATGTGCATGGGCATGTGCTGGAGAAGCTGCTGGCGTAGGGGGGCTCTGGGACCCAGTGCAGCGCTGACCCTGAACCGCACAGAGGACCATGCGGACCACCTTGCCGCTGCTATGGCGTACGCAATTCCACTGCGCCACTGAGCTTCGGCGAAGCCGTGACACTTTCAGTGCCTACGGGGACCTTCGCCAGGAGGAAGTAGCCGTAGCCTTGCGTAATGCTGCCGATCCTGACGATTTGACCAAAGAACGGGGCTGGGCGGTTCAGTGGCGCGGTCGCTCCGGGGATGGTGAAGCTGCCGCTGAAGGCTCCGGTGGCGGGGCCGATTACGGGGAGGGGGGCGTTCATCAGCGGGGTGCCAATGGTAGCTTTGTTGGTGAGGCCGGTGGCGGCAATGGTGAGCGTTTGTGTGAAGACCTCGGTGAGACCACCCTGAGCAAAGCTGAGCACGGCATCCGGTGTGGTGATGCCCATGAAGAGTGCGCCGCTGGCAGGGGCGAAGTAGGCGCTGCCTTTCGCACTGACCGTGAGGGGGGGCGAAGCCGAGCTTGAACACGGTTTCGGTGCTTATTGCGGGTTTGTTCCAGGTGCGGCTGCCGGTGAGCGTGTTGCTCGTGACAGGCGTCGCAGGGGCAATGGCGAGCTGGCCGGTGAGGCTGCTTTTGTAGGTGTAGAGCAGTTGGTTCGCGAGCACTTCGCCGCGCTGGCCGACGAAGCTGGCAGTGGTGTAGGCCATGCCATCGGGGAGCCTGCCTGCGAGGGTGAGGGCTCCTCTATGAGCGATGGTAAAGGTGCCAAAGCCGTAGCCATTGGGCGAGGGCTCGCCGCTGAAGCGGGCGCTGTATTTCGTGGCGTAAGGGGTAGCGGGATTAATGCCTTTCCACGCGGGGATGACAAGCTGAGTGCCGTTCGGATGCGTGAGGGTGAGGCGCGCGATTTGATCGGCGACAAAGACTTCGACGATGGCAGCGAGCTTGGTCGTGGCGGTGTCGGCGATGGTGAGCCAGGTGATGGTGCCGGTGAGCACTTGATCGCCTGCGCCACTGACTTGCAGGAGCAGGTTTGTGAACGCGATTTTCGCACGTGCTCCGAGGGTGACGCTGCCGGAGAACATGCCGGTGGCGGTGGTGGTGAGGTCGAAGCGTCCGCCGAGGTTATCCTTCAACGGTGAGCACACCGCTGGTGCTGTGGATGAGCGGGATCGGGTGCGCCGATTACCGTCGCCTGTTCAGGATCATCTCGTTCAACTTCTGGCGTAGGGCCTCCATGTCGGGATCGGCAAAGCCGGTGTCCAGCGTGCCGACGCCGTTGGTGTTCGCGCTCGTTCCGCTGATGGCGTTATCGAGTTGAGCTTGGCTGATGTCTCCGGGTGGGCCTTGGGAGCCGTCGCTGCCGTTGTTTCCTGGTTGGCCTTGGCTGCCGTCGTTGCCGCGTGTGATGCCAAAGGTGAAGCGCACGTTCGTTCCATCGAAGCTCACGCCCACCGTGGCGGAGTCACCGGGGTTCAGCGTGGTCACGCTATCCACGACGGCAGTGGAGAACGGCGGACCTGCGGGCCCGACGAGTCCTTCCTGTCACTGCGGGATGTCGAAGGTGAAGTGCAAGGTATTGCCCACCACGTTCACACTGGCATTGGCGGGCGTGCCCGGCGGCAGCGTAGTCGTGCCGTCCACCTGGGCGGTGGAGACGGTGAGGATGGCATCAATGATGGCTTTTAGCCCGTTGAGCTGGCTGCGCATCTGCACGGCATCCAGTGGGGTGCCTTCTTGGGGGAGAGCTGGGTCGAACATGGCTGAAAGAGTGGTGAAAATGGGGGGTGACGAAGGTCGGAGGCTTGTGGGCAACGGTTCAGGCTTGGCGGGCAACCGTCCGGGGCTTGGCCGCAAGGTCCAGAGGGCGGTTCGCGAGGTTTCGTTGCCTTGCGCGCGAGGCTCGGAGGCTCTTGCCCGCCATTTAAAAACAGGCGGCGAAGCCGCGAAGAGTTCAACGAAGCGGAAAGGAGTGTCCGCGCTCCTCTCGGCGATCAACCCAGAACACGTCCCCGTGGAGAAAATGAAGTTCGCCAAAACCCGCGCCCCCGAGACCAACAAGTCCATCAACGACAAGACCACCGTCTTCTACAACGCTCACATCACCCTTCGCGACATCCCCGAAGAAGCCTACGCCTACATCGTCAACGGCAAACCCGCCCTCGAATTGGTCAGGGAACGCCAAAGCATCAAAGAAGATCCCGACAGCGGCATCGTGAACGACGCCAACCTCCGGGCCACTGAGACGATGGGCAATCCCAAGTATCCGCTGGAGCTGTTCCTGCGCGTCATCACTGTGAGCTTTGAGACGATGAAGATCGTTGGGGGGGTGCCCAAACTCGATCTCCAATGAGCTGCAAACTCTGCAAAACGAAGGCCAAGACGCTGACGGAATTCCCAGCGCCTCCACATCTTAGAACAGGCCCGCATCTCTTAGCTTCAGCTCTCACGCTCGTTGCCGCTCACCCATTTTAACACCTTTGCTCCGGTTCATGCGGAGCGGCATCACCTCCAAGTTGGCAATGACATGGCCGAGCTGAGGCATCGCGGCGAAGGGAATGATGTGATCGACGGACAGCTCATCGCCTGCGTAAGGGCCACGCGTAACGGTGGGCGAACGGCCCCGGCGCATCTCCGCCAACCCATCGGGGGTAAGGCAACCAAGCTGGTCCGCGATCCTGAGATTTCGAACCATGGCAGCAACCGTCAGCGGCGCTGCATCTCCCTTCATGCGCGCGAGTGCAGCGGCTCCTGTTGCACACTTCACGCCCGCTCGAACACCTCGCGTGCCGAGGCACGGTCTAGCGCTAGTTCGGGCGAGGTGGCTGCGGCTGGCCCTATCACACTCTGCGCCGCCTTGTCATCCAGCGCTTCAGGCACCAATCCCTGGCCGCACTTCTGTGCTACGTCGCGGCGATGCGATGATACGACCGTCTTTTTCAAGCAGGCCATCAGAAACGAACGAAAGCGCACCTGCCCTGGCAACGCTGCACGCAGCGAGTCACGCATCACTAGAGTCTCGAAGGTCCGCTGCACTTCATCCTCCGCTTGCTCGTGATCAATGCCCATTGCTCTCACGCCACGCACGCATACAGCGGACGCCAGTAGACGCGTGCCAGGGCATCCAACGCAGCCGACGCACGTGTGTCTTCTGGCACCTGCGACTGCTGGATCAATGACCAGGGGGTGTTCGGAAACAAGCGCTCACGGCCAAAGCGGGAATGAAGATCGGCAGTGGTATCCATGAATTGATGCGCTCGTATGCCAACTTCGTTGCGGTGCCCGTGAACTCTCGCTACTCCTAGCCAGCACAGCAGGAACCACTCGCCGAATAACACGCCTCACAGATGACGACATCACCCACTTCGATGGCTTGCGCCGCTCCGCACGCCGCGCAGACCCGCACCTTTTCTGGAGGCGTTGCCTCAATGGTTCCCATGCGATGTATTTTTCCTTGGCTGCTTCTGCTGGCAAGTGCGGGCTGCGCTTTCGTTGTCGCAGAACCTAGCAATGCAGCATTCCCGTCACCGCCGAACATCAAAGGCCTTCAGGTGCAGATGAATGACGATGCCATGAAGCTCGGTATCCATCATGCGGGCATCAATGTCAGCCTGGGCGCGCTGATGGACTTGGACATGAAGCCCGGCAACCCGCGCTGGACCTGTGAGGGACGGGAGTTCAGTTTCAACGCGAGCTATGTGGCTTCATTGGACAAGCAGATCGAGCCGTTGGCGGATGCTGGCATTGTCGTCTATGCGATCCTTCTCGCGTATCCCACTAAGCAAGCGGCGAAAGACAAGGTGCTGATTCATCCAAATGCGCGAGCGGATGGCAAATACAACATCGCGGCCTTCAACACGGTTACCCCTGAAGGCACGCGCTGGTATCGTGCGGTGACGGAGTTCTTGGCGCATCGTTGGCAAGGCAAGGTCTGGGGCTGGATCGTGGGCAACGAGGTGAACTCGCACTGGCTTTGGTATAACATGGGCCTAGCCAGCATGGAGCAAGTGGCGAGCGAGCATGAGAAGGCGGTCCGCATCGCGCATGAGTCCGTGACGAAGGCGATGAAGCACGCGCGGGTGTATGTCAGCTTCGATCATCACTGGCGTGCCAGCATGGGTGGCATTAGTCCTCAGGAAGCGACGCCGGGGCGTGACTTTCTGGATGCCTTTGCACGCATCGCGAAAGAGCGTGGCGACTTCCCTTGGAATGTGGCCCATCATCCTTACCCTGAAGACTTGGGTAACCCGCGTGTGTGGGCGGACAAGACGGTGACTTTTGACGACAACACGAACAAGGTCACCTTCAAGAACCTAGAAGTGCTCTGCCAGCACTTGGAGAAACGTGAATTGCTTTATCAAGACAAGCCACGTCGCGTCATTCTCAGTGAGCAGGGTTTTCACACGTTGCTCACGCCTGAAGGCGAGAAGCTACAGGCCGCCGCGTTTGCCTATGCCTGGGAGAAGTGTCAGCGCCTGTCGTTGATCGATGCCTTTATCTACCATCGCCATGTCGATCATGCCAAGGAAGGTGGACTTCGGCTGGGCTTGTGGCGCAATGCGCCCAACTCTGTGGCCGACCCACACAGCACCAAGATGATCTATGATTTGTTTATCAAGGCGGGAACCCCTGCGTGGGAAGAGGCTGCGAAGTTTGCGCTGCCAGTCGCAAGTTTGAAGTCATGGGATGAGCTTGCCTCGAAGCGCTGATACCAGAAATGTCCCATCTCCTTGGGTTATGCGATGATACTCTTCATCACGTGCCCATGCACATCCGTCAGGCGCACGTTTCTGCCGCTGTAAAGATACGTCAGCGATTCGTGATCCAAGCCCATCAAGTGTAGCACCGTCGCCCACAGGTCATAGACAGTGCTCACTTGATCGACGGCCTTGTAGCCAAACTCATCCGTCTCGCCATAGGTCATGCCGCCTTTGACGCCGCCACCGGCCATCCAGATGCTGAAGCCATACGGGTTGTGATCGCGCCCATCGGTGCCTTGCGCAAAGGGCGTTCGACCGAACTCACCGGCCCAAATGACCAGCGTGCTGTCGAGCAGGCCACGTGCTTTCAGATCCTTGATCAGTGCTGCAATCGGCTGGTCCACCTGATGCGCCATCTTGCCATGGCCTTTGATCAAATCGCCATGTTGGTCCCATGGATTGGCGGCCTGTCCGCCGCCGATGTTTTGCGCCAAGCAACTGAGCTCCACAAACCGCACCCCACGCTCCACAAGCCGACGTGCGAGCAAGCATTGCTTCGCATATGCGGTGCGTGATGAGTCGGGGCCGTCCATGCCATAGAGCTTCTTGGTGGCTTCGGACTCGCCACTGATATCGCACAGCTCCGGCACGGCCGACTGCATCCGCCAAGCCATCTCGTAGTTCTGGATCGCGGCTTCGACTTGTGAGTTTGCCCCGATCTCACCCATGAAGCGCTGGTCCATGGAACTGATGAAATCCAGGCGCTGACGCTGCACCTTCGCCGACTCGCGGGGCTGAATGTTCCGCACGGGCTCCGTGGCATCCACCTTGATGATCGACGCCTGATGCTGCGCAGGCAGGAAGCCATTGCCAAACACGCCCACACCACCATGCGGCACCGTGGCGCTGCCCGATTGCAGCACCACATACCCTGGCAGGTCCTGCGACTCAGTACCCAGCCCAAAGCTCGTCCAGGCACCAGCGCTCGGGTAGCCAAGGAAAGGGAAGCCCGAGTGCAGGAAGAAGTTGCCCTGCGCGTGCTCGCTGAATTTCGCCGTCATGCTGCGGATCACGCATAACTCATCCGCCACGCTGCCCATGTAGGGGAACAGATCGCTCACCGGTAGACCGCTCTGGCCATAGTTCTTGAAGCCCCAGTGCGAGGGCTGCATCACGCCGTTGTTGTTGAACTGCGTGCGCGCGGCAGCGAAGGGCGGTGGCTGCCCGGCATACTTGGCGATGTTCGGCTTCGGATCGAAGGAATCGACATGCGAAACCCCGCCACTCATGAAGCAGAAGATCACGTTTCGCGCTTTGGGCGTGAACTTCTTTGCCTTCAGAGTGGGGATCGCACCTTGTGACTGCTCGGCCATCAAGCCCGCGAGTGCAGCGAGACCGAAGCCATTGGAGGCGCGGGAGAGAACTTGGCGACGTGTGATCATGGGATGAGAAAGCAGGTGAAGATTTGAATTTGCTGCTGGCGATGGCAATTCGGTGAAGCTACTCTTTCCCCATGCCAACCTGGGCTGACATCTGCGCTGACCGCACCCTGCAAGACCTTCCCTACAAGGTTGAAACGAATCGCTATCATCAAATTGTTATGAGTCCCGCTTCGTCCTGGCACGGTGGCTACGAGTATGAAATTGGGAAGCAGATCGAACAGAGAATAGCGGACGGACGCATTATCATTGAGTGCGCTATTGAAACCACTGACGGCGTCTGTGTGCCGAATGTCGTTTGGATTTCCAAGGAACGCTACAAGCCCTATCGTCGTGCTTACAGTCTGCCTATCGCGCCGGAAATTTGTGTCGAAGTCATTTCCCCGGGCAACACCCGTGAACAGATGCTCGGCAAGATGCAGCTCTACTTTGCGGCGGGTGCTCAGGAGGTTTGGCTCTGCTCTGAAGACGGAGATATGGAATTCTTCCGTTATGACAGCATTGGCCCAGCAGTGGACTCGACTTTGTGCTCGGGCTTTCCGAAGCACATCGACTGGGATTAAGCGTTGTGGAGCAACGGTGCTCATTTCAAATACACAAACTCCTTCAGGTTGATGAGCGACAGCGCCAAGCTTTCCAGGCCTGCGGTTTCAGAAGTCAGCGGCTCGAGTTGCGCGCGCAGAGCATTCTTTTGTTCATAGACTTTTGCGTATTCGCTTTGCCACTGTTGAAGGGCCTGACGTTGGGGCTCAGGAAGCGCGGCGACGACATCGCTATCGTTGATGACGGAAGATTCTAGCAGGCGCGAGACTGCGAGTTCCTTGGCTGTTAGCGCGCGATCATAAATGCGTGCTCGGAGGATGCGGCCGCGCAGCAAGCGGTTGCCACCGGCTTTGCCATGACGGCAGCCCAGGAGGACTTGGCAGTCGTCTGCCTTGAAGCTTGCGGGCTCGCCGACCTGAAAACTTTCGCCGTAGAGTTCGCCGTCACGATAGGCGGTCGTGGTGCCGCCTGAGTATGTGATGGCCACATGCACCGGGCGTTGCGTGGCCTCGGTTTCTAGCAGGCCGCCGAAGCCTACCGTGCGCTTGTGATTGTCGCTGCCAGCGAGCCATTTATTGGCAGCGCTTTCGGCGAAGACGATGGAATCAAAGACGCCACCAAGCTTGTCCTGCACGGTGATGACGCCGCCGCCGCGTTGATCGAGGGTATCGAGCAGCACCCAGGCTTCGAGTGTTTTGGCACTCAGGTCTCGCGTCAGTGCTGCGCTACGTGCAGCAGCGGTGCGGCCATCCAGCACCAGCGCTCCGTGCTCGATACGGGCGCTGCCTTCCAGCTTGAGCGGCAGCTTGCCTTGCAGATCATTAGCATCCTTCTCGAAGTCCCACTCGGCATACGGCGTTGGCGCATCGTTCAACGGTTTGATCTCACGTTGCGTCGCGAGCTTGTCTCGTTGCGGACCGAGCAGATGACTGATCTTCTTCTGCAACGCATCAGCTTTGGATTCGAGTGACGTAAGCTCGGCTCGCAGTCCCTTGGTCGACTGCGTGGTATTCTGCACAAAGGCGAGACTGGCGGCGACTTCATCCGCATTCGCTGCGCGGCCGAAGGCCTGCCTAAACATCTGCTGCACGCGTGCGGTGTCATCGGCTTGCTGCTGCGCGACCTGCCTGGCCCACTGCGATGACCACTTCGTGACGTTCTGATCGTTGAGCAGTGCGAGTGATTGCGCGGGCACGTTGGTCACGTCGCGACGGCCCTTGGTGGTCATAGGCACGGGCATGTCGAAGGCGCTGAGGAAGGGATCCAGCCTGTTGCGGATGACCTTCATGTAAAGGCTGCGACGCGGTTGCTCGTCATTGATGGGCGGCCCAAACATGGTGTCATCGAGCTTGCCGGAGAGCGTGAGAATACTGTCGCGGATGGGTTCCGCAGGAAGGCGACGCACGGTCCAGTGGCTGAGTAGTTGGTTGTCCGGGTCTATCTTCGTCGCTTTTGCACTGGCTTGATCGCTTGCCTGGAAGGTCTTGGAGGTCACCATCAGCTTGATCATGTCTTTGATTGAGCCGCTACTGTCGATGAAGCGCTGTGCGAGGTAGTCGAGCAATTCAGGATGAGTGGGGAGGTCGCCGAGCTTGCCGAAGTTGTCTGTGGTGCCGACGATGCCGCGACCGAAAACGTGATGCCACAGACGGTTGACGATGACGCGCGCGGCGAGGGGATTGGCCTTCAAG